>PR_CR_10_Liq_3_inCRDRAFT_1000389_pt1 | contig 11980 bp, 11 predicted proteins | sample PRCRCaboRojoPR_2_FD_10240 | JGI IMG/M metagenome (IMG submission 10240)
CATGTTCAGCTGTTTCTTGCGCTTGAGGTCCAGCTCGGTCGGGGTTTCGAAACACTCGTAAAGGCGCCCCATCTCGATCAGCGTCGCCTTGGCGGCAGCGTAGCGGTCCAGCCGCTCGGACTGACGTTCAACCCTGTCCCATGTCAGGCCCAGCCACGTCAGGTCTTCCTTGATGGCCTCGACATACTCCTCTTTCGACCGCTCGGGGTCGGTGTCGTCGATGCGCAGGATGAATTCGCCCCCGGCCTGGCGTGCGATGCAATAGTTGAACAGCGCGGCGCGCAGGTTGCCGATATGCAGATAGCCGGTCGGTGACGGGGCGAAACGGGTGGTGGTCATGGGGCTCTCCTATTCCGGCGCAGGCTCTTTCACAGCCGCGCGGAATTGTCCATATCGGGGGGCATGGAAACGCCCAGCCTGGACCAGATCGAACAGATCGCCCGCGACACGGTCGCGGCCCTGCCGGCACCCTTTGCCGGGCTGGCGCAGGAGGTGGCGATCCAGGCTGTGGACTGGCTGCCCGATCACCTCCTCGACCCCGGCGATGACCCGCAGGCCCAGCGCGACGAGATCACCGGCATGTATGACGGTATCCCGCTGACCGAGAAATCCAGCTACGACCAACCCTACGGCCCGGATATCGTCTGGCTGTTCCGCCAGCCGATCCTGATGGAGCTGGAGGACCGCGATGTCACGCTGGAAACTCTGGTCGCCCATGTGACGATCCACGAATTCGCGCATCACTTCGGCTGGTCCGACGCCGATATCGCCACCATCGACCGCTGGTGGGAGTGAGCGCCACGGCTGCGCCCGTCCCGGCTGCAGCCGAGCGCCCCTGTGCAACCATGCAGATCACATCTGCGGCATTGGCCAAGTCAGGGCCCGCAAATCGCGCTAGGCTTTCCGTCACGACCCAACAGGGAGATCAAAGATGAATCTGACACGACGCCAAGCCATGGCAGGCACCGCGGCCCTGCCCTTCGCCACCACGTTCGCCAACACGGCCAGTGCCCAGGCCCCGACCACCAGTCTGCCCCGGTTCCGCGATTTCACCTTGGGCGATTTCAAGGTCACGACCCTTCTGGCCGGATCGCGCCCGGTCGAGGGCCCGCAGGGCATCTTCGGCATGAATGTCTCGGAAGAGGAATTCGCCGAGGCAAGTGCGGCGAATTTCATCCCCACCGACATGGCACAGTTCTTCTTCACGCCGACGGTCGTGAACACCGGCAGCGAGGTGATCCTGTTCGACACGGGCCTGTCCCCCGCCGGCACCACCGACGCGCTGTCCGCCGCGGGCTATGCGCCCGGCGACATCACCCATGTCGTGCTGACCCATATGCATGGGGACCATATCGGCGGGCTGTCCGATGACAGCGGCACCGAGACATTCTCCAATGCCGCTTATGTGACGGGCCAGATCGAATACGATACCTGGGCCACGATGGAGAATGATGGCTTCGAGGCCAAGGTGCGCCCGCTGGCTGACAAGATGTCCTTCCTCGGCGATGGCGACAGCGTGCGGTCGGGCATCACAGCCATGGCCGCCTTCGGGCATACGCCGGGCCACATGGCCTATATGCTGGAATCGAACGGCGAACAACTGATGCTGATGGCGGACACGGCAAACCATTACGTCTGGTCGCTGGCCTATCCCGACTGGGAAGTGCGCTTTGATGCCGACAAGGCCGCCGCCGCCGAAACCCGGCGCCGCGTGCTCGGCATGGCCGCAACCGATCGCATTCCGCTGATCGGTTATCACATGCCCTTCCCCGGTCTGGGTTTCGTGGAAACCCGTGGCGACGGGTTCCACTACGTGCCGCACAGCTACCAGCTGATGTAACGGACCTGCGGATATTGTTTTCTGCCACGGCGGCCCTCCCTGCGAGGGCCGCCGCTTGGCATGGGGGCGCCAAAGGGGCTATGTTAGCGCCAACAGGAGTCGCCCATGCACGAGATACTCACCGTTACGCTGAACCCGGCCTTTGATCTGGCCACATCAGTCGCCAAGATCGTCCCCGATGCAAAGCTGCGCTGCGCCCCGCCGGAACAGGACCCCGGTGGCGGCGGATTGAACGTGTCGCGGGCGATCCACCAGCTGGGCGGCACCTCCAAGGCCTTTGTTGCCCTCGGCGGCGATACCGGCAGCGCGCTGGAACACCTGCTGCGTCGGACCGGACTCCAGATCATCGTTCACGAAGCCCCGGGAGAGACCCGGCAAAGCCTCGCCGTCACAGACCTGAGCACCAATGAACAATTCCGCTTCATGTTGCCCGGCCCGGACTGGTCGCGCGAAGATATCCTGCGGGNCCGCGCCGCGATCTGCGAATGCGCGCAGGAGGATGGNTTCATCGTTCTGTCGGGCAGCGGCCCGCACGGTGCGGCCCCCGACCTCTATGCCCGCATCTGCGAGGATGTCAGTGACTCCGGGGCCGAGGTGATCCTCGACACGTCAGGCCCCGCGCTTGCCCATTTGGCCGCGGGGCAGGACAACCCGCCCTACCTGCTGCGTATGGACAGCCACGAGGCCGAAACCCTTGCCCGGCGCCCTCTGAATAACCGCGGCGACAGCGCCGCCTTTGCCGAACGCCTCGTCAAACAAGGGGCCGCGCGAATGGTCATTGTGGCCCGGGGCGCCGATGGGTCCGTTCTGGCCGATGGCACCCGCAAGCTGCGGGTCAACGCGGCGGATGTGACCGTTCGCAGCCGCGTCGGAGCAGGCGACAGTTTCGTCGCCGGATTCGTGATGGCCCTGGCACAGGATCACCCGATCGAAGAGGCTTTCCGTCGCGGCTCTGCCGCGGCCTCGGCCGCCTGCATGACCGAGGGCACGCAACTGTGCCTGCCGCAGGATTTCGAGGCGCTTCTTGAAAAGACAGAGGTGGAAACGCTCTAGGTCGCACGCACCGGCCATTGCGCCGCCAGATCATCGAGGCCCTTGCGAATGATCTCTTCGACCACGGCCAGGTCCACGTCAGCCAGCTTGTTGATGTAAAGACAGGATTTGCCGATCTTGTGCTTGCCCAGCCGCTCCAGCATCGCGCCCATATCGGCATAGCCGGGCATGATGTAGAGCGACAGGTTCGCCTTGCGCGGGCTGAACCCGGTCGCCAGGAAGTCGCCCTCGCGCCCGCTGTCATATGTGTAATGGTATTCGCCGTAGCCGATGATCGTCGGACCCCACATGCGGGGCTGCCAGCCCGTCACGCGGCGAAAGAGGTCATCCAGCGCCAACGCATCAGCACGCCGAGTCGGATGATCGACGCTGTCAAGGAAGGCCTGAACGCCTTGCTCTGTCGGTTTTGTCTTGTTCGGCTTCATGGCTGCCCCCGAATCTCGTTACAGGGGCAGCCTAGCATGGTTCCTGCGGTCAGCTGGCCAGTTTGGCCGCCATGGCAACCAGTCGCTTGGACTGGTGGGCCACCGATCGCTGCCCGACCTCGTCGAGGGCACCCGGCTGGGTCGAGAACCCGTAAGGGTTGCCGCCATCCTCGAACTTGACCGGGTCGGTATAGCCCGGCGGCACGATGACCGCGCCCCAGTGCATGAAGCTGACATAAAGCGCCTGCAAGGCAGTCTCGGTGCCACCGTTCTGGTTCTGGGCCGACGTGGTCGCCGTAACCGCCTTGTCGGCAAGGGCACCCCTCTGCCAGAGCGGACCAAGCGTGTCGATGAAGGCCCTGGTCTGGCTGGCAACGCTGCCGAACCGGGTGGGCGAGGAGAAGAACAGGCCATCGGCCCATTCCACATCGTCGAGGCTGACCTCGGGAATGTCGGATTGCGCTTCGGCCGCGGCCTTCCAGGCATCCTGGCCATTGACGACCTCGGCCGGGGCAGTTTCGGGGATGCGACGCAGGCGCACCTCGGCCCCGGCTTCTTCAGCGGCCTTTGCTGCAGCCTGGGCGACACCGTGATTGGTGCCATAGGTCGAATAATAGATAATCGCGATTTTCGGGTTGCTCATCTCACTCTCCATGAATTGCATCCCGGCTCAGATAACCCCCTGCGCACAACGCGCAATTTCGCGAAAATACAGAGGTCATGCGCGGTTGCGCACAACGGCAATCCGATCAGCGGAAGGCCGGTCCGTGGGCCCAGATCGTAAGGGACTGCCGCTGCCCGCGCGTGATCGGTGTCACCCGATGCAGCAGGTAGGAGGGAAACAGAACGGCGGCCCCGCGCGCGGTGCTGGCCGCGATGACATGGCCCGACGGCATGATCTCCAGCATGCCCCCTTCATAGGAGGCGGGGTCGGATAACTGCACCACCATGGTCAGCTTGCGCCTGCCGGCCAGCCGTCCGTCACCGATGTCGGAATGCCAATCGAAATGCCCTCCGACACCTGCGTCATAGCTGGCGACCTGGGCGCTTTCGGCAAACTCGGTCAGGCTGAAATCGAAAACGGTCCGGTTGGCCTCTGCCACGAGGGTGACGATCCGGTCCATGACCCAATCGACCTCGTCGAGGTCCTCTACCCAGACCAGGCTGGCACGGCGCTGGTTGTGATCGGTCTGTCGGCCCACCAGCCGCGCATCATTTGCCGGCGCCTCGGCGACCACGGCCAAAAGGCGCTCGCATTCGGCAGGGGAGAAAGCGTCGGGAATCGCATGGGTCCGGATCATGAGATCCTGTCATACGAAACGGCGCGCCGATCTGTTCCGTTTTCGACCTCGCCGCCCGTTCGCGACATCAACCGGGACGGCGGGCGGGGCGATGCTGGCCGGGGCCAGCGAGCGGCGCCCGTCCGTCAGCTGTCGTCGCGCCAGCGGTTGACGATGGGATAGCGCCGGTCCAGCCAGAAGGCCTTGAGCGAAAGGCGCGGACCGGGTGCGGATTGGAACCGCTTGTATTCGCTGATGTAGAGCAGGTGCTCGACCTTCTTGACCACGTCCCGGTCAAAGCCTGCGGCCACGCAATCCGACACGCTGGCCTCTTCATCCACCAGCATATGCAGGATCGCGTCCAGCACCTCGTAATCGGGCAGGCTGTCGCTGTCCTTCTGGTCTTCCCGCAGTTCGGCCGAGGGTGGCTTGTCGATGATCGCAGCCGGCACAACCTCGCCCGCAGGTCCCATCATCCAATCGCGGTGATTTGCATTGCGCCAGCGGCAGATATCGAAGACCCGTGTCTTGTAGAGATCCTTGATCGGATTGTAGCCGCCGGCCATGTCGCCATAGATCGTGGCATAGCCCACGGCGACCTCGGACTTGTTGCCGGTGGTCAGCAGCATTTCCCCGAACTTGTTGGACTGCGCCATGAGCAGCAGGCCGCGGATGCGCGACTGGATGTTTTCCTCGGTCAGGTCCTCGGCCAGTCCCTCGAACAGCGGCGCCAGCGTCTGCGTGACCGCCGCCCGCACCTCGCCGATCGGCACGGTATCGTAGCGCACGCCCAGCGCCGCGGCCGCGGCCTTGGCATCGGTCAGCGACCCTTCGGACGTGTATTCCGAGGGCAGCATCACGCAGCGCACGTTTTCCGGCCCTAGCGCGTCGGTAGCGATGGCCGCGACGATGGCCGAATCCACCCCGCCCGAAAGGCCCAGAAGCACCTTCTGAAACCCGGTCTTGCCCATGTAGTCGCGCAAGGCCAGAACCATCGCGTTGTAATCCTGTTCCAGGCTGTCGGGCACGTGGGTCATCTCGCCCGGCTCGGCGCACCAGCCGTCGCCGTCATGGGTGAAATCCACATGGGCGATCTCTTCTGCGAAATGGCTCATCTGCATCGCCAGCGCACCGTGCCGGTTCAGCACGAAGGAGCCCCCGTCGAAAACTTGGTCATCCTGCGCCCCCACGGTATTGAGGTAGACGAGCGGCAGGTCGCATTCCGTGACGCGGGCCACCATCTGGTTCATCCGCACCTCGCGCTTGTCGCGAAAATAGGGGCTCCCGTTGGGCACCAGCAGCAACTCGGCGCCGCTCTCGGCCATCGCCTCGCAGACATCCGGATACCAGACATCCTCGCAGATCGGCGTCCCGATCCGCAGCGGCCCGGCATCCCAAGGCCCCTGCATATCGCTGCGCGAGAACAGGCGGACCTCGTCGAAAACATTGAAATTGGGCAGGAAATACTTGCGTGTCGTGGCGTGGATCTTGCCGCCCTTCAGTATGAAATAGGCGTTGTGCAGCTTGTTGGTCTCCGGCAGGGGGGCCCCAATCGCCAGGATCGGCCCGTCGGCGCAGTCCTCCGCCAGCGCCTCAACGGCCTCGACCGCACGGCGCACGAAGATCGGCTTCATCACNAGNTCCTGCGTCTGGTAGCCGGTGATGAACATCTCCGGCAGCATGACCATGTCGGCCCCCGCCGCCTTGCCCTCTTCCCAGGCCGCGCGCGCCTTTGCGGCATTGCCCGCGATATCCCCCACGGTCGGGTTCAGCTGCGCCATGGTCAGGCGGAAACGGTCGGCCATTGCTGCACATCCTTCGACAGTCCTGGCCGCTCATGTAGCAGACTGACCGGCAAGGTGAAGCCGAATGGCATGACTGGGTCCGGTTTCACCGTTGTCTTGCGGCCCGCCGCTGATTACCCTGTGGCGCATCACTCGTGGGGAGAGCAGCCAACCATGCCGCGTATCAAGACGCCGATGATCCTTGCCGCCTCGCTGGCCCTCGCCGGCGCCATGCCGGGCTGGGCGCAGTCCATCCAGACCAAGCAGTATGACGATGGCGGTGTCTACGAGGGACAGTTCCTCAACGGGCTTCAGCACGGCCAGGGCACCTACCGGCTGCCCAACGGCTACGAATATACAGGCGAGTGGTTCGAGGGCGAGATTCGCGGCCAGGGGACGGCGAAGTTCCCCAATGGCTCGGTCTACGAAGGCGAATTCGCCGCCGGCAAGCCACATGGGTTCGGGCAGATCACCTTTGCCGATGGCGGCACGTACGAGGGCGACTGGACCGAGGGCAACATCACGGGCCGAGGCATCGCCCGTTATGCCAACGGCGTCGTCTACGAGGGCGAGTTCCGAAATGCGATGCATCACGGCCAGGGCGTCATGCGCAGCCCGGGCGGCTATGTCTATCAAGGCCCTTGGGTCAATGGCGTCAAGCAGGGCATCGGCCGGATCACCTATCCCGACGGGGCGATCTACGAAGGCAACCTGGAGGATGGCACGCGCGAAGGCGAGGGCAAGCTGACCATGCCCGACGGGCTGGTCTATGAAGGCACGTGGGCCGATGGCCAGATCCAGGGCGAAGGCCGGCTGATCCAACCTGGCGGCGACATCTACGAGGGCGACCTCGTCGCGGGCAAGCGCGAGGGCGAGGGCACCGTGACCTTCGCCAATGGCGATGTCTATCAGGGCGGTTTCAAGAATGACCTGCGCCACGGCCAGGGGGTCTTCACCGGCACCGACGGCTATCGTTATGTCGGCCAGTGGTCCGAGGGCCAGATCGAGGGTCAGGGCGAAGTCACCTATCCCGATGGCTCGGTCTATGTTGGGGAATTCCAGGACGACATCGCCCACGGCACCGGCAAGATCACCTATCCCGACGGGTCCACCTATGAAGGCACCTGGAAGAACGGCGTGATCGATGGCGAAGGCGTCGCCACCTATGCCAACGGGCTGGTCTACGAGGGCGAATTCAAGGACGGCAAGAACCACGGCCAAGGCACGATGACCTATGCCGACGGATATTCCTACACAGGCGAATGGGCGAATGGGCAGCGCAACGGCATGGGCAAGGCGACCTATGCCGACGGCACGGTCTACGAAGGCGAATTCGTGGACGGCCAACGCCACGGCACCGGCAAGATCACCATGGCCGACGGCTTCGTCTACGAAGGCCAGTGGCAGAACGGCGAGATTTCCGGGCTGGGCGTGGCCACCTATGCCAATGGCGACGTCTACGAAGGCATGTTCCGCTCGGGCCGCCGCCAGGGTGAAGGAACGATGACCTATGCCACGGGCCAGGTCGCCGAAGGCGATTGGCAGGACGGCGCATTGGTCAGCCAGGACAGCGGCAGCCCGGCCTCGGACCCGGTAGGCGAGGAGACTGCGGCCGAGTAACGGTCGGGTTGGCCGGACGAAGCGGCCATTCTGTAGCCCGGGCCGAATAGCACCGAAGGTGCCGGCAAACGTCGGACATCAACTCACAGCAACCGTTCGCTGCACCTCTTTCGCCATTTCGAAGCCCAAGTCCCTGCGCCGACATTGATCCGGCCGGTCGCGCCCTACACCACCTCGCCCGCATCCAGCCGGGCCAGAAGCTCTCCCGCATCGGCCAGCACCGTTTCGCGCTTGTCAGGGTCCATGCGGTTCCATGTCCGGTACATCTGGGCCATACGCGGATTGCCCGCGAAGCGATCCCGGTGCCGGTCCATGAAATGCCAGTAGAGAAGGTTGAACGGGCAGGCCCCCTCCCCTGTCTTCTTGCTGACCGAATAGGCGCAGCCCTTGCAGTAATCCGACATCTTGTTGATGTAATTGCCGCTCGACACATAGGGTTTTGACGCGATGATGCCGCCATCGGCAAACTGGCTCATCCCGATCGTGTTCGGCGCCTCGACCCATTCATAGGCATCGGCATAGACGGCCAGATACCATTCATGCACCTTCTGCGGGTCAATCCCGGCCAGAAGGGCGAAATTGCCCGTCACCATGAGCCGCTGGATATGGTGCGCATAGGCCTCGGCCCGGGTTTGGGCCACGGCCTCTTGCATGCAACGCATCCTTGTCTCGCCACCCCAATACATCCACGGCAAGTCGCGCGAATGGCCCAGCGCGTTGCGGGTCACGTAGTCCGGCCCTTCGAGGAAATAGATGCCCCGCACGTATTCCCGCCAGCCGATGACCTGCCGGATGAACCCTTCGGCCGCGTTGAGCGGCGCCGCCCCGTCGCGCCAGGCCTGTTCCACCGCCGCGCACACCTCCAGCGGGTCCAGAAGCCCGGCATTGAGATACATCGAGATCACGCCATGCCAGAGGAATCGCTCGCCGCTCANCATCGCATCCTGGTANTCNCCGAATTTTGGCAGGCCGCCCNTNACCCAATGCGCCAGCGCCCGGCGGGCCTGTGTGCCATCCGTGGCGAACCAGAAATCATCGAGGTCGCCGAAGTTCTGGCCGAACCGGTCGCGCACGAGGTCCAGGACCTCGCGCGCCACCGTATCCGGCTCGAACCGCATCGGGCCGCTGAAATCCACCGCCCCGGGGGCGGGCTTGCGGTTGTCATGGTCGAAATTCCACTGGCCACCGGCTGGCTGGTCCCCCTCCATGAGAAGGCCGGTCTTCCGGCGCATCTCCCGGTAGAAATACTCCATCCGCAGGGCCTTGCGGCCCTTCGCCCAGGCCTCGAATTCCGCGTGGGAACACAGGAACCGGTCATCGGGCAGCAATGTCACAGGGACCGGACAGGCCTTGAGCGCCTCGATCAGCCGCCATTCGCCCGGCTCCGTCGCCAGAACCTCCGTCGCGCCTGTTTCCTCGGCCCGGCGTAGCAGTTCGGCACAGATGCTGTCGCCGGTATCCGGGTCATCCAGCCGCCCGTAGCGCACATCCCAGCCCCCCGCGCGCAGCCGGGCGGCGAACTTGCGCATTGCGCTGAAAAGGAATGCGATCTTCTTGGGGTGATGCGGGACGTAGCCGGCCTCGTTCGCAACCTCGGCCATGACCACAACGTCACGCGCCCTGTCCGCAGCTTTCAGGGCCGTAAGCCCCTCGCTCAACTGATCCCCAAGGATCAGGACCAGCCGCGTCACCAGGGGATCTCCTTGCCGGCATAATCGAAGAACCCGCCCGACTGCGTCCGCTCCAAACCCGCCATCACGTCACACAGGTTTCGGGCAGCCTCTTCCGGTGATACTTTCGAATGCCCCGGATAGCCGGCGGTAAAGGCGGTTTCGACCGTGCCGGGATGCAACGCAGCGATAACTGCCTCCTTGCGCTTGCGCCCGATCTCGATGGCCGCGCCATGGATGACCTGGTTCACGGCCGCCTTGGAAGCGCGGTAGGAATACCAGCCGCCCATCCGGTTGTCGCCGATCGAGCCGACCCGCGCCGACAGAACACCGACCGTCGAACGCCCCTCACGCGGCAAGAGCCGTTCGACATGCGCCAGAACCAGCGCCGGTCCAATCGCGTTGACCATATGGACACGGGCCATCTGCGCCGGCTCGATGGCTGAGAGGGATTTTTCCGGCGCACCGCCATCCGCCAGCGTGCCGACCGCGACGAAGATCGCGTCGAACGGTCCCTCCAGCGCGCCGAGGTGCCGCTCGACCGAGGCCGCATCGGTCACGTCCAGCCCGTCAACGGACCGCGACAGGCCCGTGACCGCGTAGTCGCGTGTTTCCAGTTCCGCGGCCAGTGCCGCGCCGATCCCGCCCGAGGCGCCGATGACAAGTGCTCTTTTCATAGAGCCAAGCCTAGGGCGCCCCCCGGACCTTTCCAGTTGTATCCGACCTGCGCCCATGCCACCCAATCCACTCCACCACCGGAAAGGGACCAAGATGGGCGAAATCGTGATGGTGCGGCATGGGCAGGCCAATACCGGGGCGACCAGCGAGGCGGAGTATGACCGCCTGTCGCAGCTTGGCCACCGGCAGGCCGCGTGGCTGGGCGAATGGATGCAAACCCACGAATCCCCGTTCGACCATGTCCTGACCGGCACGATGCGCCGCCACCGTGAAACCGCCGAAGGCATGGGCGTGACGGCCGACAAGGCCGACGACCGGCTCAACGAGCTCGACTATTTCGCGCTGGCCCGCGACATCGAGATCACCCACGGCCTGCCGCAACCGGCCTCGGAACAGGATTTCGCGGCCCATGTCCCGCAGACCTTCGCCGCCTGGCACGCCGCCGAGATCACCGGCGCGGAACCCTTCGCCAGTTTCGAGGATCGCATCCGGACCGTGCTGGACGAGGCCGCCGAACCGGGCCGCCGGGTGCTCTGCGTGACCTCGGGCGGGGTCATCGCCATGGCGCTGCGCCTGGCGCTCGACCTCGACCCCGAACGCCTGGCCCAGGTTCTGCTGCCGATCTACAATTCGTCGATCCACCGGTTCCGCGTCCTCGACACCGGCACCTACCTGTCCAGTTTCAACGCCATCCCCCACCTGGATTCACCCGACCGCGCCGACAGCAGAAGCTGGATCTGATGCCGTCGCGGTTCTCAATCCAAGGTCGTGGCATGCGCCTGCGCAGAATTTTTCGCAGGCCCCCTTTCCAAACAGGATCGCCTGCGTATAGTGCCTCCCCATGACGAGCATCGCACATATCCCGGCCCTGCTCGGCCTGCTTCTCCTTAGCCGCCTCTGAGCGTGCCCTTCGGCGCGACCGCTCAGAGGGGATGATGCGCCAAAGAAACGCTAAGGAAATCAAGGAAATACCAAAATGACAGACCATGTGTTGATCTTCGACACCACCTTGCGTGACGGCGAGCAGTCGCCCGGCGCGACCATGACCCATGACGAGAAGCTCGAAATCGCCGAGATGCTGGACGAGATGGGCGTGGACATCATCGAGGCCGGGTTTCCCATCGCCTCCGAAGGGGACTTCAAAGCCGTCTCGGAAATCGCGAAACGCAGCAAGGACGCCACGATCTGCGGCCTGGCGCGTGCCAATTTCAAGGATATCGACCGCTGCTGGGAGGCGGTGAAACACGCCAAATCCCCGCGCATCCACACCTTCATCGGCACCTCGCCGTTGCACCGCGCCATCCCGAACCTGACGATGGACGAGATGGCCGACCGGATCCATGACTGTGTCACCCATGCCCGCAACCTGTGTGACAACGTGCAATGGTCGTCGATGGATGCGACCCGGACGGAATGGGACTTCCTCAAGCGGACCATCGACATTGCCATCAAGGCCGGGGCGACCACCATCAATATCCCGGATACGGTTGGCTACACCGAACCGGGCGAAAGTGCCGATCTCATCCGTCGTTTGATTGCCGAGGTTGACGGCGCGGACGAGGTCATTTTCTCGACCCATTGTCACAACGACCTGGGCATGGCGACGGCGAATTCGCTGGCGGCCGTGAAT
>PR_CR_10_Liq_3_inCRDRAFT_1000395_pt1 | contig 11904 bp, 8 predicted proteins | sample PRCRCaboRojoPR_2_FD_10240 | JGI IMG/M metagenome (IMG submission 10240)
CCGCCGATGGCTCGTTTACGGGTCGTTTGGCTGCGGTTGTCGAGCAGCGGGGCGGCTGGGTACTGGGGGTTACCGGGTTACTCACGGTGGCCACGGTGGTGGGTATTACCCAACTAAAAGTCGAGAATCGTTTTATCGATTACTTCAAGCCATCGACCGAGATTTACCAGGGCATGGAGCTACTCGATGCCCGCTTGGGTGGCACCATTCCCTTAGATATCGTGTTGTACCCGCCGGGTGCTGCTGAAAGTGCTAATTCGCAAGCTACGAGCACCGTCGGCACGGCTGTAGATTCTCTGGCGGATGATGGCGTTGGCAGTGACCCGTTATCGGACGATGCCTTTGGTCAAGACGCTGTCTTGGATACTGGGTTTGGTGAAGACCCACTAGCTGACGATAGCTTCGGTGGCGATGCTCTGAGTGATGACGGCTTTGGCACTGATGCGCTGGCCGATGGGGCGTTTGGCGATGATCCGTTTGCCAGTGATCCTTTTGGCAGCGACCCCTTCGGCGACAGTAGCGGCAGTAAACCCAGCTATTGGTTCACGCCGCAAGGCCGAGCCGTGCTCGATAGGGTGCATCAGCGGGTCCAGGCCCATGCCGAGACCGGTAAGGTGCTGTCCTTGTCCACGGCCTTCTCGGTGATGGACGAACTGTACGGTGCTAAATTGGGTCCAGTGGAGTTGGCGCTGGTACAAAACAGCATGCCCGAGGTGGTGAATGCAACCTTGGTGGCCCCCTATTTCGATGCCGAGGTCGATCAGGCTCGCTTGTCGGTGCGGGTCATGGAGACATCGAAAACCTTGCGGCGGGATCAATTCCTGCGCGATCTGCGCATCGAGCTGATCGACGAGGAGGGTCTGGCCCCCGAGCAAGTGCGGTTTACCTCCCTATTGGTGCTGTACAACAATGTATTGCAAAGCCTGTTTACCTCGCAAATTCTGACCCTAGGGGCGGTGTTCCTGGCCATTGGGTTGATGTTCTGGGTGTTATTTCGATCATTGGCCTTGGCGCTGTTGTGTCTGGCGCCGAATCTGCTGGCGGCCTCTATGGTGTTGGGCATTATGGGATTGGCCGGCATACCGCTGGATATTATGACCATTACCATCGCCGCGATTGTGGTGGGCATTGGGGTCGATGACTGCATTCACTACATTCACCGCTTTAAAGCCGAGTTCAGCATCGACGGTGACTACCACGCTGCTATGCATCGCAGTCACGGCAGTATTGGTCGAGCCATGTACTACACCACGCTCACCATCATGGTGGGATTCTCGCTGCTGACCTTGTCGAATTTCACACCCAGCTTGTACTTTGGTGTACTCACCGACGTGGCCATGGCTGCGGCGGTAGCGGGTGCATTGCTGCTGCTGCCAAAATTGATCGTGGTGTTTAAGCCCTTCGGAGCCGACAAGGGCGTATCGCCAGCGTCTGCTCCGGGTGGTAGCGCCGGGGCGTCGTAGGCACCCTATGCAATGCCGTGAGGGTTGTGGTGCTTGTTGTATTGCGCCTGCTATTAGTAGGCCCTTTTACGGCATGCCCCAGGGTAAACCTGCTGGCACCCGCTGCGTTCACTTAAACAGTGCGCTAGGCTGTGATCTGTTCAATGATCCGAGGCGGCCCGCTGTCTGTGGCGCTTTTCAGGCCGAGCCTGCTTTTTGCGGCAACAATCGCGACGAAGCACTGCTCATACTGGCCGATCTTGAGGCGGCGAGTACCCCAACCCGATTGTCATTAGAGGACCTTCAATGACTGATATTCCGCTGTTTCCGTTGTCCACCGTGTTAGTACCCCACGGTCAGATGGGACTGCAAATCTTCGAGCAGCGCTATTTGGATATGGTGGCGGACTGCATGCGCAATGGCACCGGCTTTGGTGTTGTATGGCTCCGCCGGGGATCAGAAGTGGCCCGTCGAGCCCTCGACACCCCCGATATTGGCGATTACGGCACCTATGCGCGCATCATCGATTTCGATCAGCTGCCCAATGGTTTGTTGGGCATCACCATTGCCGGCAATGAGCGCTTCGACGTAGTCGATGTCTGGCGCGAGTCGAATGGTCTTGTGAAAGCCAACGTCGAGTTGGCTAAGCCACTGCCGACTAGTCCTATGCTCGATAGCTGGCAGTCGATGGTGGCTGTTTTAAAAGGCCTGGAAGAGCATCCCCACGTGCAGAATATGGGTCTCAACATTGACTACAGCGATGCCTGGGAAGTGGCCTTTAGCTTGGTACAGCTATTGCCCCTAGAAGAGTCGATTAAATACGAGCTGCTTGGCATGGCAAGCATCGACAGCTTGGTGCGTGAGCTGGATATTTTACTCAATCAAATCAGCGGTGAAGATTAGAAGATTAGTTGACGCCTCAAGATCTGATCTTCGATGAAGCTTAAGTGCTTGGCTAAGACCGAGCCGCTATTGCTCCTTAAAACCTAGACACCCTAACGATCGTCGCTATCACCGGTTAGGTTTTGCCAGTTCCAGCCACCCAGGTGTTGCCAGCGATTCACGATGTAACAAAACAGTTCGGCGGTTTTTTCCGCGTCATAAGCGGCCGAGTGTGCTTCTCGGTTATCGAAGGCAATACCCGCCCGTTTGCAGGCTTGTGCCAACACCGTGTGACCCACCGCCAAGCCCGCCAGGGTGGCGGTATCGAAGTGTGAGAATGGATGAAACGGATTGCGCTTAATGTCACAGCGTAGGCTGGCGGCGTTGAGAAAGCCCGCATCGAAGTGGGCGTTGTGACCTACCAAAATGGCGCGGTTACAGCCATGGTCGCGCACCGCTTTGCGTACAACCCCGAATAACTCCCCAAGTGCAATGGCTTCGGGTACCGCATCTCTCAGCGGGCTGTCGGGATCGATGCCTGTAAATTCAAGGGCAGCGGGTTCAAGGTTGGCGCCCTCAAAAGGATCTACGTTATAGCTGATGGTGTCGCCAACGGTCAGTGTGCCGTCGCTATCCATGGTGAGCAGTGATGCGGCAATTTCTAACACCGCATCGGTGTGCGCATTGAAGCCACCGGTCTCAATGTCGACCACCACTGGCAAGAAGCCCCGAAAGCGGGCCTTTAACAGTGGCTCGGGGGTATCGGTCACGATTGCAGACGCCAGTTGATGGTTTCACCGGCGCGCAGGGGCACCAGCGAGCTCGGACCGAAGGCCAATAACTCGGGCACGGTTTGAGATTCGCGCACTAAGGTCACGGTATCGGTATTGCGCGGTAGGCCATAGAAGTCGGGCCCGAAGTGACTGGCAAAGCCCTCTAGTGCGGGTAGGGACTGTTCCTCGTCGAAGACCTCGGCGTACATTTCGAGCGCCGCATGGGCGGTGTAACAGCCCGCGCAGCCGCAGGGATTTTCTTTGGCATGGCGTGCATGGGGCGCCGAATCGGTGCCCAGGAAGAACCGTGGGTTGCCCGAGGTTGCCGCTTGGCGCAGCGCTATTTGGTGACTGTTGCGCTTCAAAATAGGCAGGCAGAAATAGTGGGGTCGAATGCCGCCCACCAACATGTGGTTTCGGTTATAGAGTAGGTGGTGCGCGGTAATGGTGGCAGCCACCCCGGCTCGAGTACCCTTGACGAAGTCCACCGCATTAGAGGTGGTGATGTGTTCGAACACTACTCGCAGATCACTGAAGTGATCGACCAGGGGCTGCAGGTGCTCGTCGATAAAGCGCTTCTCCCGATCAAAAATATCCACCTCCGGGCTGGTGACTTCCCCATGGACTAACAGGGGCATACGGTGGCGTTGCATGGCTTCGAGGGTGGGGTACAGCGCTTCTAGCGAGTTAACCCCAGACGCCGAGTTGGTGGTGGCGCCCGCGGGATAGAGCTTGACCCCATGTATATAGGGGCTGTCGGCCGCTCGGGCGATTTCATCGGCCGATGTGTTGTCGGTTAAGTACAACGTCATGAGCGGCTCAAACCCGGGGCCGTCGGGGTTTAAGGCCACCATGATGCGCTCGCGGTAGGCATGGGCATCGGCCACTGTTACCACCGGCGGTACCAGGTTCGGCATGACAATGGCGCGGTGTGCCCAGCGCGCCATATCGTTCACCGTGCGCGGCAGGGCTTCGTCGTCCCGTAAGTGCACATGCCAGTCGTCTGGGCGGGTAAGGGTGATGCTATCCATGGCGTAAATCCTTTTGGTCTGGGGTAAGTCTAACAGGCCGCAACTGGGCAAGGTCTTAGCTGCGGCGTAAACTATCGTCCTTACTTTCAATTTTTACGGAAAACGGTTCTATGTCGTCTATTAGTAAAGTCGTGCTGGCCTATTCGGGTGGTCTCGATACCTCGGTTATTGTGCGCTGGCTGCAGGAAACCCATCAGTGCGAAGTGGTCACCTTCACCGCCGATATCGGTCAAGGGGAAGAGGTGGCCCCAGCCCGTGCCAAGGCCGAAGCGCTGGGTGTGAAAGAGATTTACATTGACGACCTGCGCGAAGAGTTTGTGCGCGACTTTGTGTTCCCCATGTTCCGTGCCAACACGGTCTATGAGGGCGAGTATCTTTTGGGTACCTCTATTGCACGTCCGCTCATTGCCAAACGATTGGTGGAAATTGCCAACGAGACTGGTGCCGACGCTATCTCCCATGGTGCTACCGGTAAAGGTAACGATCAGATTCGTTTCGAGTTGGGCGCTTATGCACTGAAGCCCGGCATTCAGGTGATTGCCCCCTGGCGGGAGTGGAACCTGACGTCTCGGGAATCCTTAATGGCCTACTGCGAGCAACACGCTATTCCCGTTGATTTTGCCAGTGCCAAGAAGAAATCGCCCTACTCAATGGACGCCAATCTACTGCACATCTCCTATGAAGGCGGCGTCTTGGAAGACCCTTGGGCAGAAGCGGAAGAGGACATGTGGCGCTGGAGTGTCAGCCCCGAAGCGGCTCCCGATCAGGCCGAAGAATTAACCCTGCGCTATGAGCGTGGCGATATCGTGGCCATTAATGGGCAAGCGATGTCGGCGGCGGAAGTGCTGGAAACGTTGAACAAGCGCGGTGGCGCCCATGGCATTGGTCGTGCTGACTTGGTCGAGAACCGCTATGTGGGTATGAAGAGCCGCGGCTGTTATGAAACCCCCGGGGGCACCATTATGTTGAAGGCACACCGGGCCATCGAGTCACTGACCCTCGATCGGGAAGTGGCCCATTTGAAAGATGAGCTCATGCCCCGTTACGCCAAATTAATTTACAACGGCTACTGGTGGTCACCGGAACGTCGCATGTTACAAGCGGCCATTGATGACACCCAGGTACACGTGAACGGCGAGGTGCGGGTTAAGCTGTACAAAGGTAATGTCATCGTCACCGGTCGACGCTCTGACGATTCGTTGTTTGACGAGAGCGTTGCCACCTTCGAGGAAGATCAGGGCGCCTACAATCAGAAGGATGCGGAAGGGTTTATTAAACTTAACGCGCTGCGATTACGTATTGCTGCAGGTAAAGGTCGTCGGCAATAGGGTGGTCGCTGTCAGTGCCGTCGCTACCCGTCTAGTTGCTTAGAGTACCGCCCCATAGCGGGCCTGCGCTGCGCCAATGCAAGTGTGGGCCGGCTAGCACAACAATTAATAAGTGAGAGCGCATGAATAATAGCAATGAGCATGCAGACAACACCGGCTCCGCCGCCGATGTGATGAGCCATCACGATGTCATTATTGTGGGTGCCGGGCTATCGGGGGTGGGCGCTGCGGTGCACTTGCGTCGCGAGTGCCCGGGCCGCGATGTGATATTGCTCGAGCGGCGTCAGGCCGTGGGCGGTACTTGGGATCTATTCCGTTACCCCGGCGTGCGTTCCGACAGTGACATGTACACCTTGGGTTATGACTTCAAGCCTTGGTTGGCACGCAAGTCCATCGCCGATGGTCCCTCTATTCGTGACTACGTGAACGAAACCGCCGACGAATACGGCATTCGTGAGCGTATTCGGTTTGGCCATCAATTGACGGCGGCTAATTGGTCATCGGCGGATGCGCGCTGGTACCTCACGGTCACTGTCGATGGGCAAACACGCCACATGAGTTGCGGGTTTTTGCTGATGTGTTCGGGCTATTACAGTTATGACAAGGGCTACGAGCCTGACTTTCCGGGCAAAGAGCGTTTCGCCGGCCATTGGATTCATCCGCAATTTTGGCCTGAATCCTTGGACTACAGCGGCAAGCGCGTCGTCGTGATTGGCTCGGGCGCCACCGCTGTGACCTTGGTACCCAGCATGGCGCCAACAGCGGCCAGTGTGACCATGCTGCAGCGCTCCCCTAGTTACGTCATTACGGCACCCGAGGTCAGCGCCTTCGCGCATTTCGTGCAGACGATTCTACCCGCCCAGATGGCTTACGAGTTGGTGCGCTGGCGTAATGTGCTGTTTCAGCAGTGGCTCTATGGTTTGAGTCGGGTGGCCCCCAAATTCATGCGCTGGATGTTATTGCGCAAGGTGCGCAAGACGCTGGGTGATCATTTAGACGTCGATAAACATTTCACCCCCCATTACAACCCCTGGGACCAGCGTCTGTGTGCGGTGCCAGACGACGATCTCTTTAAGGCTATTCAGTCGGGGAAAGCCACGGTCGTGACCGATACCATCGACAGCATCACCGAATCCGGTATTAAGCTGCAGTCGGGGGACACCCTAGAGGCCGATGTGATTGTGTCGGCTACCGGTCTCGAGTTGGTTATTTTGGGTGGCGCCGAATTCACCCTCGACGGTGAGCCTATCGACTTTGCCAACAGTTGGACCTACAAGGGCATGATGTGCTCTGACATCCCCAATATGGTGCACACCTTTGGTTACATCAATGCCTCTTGGACGTTACGTGCCGATTTGATTGCCCGGTGGAGTTGCCGGCTGCTAAACCATATGCAGCAGCAGGGGGTCGATACGGTGGTGCCGCGTATTGATGCGGCGCTGGCGGCGGCTATGCCCCAGCGGTGGTGGATTGATGACTTCTCTGCAGGTTACATGCAGCGAGCGCTGCCGCGCTTTCCTAAGCAGGGCGACCGCGCACCTTGGATTAATCCCCAACACTATCGCAGCGATCGAACCCTGTTCCGAGATGAACCCATCGATGACGGTACACTGGTCTTCAGCAGTGCCGCTGACGATAAGCTATCGGTAAAAGCCGCCTAAACGGTTTTGGCGGTGCAGTCGCCGTTAGGTGTTGTTGTCGTCGATAACAACTATCTGTTGGATTTGATTAAAAACACGGGTGCTGGACATGATTGCCCTTCGTACAGCCGTCAATGATTGTGGTGGCCAATGATGATGGAGTTGCAAGAGACCTCGGTGTATTGCCCCTACTGCGGTGAACCCATTTCGGTGCTGCTAAACCCGGAAGACGTGGGGCTCGATTATATTGAAGATTGCCAGGTGTGCTGCCGACCTATCGAGTTCAGCATTTTTGAAGCGGGTAACGGTGCTCTTGAGGCCCTGGTGCGCTCCGATACCGAGTAGCGCCCCAGAACAGTGGCGGCCGCTTTAATCGTAAAAAACGATTAAATTCATCCAATCAATTTGTTTTACCGCGAACATTGCTGGATCTACACTTCATCTGTGTCGTATTAACACAGACCACAGGAGATTTAGCTATGTCTGTAACGAAAGTACCCAATGTTGTGTTTAAAACCCGCGTCCGTGACGAGGCGGTTGAAGGCCCTAATCCGTTCCGCTGGGAAGATAAGTGCTCCGCTGATCTGTTTGGGGGCAAGCGTGTGGTGGTGTTTTCGCTGCCCGGTGCCTTTACGCCCACCTGCTCGTCTAACCATTTGCCCCGTTACGACGATCTCTATGAGGAGTTTCGTAAAGAGGGCATCGACGACATTATTTGTGTCTCAGTCAACGACGCCTTTGTGATGTTCAAGTGGGGTAAAGAGCTGGGTAACCGCAATATCTTCCTGCTGCCCGATGGCAATGCTGAGTTCACCCGCAAGATGGGCATGCTGGTTGATAAATCGAACCTGGGCTTTGGTATGCGCAGCTGGCGTTATTCGATGGTGGTGAACGACGGCACTATCGAAAAAATGTTTGTTGAGCCCGGTCTTGATGACAACTGCCCCACAGACCCCTTCGAAGTGTCCGACGCCGATACCATGCTGGCCTGGCTGCGTGGCACTAACCTCGAATCGGTGCAGGTATCAGAGCCGGTTAAAGCTTTCGAGGGTTAATCGTAAGGGTAATGCCACGCCCTCATGTCAGAGTCACTGTAAGTGCTGCACTACAGGCTGTGGGCACTGACGAGGGCGAGTGGCGGTTAGCGGGGGCTTATGGAAGCTAACGCTAATGGGGACTAATGCTAATGGGAACTAATGAAAGTCCCGTGAGCGCACCTTAAGTTCGGCCAGTGCATGGCTATGGTCATACAGCGCGCCGGCTATAACGTGCATTACCCCGTCTCGGCTCTCGAGGGTGCCCTTAACCAGTAGTAATTGGGCAGTCATGAGGGCGTCGCGAAAATGGTCCTGCACCTTCGGCCAGACCACCACATTATGGTTGCCGGTCTCGTCTTCGAGGGTTAGAAAAATAACCCCCGAGGCGGTGCCCGGCCGCTGACGACAGGTGACTAGGCCAGCAATCCGAACGAATCGGTTACTGCCAAGGGCGTGTAATTCAGTTTGGCGTCGACACTGATTGAACGGTGCGGTGTGTCGCAGTAGAGCCAGTGGATGTTCCCTTAAGGTGACCCCTGTGCTTTGGTAATCGGCTAATACGTTATCAACCGTGGTCGGTGCTTGAATACGGTTCGCCTCATTGGCATCAGGTGTGGGTTGTTCGGTGGGTAATAGCGGCCGCTCGGGTTCTAAAGCCATGACTTGCCACTGGCTTTGATGGCGGTGACCGCTAAGGCTGGCCAGCGCATCTGCCGCCGCTAAGGTTTCTAAGTCTTGTCGTTGCAGGGCAGCCCGTCGGCGCAAATCGGCAATACTGTGAAATAGCTGGTGCTCACGCGCCGCCACAATGCGCTGAGCGGTTGCTTGGCTTAAACCCCGGACCAATCGAAAACCCAAGCGAATGGGCGGCTGTCCTTGATTGGCTTGTGGCAGTAATTGGTGGTCCCAGTGGCTTTGTTGTACGTCAATTGGCAGTACTGTAATGCCGTGTCGCCGGGCGTCTTGTAGCAGCTGGGAGGGGCTGTAAAACCCCATGGGCTGGCTATTGAGTAGGCCCACATAAAACGCCGCAGTGTGATGGCATTTGAGCCACGCCGATACATAGGCTAACAGCGCAAAGCTTGCAGAGTGGGACTCGGGAAAGCCGTAACCTCCAAAGCCTTTAATTTGATCGAACAGGCGCTCGGCAAAACCTGGGCTGTAACCCCGTTCAAGCATGCCCTGTTTCAACTTATGCTCAAACGTTAACAGCTTGCTGTCCTTGCCCCAGTTGGTAATGGCGCGTCGCAGAGCATCGGCTTCACCGCCGCTAAAACCCGCGGCGACCATCGCGAGTCGAATGACTTGCTCTTGGAAGATGGGCACCCCTAAGGTGCGCTCAAGGACCGAGCGGATGGCATCATTCGGGTAGCTGATGGGTTCGAGTCCGTGTTTGCGTCGCAAGTACGGGTGCACCATGTCTCCTTGAATAGGCCCTGGCCGCACAATGGCAATCTCAATAACGAGATCATAAAAGGAGGCGGGTTTTAGGCGTGGCAGCATCGACATTTGCGCCCGTGATTCAATTTGAAAGACTCCCATGGCATCGGCTTTTTGCAGCATTCGATAGGTGGCGGGATCTTCCCGGGGAATGCTTTGCAGTGTGTTGAGATGGGGCTGGTCGCGCTGCACCAGTGCCAGCGTTTTACGAATAGCCGACAGCATGCCCAGCGCCAGCACATCCACTTTCAACAGACCCAGCGCCTCGATATCGTTTTTATCCCACTGGATGACCGTTCGATCGGGCATGCTGGCGTTTTCTATGGGGACCATATTCGATAGTGGTCCGCGGCTAATCACGAAGCCGCCCACGTGCTGAGACAAATGTCGCGGAAACCCCAACAGTGTTTGTACCAAGGTCAGAAACAGTTGTGCCTGATGCCCAGGCATACCGATGCCCTGCTGCTCAAAACGCTGCTGCAGCTCTCGCTCCCGATTCCACCACGCCAGGGATTGCGCTAAGTCTTCGACAATAACCGGATCGAACCCCAGCGCTTTACCCACATCGCGTACCGCACTGCGCGAGCGATAGGTAATAACTGTGGCCGCCAATGCCGCACGGCGTCGACCGTATTTCTGGTAGATATACTGAATGACCTCTTCCCGCCGTTCATGCTCGAAGTCCACATCAATATCGGGGGGTTCATCCCGCTCCCTTGAGATGAAACGCTCGAATAGCAGGGAGATTTGCTCGGGGTTCACTTCGGTGATGTGTAGGCAGTAGCACACCACGGAATTGGCGGCTGAGCCTCGGCCCTGGCATAAAATGCCGCGCTCGCGGGCAAAGCGCACCACATCGTAGACGGTTAGAAAATAATACTCGTAGCGTAGCTCGGTAATGAGATCGAGCTCGGTGTGAATACGGGTTTCAATAGCCGTGGGTACACCCTGCGGCCAACGTTGAGCCGCGCCTCTGGCGACCTGCTGGCGCAGATAACTGTTGGCGTCATAGCCCTCGGGGATAACCTCTTCCGGGTACTCATAGCGCAGTTCGTCAAGACTGAACTGGCACTGCTGGGCAATACGCAGGGTCTCGCTGGTGAGCGACGGTGGATAGAGGGGCAGTAGCTTATTCAGTCGTCGCAGATGTTGTTGGCTATTGGCTAGTCGTCGTTGCCCCAGGCGCTCGACGGTGGTGCGATGACGCAACGCGGTTAACACGTCGTGCAGTGGCTTGCGGCTAGCACAGTGCATTTGCACGTCGCCACAGGCCACCATAGGTAAGTTAAGGGACTGGGCTAATTGCCAGCGCTGTCGAAAGCGTCGCAGCTCGTCATTACCCAGAAGCCGCGATATACCCACCCAAACCCGGCCTTTACACAAGCGTGCTAGTTGCTGACCGTAGCCGATTTGCTGCTCATCATCGCTTGGCAGCCAAATGATGAGGCAACGCTTTAGGTGAAAGGCAATATCGGGTAAGCGGGTGGTGTATTCCCCTTTGGCGCTGCGCCGCCGAGATCGGCTAATAAGCCCCGATAACTCCCCGTAAGCGGCCCGATTGGGCGCTAGGGCAATAAGCCGTAAGCCTTCGCTGAGGTTAAATTCGCTGCCAACAATGAGCTTGAGTTGGTGTTCTTTAGCCGCCACATGTGCTTTGACGACACCCGCTAAGGAGCATTCGTCGGTAATGGCGAGTGCGCTATAGCGGCACTCGGCGGCCCGTTGTACCAATTCTTCGGGGTGGGAGGCGCCTCGTAAAAAGCTGTAATTGCTTAGGCAATGGAGTTCGGCGTAGGACATGGCTATGATCAAATACTGTATATATATACAGTAAATGGCTGCTGGTATTTAGGCAATAGGTGTTTGTGTGCCTTGTCGGTGATGCCACTGGCTTCTTGTGTCCCACAGCTTGCATTATGGGTAGTGGCCCATCACTCTAGCTGCCCCAATCTAAGGAGTAGACCATGGCTTTCACTCTGCGTAGCGCCCTCCCTCTTTGCCTAATGCTGTTAATAACGGCCTGCACTGGTGTACCCGACGGCGTTGAGCCCGTCACTGGTTTTGATAAGGACCGCTACCTTGGGCGTTGGCACGAAATCGCCCGGCTTGATCACAGTTTTGAGCGGGGTCTCACCGCTATCACCGCCGAGTACAGCCTGCGCGATGACGGCATGATTCGGGTTGTTAACAGTGGTACTCGCATCGATAACGGCGAGCGGGATGTGGCCGAAGGGAAGGCCACTTTCGTGGGCGCCGATGATACCGCTCATTTGAAGGTGTCTTTCTTTGGCCCCTTCTACGGCAGCTATGTGGTGTTCGAATTAGGCAGCA
>PR_CR_10_Liq_3_inCRDRAFT_1000399_pt1 | contig 11820 bp, 10 predicted proteins | sample PRCRCaboRojoPR_2_FD_10240 | JGI IMG/M metagenome (IMG submission 10240)
TAATGTGCCAGTCATGATTGCGCCCGTTGCCCCCATGGGATGGCCCAGAGCAATAACCCCGCCGTTGACGTTCAGCCTAGCATCATCAATTGCCAGCTCTTTACGCACCTTAACAACCGTAGCCGCGAAGGCCTCGTGGATTTCAAACAAATCCACATCGCCCATTGAACAACCGCTGTTTTGGAGTACTTGCTGGGTCGCCGGTATACAGCCCGCCAACACCTCCATAGGGTCACCGCAGGCGGTTGTCGTTGCCAAAATACGCGCTCTTGGCGCCAAGCCAAGCGCCTCACCGAGACTGGCATCACCGATCAAGAGCAGCGATGCGCCATCACACATAGCGGGTGAGTTACCTGCGGTATGCACATGGCTTATGCGCGACAGATGCTCAGCGGCCGCGAGCTGTGCCGCATCCGCATCGGCTGCACCCAAATCGGCAAATGCAGGGGGTAAGACGGCAAGCTGCTCAGCCGTTAGGTCCGCTCGAATACATTCATCGAGTACGACCGTATTGCCATTAACCTGCACTGGCACGATAGACCTAAAGCGACTTTCTGAGCGCGCCACCGCAGCACGCCGTTGACTCTGTAACGCCACCGCATCGCACTGCTCGCGAGTAATGCCCAATCGGCTTGCAATAAGGTCGGCACCACTGCCCATCAACAGGGTTTGATTGGCAATGCCGTAAGGCATATCGGTAAACACACGAGCACCATCTGCTAGCAACGGTACCCTCGACATCATTTCAATGCCGCCGGCAATAATGGCGCGCGTCTGGCCTGCGGCAATTTTCAGTGCCGCGATGCTAATGGCATCCATACTAGAGGAACAAAACCGATTAACCGTCATGCCAGCGACATGACTGGGGAGCCCAGCATACAAGGCTGATGTTTTAGCGATGTTTCCCGCCTGTTCCCCCTGCTGCGTCACACAACCAAGAATCACCTCAGTCAACAGCGCCGGCTCCAAACCCGTGCGCTGCATAAGGGTCGCGTACAGTTGGGCCAGGAGTGCCGGCGGTGTCAACGCATGCAAACCGCCGGTTGTTTTGGCACGGGTGCGCGCCGATCGAATAGCGTCATAGATGAAAACCGGTTTCATAGGTCGGTAGTTACGTCCTTATCGTCCAACACCCACGACAAAGCTAGCGCAGGTGGTGGCACTACCCCCCAAATTAAACGTCAGCATATTTTTAGCGTTTGGAATCTGTAATGAACCCGCCTTACCTGCCACCTGACGGGCACAATCCCACACCATACGAACCCCCGTAGCCCCAACAGGATGCCCCAAGCCGATTAATCCACCACTTGCGTTCACCGGGAAATCACCATCACGGGCAATACGCCCATCGCGAATAGCCCGCCAACTCTCTCCCGGACCGGTTAGACCCGCATGATCGAGTGCTAGGTACTCTGTAATCGTGAAACAGTCATGGGTCTCCATGCCGTCAAGGTCAGTGATATCTGTAAACCCAGCTCGCCGACGGGCATCCTCAAGGGCCTGTGCCGCGTGGGGGAAAAGCAAGGGCTGTGTTTTAGATTGGGCAAGTTTTGTTTCTAACTCGATGGGCGCCGAACGATGCCCCCAACCTTTGATTCGAGGAATATCCGAGAGGGCCTGCCCAGTTCGACGTGCATAATCAGTAGCAACCGATTCGTTAGCAAGAATAAGGGCTGCAGCGCCATCGGTAATTTGGCCACAGTCAAACTTACGCACACAGCCCTCGATCACAGGATTACAGCTATCGTCTCGGGCAAAGCAGCCTTCTGGGAAATGCCAGTCACGGGTTTGGGCACAAGGATTCAATTTAGCATTAGCAAAGTTAATGGCTCCGATGGTGGCGAGATCCTCCTCGTCAATACCGTAGCGATGGTCGTACTCGCGGGTAATACGATCGAACATGAACGGCCAGGGAAAATTGCAGTCTAGGGCCTCATGACCCTGCCAGCGCGCAGCCCCAAGGTGGCGGGCACCCGTCCTGCCATCGACGTTGCGCATGAGTTCGAGGCCAATAACACAGGCGGTGTTATAGTGACCGCACTCGATATCACGCATTGCCGCTAAGATGGCCATGGAACCAGAAGCACAAGCGGCCTCATGTCGAGACGTAGGCAGCGTGGCAAAGGCGTCATAACACTGGCCAAAAAAACCACCGAGCAGGCCCTGGCCAGCGAACAAATCACCAACGAAATTACCCACGTGACCAACGTCGATATCGGCTGGCTCCAATTGGGCGTCGAGCAAGGCCATATCGATCGATGCCTTGAACATATCAATGAGCTCAAGACCCTCGCGGGACCAATTACGAGCAAAATCGGTCTGACTACCGCCTAAGATGTAAATAGACTGTGGCATGGAAACGGTCTCCGAATTACCATCCCCAAAGGCTAAAACAAAATCACGCCGCGCCGTCGAATAGTCCGCTCAAGCCCGAGCGTTTGTGGGGTCCAAGGATCAGCGACTCCAGTATGCCCATTCCTGTTTGGCCATCCATTTCGGCACGGACTACCTGGTGAACATGGATAAATTGCGGGGACTCAGCATCGACCTGACTCAAATCCCAATCTTCACGTCCTGTCTCGAGTTCACCCCGCCAATAACCATGACCCCATTCGGCATGGTTGTAACCCACGCCCAGGGTTTGAAAACGCTGCAGGGGCGTTAAGTTGATGTCATAACGCTCCCCCTTAGGACTTTGCATTCGCAGATTCATTGTCGATGGAAATCGTGTGCCCGAGTAATACTCCATATCGTGCCCAATCGCGGCCATCGAAACAAAACCGTCCACCTCATCCGACGGGATAAGATCGGGGGTCTCGTAAAGGGGAAATCGGTCGGCACTCAATTGCGTGGGACGGCCTTCTGGGTCTTCAAAAGTACCCATATGGGTCGCAAAGTGACCCCAATTGATAGGACACCAGATCCAATAGACCGATGGTTTCTGATTCAACAGGCCTGGTGCGCCCCCCTGGGGTTCACCCACTGGCCTTACTCCCCAAGAGCGATCTCGAGTGCCATAGGCGCGACTTACCTCAAAACGCTTGCCGTCAATACTGAACCATCCGGTCCAATAACCGAACTGGGTAAACCGAGTGGTGTGCATAATCAAGTGCCCGCCATCCCGCAGTACACTCGCGGGCTCCTGATGAGGAGCGCTGGCGGCAATGAAGGTGAGATCGCATTCAATACCGTGCGCGTTTTTCTCCAAGACGATCCGCAACGACCGCAATGGCTGCTCAACCGATAGGCGCAGCGGTCCAATTGATGTGTCACTGCGCTCCGTAGGTGCCCGTCGCGATGCGTGGAAGGCAACCTGCGTATCACCCATCGCCACACTGAAATGACCATCCATGACATGGCGGTTTGGGTACAGACCCAGACCCACCTCGAACACGTAACCCGCCTGCTCATCGAAGCCGTTAAACCAGTACCGGTCGTAAAAATTGCGGTCGCTCTGTGAGGGCTCAGCGATGGGTTGCGCGGTTTGATGAACGCAGTAATCGTCGAAAGCAGTAATCATGGTCGTAATCTCTGAGCAAGCAGATGAATCAATCGAGTTGTCGCGACGAAGCGGACTCTAGGGAAAAAATTCAGCCGCGTTCATGTCGAGACAATGCTGCAACTGACGCTGAATGACGGTTCGAAACATGGCATCACCACGGGGGTCGGGTGCAGTAAAGCTGGCGCCGAGAATCGTCAGCGTAAGGCCATGCATGGACTGCTCGCGATATTGTGACCAACACTCCTCGACAGATAACGCCACCCCAAGAGCCGCCAATAACTCACTGTGCTGCGCCACCACCTCTCTCTCCCAGGAGCGCCGATCTGCCACATCAAGGCTGCTGCCCATGAAGTAGGCCAAATCCGTTAAGGGGCTGGCTTCAATCATCGTTTGCCAGTCGATGACACAGCACCCGGTCTCACCAAACAGAATGTTCTCTGCGCGCAAGTCCCCATGGGCCAGGGTGCGAGGCCCTTGAAACCGGGTAGTAACCGCGTTGTGATGATCCACATAACGTGTGCCAAAGGCTTTACAGTCGTCACTCAGCGCATCGCCGAAACGCTCCAAAAATCCTGGCCAGCATTGCTGTAAATAGGCTTGGGCGATAGCACCGCCCCCATCCGTAAGCGGACTCTGAATAAAATCGACCTCGGCAAGGGTGGGATCACCGTAGAAACTTGCAGATAGCTTCGCCGCTTCTTTGGCGACATGTTGAAGCTGCGACAATGTCGCCGGCACCAACTGACTGCCGGGTTTGTCAGGGGACAAATCTTCCATGATCAGCGTAAAGGTCTGTCGATCTTCACTGATCGCATTGGCAAAAATATGCGGCGTGCGCATATCAGTGCGGCCCGCGAATTCGCGGTAAAACATCACCTCGTTGTAATAGGCGCCCTGGGCACCCGCCATCTGACGGGTGGCGGGGTCTCTCGCAGGAAATTTGCCCACAACCGTAGTGGGTGCCTTGGACTGAACTGAGTCATACCGCAGCGTGAAGCGCGCATTGTCGCCCATCTTTCCCGTGCCAATAATGTCACAATCAAGGTCCACCACTTTGCCGCCATCGAGGTGCCCTGATTGTGTCAACACTTGTGTCATCCACTGGGCGCTCACCGCCTCGGGGGACTCAACGACATCGATCATCTGGTTTCTCCTAAAACACGTTATTACGGGCAGTTACCTTCACAGTGGCTTAACTCAGAACCTAGGCTCATTACCCGAAAGACCAAATTCTGGCCACGCACCATGAATGTAGGTCTGACAATTACCTATGCCGATGGCATCGCCATCGGTAACCCGAATAAGACAGTCTCGGAATTGACCGTACCGTGCTATGACATCGGGACACGCAGCGTCCGGTACATGATCGCCGTCGAGAAAAAATTCACCCCTCCAGCTACCGTGGTAATGACCATCGCCACCGTGATAATGGCCCGCTCCCAAGTAAAAACCGGTCTCACCGATTTTTTCAAAAGGCAGTGTGCGCTCAGAACCATCTGCCAGTGCCAAGACAAATTCACCGGCTTGAAGTCGCTTGGTCGCCGGATCGAACTCTAGCTTGGGTGTCATGGCCACAACGATATCGGTTTTGCCCTGCTCATTTTCAAAGCCCCCTTGTACCCGCTCGTGCAAAAAGCCTGCGCCCGCAAACTTCAGGTAGTAGTGGTGGAAGGCATAGCGCGAGCCATCGGGTTTGGTGAACAACAAGGGGTTCCATATGGCTAAAGCTTGCGCAATATGCTCATGGTATTCCGGCTGCATATCGGTCATCGGCACACCGACACTGGGGCGCACACCCCAGGATTTGTCCCGGGTAGACACCCAATGATCCGGATCGATGTCGACACGCTGGCCATCAACTTCCAACCACCCGCTGACGACACCGGTTTGATGAAAGCGGATCTGATCGGTGCTACGTCGGTAGCCGAACATATCTCTACGATCTTCTCGATCCTCGACCACACAGCCAGCGGCAGAATGAAAGGTGATATCGAAAGCAATGGGCTGTGCGTCGTTACGCTCTAGAACAACACGAATACAGTTGAGAGGCTCGATGATGTGATACCGAATGGGACCCACATTCACAGTACTCGGGTCGCTGTTAAGAGAGCGGCTACCACGTACCACCCATTGCTCACTGCCTCGGGCGATGCCGGCGTAGGCATCGACCACATTGCGATTGCTGTACTTACCAAAACCGAAACCGATTTGCCAAGAGCCATCGATAGCAGCGGCCATGCCACAAACTTTTTCAGCCCACGCCGGATCGCTTTGGCCAACCGTGGCGAAAGTCTCTACTACTTGATGATTAAATTGCTCATCTGCAGCCAACAACGGCCCTATGCTGCCTGTCATTCTAGGTTCCTTGTTATTGACGCTGGGACATTCGGCATTCAACTGTCAAAGAGTCGGCATCTACTACCGACGCCCGGCGATCATTTATGATGCTGGCAACACTACACAGGGTTCATTGGAGTGACTAGAGGCGTGCTGCGCCGAACAGTAGTCCAAATTGTGTAGCTCACTGCAATGGCCACAAGTGGCTAAAAGACGCTAGAAAGGTGCCTATGGACCCCCTCAGCCAAGCAGCCGTCGGCGCACTTGCACCACAGGCTCTACTAGAAAAGCCCGCCTCTGGACAACGGTATCTACTACGCGTTGGCTGTATTGGTGCGCTCGCGGGCATGGCTCCCGATCTTGACGTCTTCATTCGATCGTCGACTGATCCGCTGTTACAACTTGAGTTTCACCGACAATTCACTCACTCGCTGATTTTTATACCTATCGGTGCTGCGCTGTGTGCATCTGTGTTTTGGCTATTCCTGCGTAACCAGATGGGCTTTTTGTCCATATGGCTCATTGCATGTTTAGGTTACGGTACTCACGGATTGCTCGATGCCTGTACGACCTACGGTACGTTACTGTTCTGGCCATTCGCTAACACCCGTGTCGCATGGAACAACGTTTCCGTCATCGACCCTTTGTTCACCCTTCCTGTCCTTGCTTGTGTCTTAATCGCAGCCCTCAAGCAGTCGCGATTGGCCGCCTGGGTGGGGGTGGCATGGGGCGCCATGTACCTAACATTGGGGGCGATACAAGAAGCCAGAGCGATCGACGCAGGCCTGAAACTAGCAACCATGAGAGGCCATGATCAGATCACCGTTTCGGCAAAACCAAGCTTTGGGAATGTGCTCTTGTGGAAGACCATCTACGAATATGATGGCCAATTCTGGGTCGATGCTGTGCGACCGGGTATGACGCTGACAACCTTTAAAGGTGATCACGTAGATAAACTCAACGTGACAGAGCAGTTCCCCTGGCTCGACTCAACATCCCAACAAGCCGGCGACATCGAGCGATTCCGCTGGTTCTCCAGTGACCACCTTGCGGTCGACAAAAACGATCCACTACTGGTCGTCGACATGCGCTACTCGCATTTACCCAATGAGATAACAGGTCTGTGGGGTATCCGCCTGAATCCACATGCAGCACCCGACCAGCACGTTGAGTGGGTAACCCGCCGCAGTGCGGGTACCGAACGCTTCGCGCGACTTTGGGCGATGCTTAAGGGTGGCTCGATGGCGCATTCCGGTGGGTGACCTTCTTTGGGTACCAACACGCAACGAAGATCTATATTGCCCTCTCCTCTAGCCGACGTATCGGTTTGGGGGCAAACCCTGTCACACTGGAAGTCTCCCAAAGAGAAATGAGGTGATGGTATGCGTGGTTTGTTGATTGTCGATATTCAAAACGATTTCACCGAGGGTGGTGCGCTAGGCGTGACCGGTGGTGCGCAGGTCGCAAGAGACGTCAGCACCTATCTCACCACCCATGGGGATAACTATGACTTGGTGCTGGCGTCTAGAGATTGGCACGATGCCAACACGGATAACGGCGGTCATTTCGCCATTGGGGGAGCCCCGAATTTCGTCGACAAATGGCCAGTACACTGCGTGGCGGGCAGCAAGGGTGCCGAATACCATCCGGACTTGGATACGTCGCGGGTGGATGTTCATATCAAGAAAGGACAAGGAGAGCCGTCGTACTCGATGTTTGAGGGGGTGTCAGACGACGGTAAGACCGTTGCTGACATTCTTGACGAGCAAGGGATCACCGAGGTCGATGTGGTGGGAATTGCCACCGATCACTGTGTTCGGGCGAGCGTCATTGACGCCCTCGGAGCGGGTCAAGGAGTCACCATCCTGACTGATTTAATCGCCGCCGTCGCTCAGGATACCGGAGAAAAAGCCTTAGAAGAGCTCGTTAGTCGCGGCGCAACACTTCACAAATGATGCTCCATGGCTCCCAGTTCTCGGACGTATTTATGCCTCCAAATCAAGCTACTCTGAGCGCCGCTTTTCGGCTAATTGTCAATCGAATTGACAATTAGCATGCATTTTTCATACTGCGTCGGAATAATTCAGTCAGACACCCCCATGGCTTACATTCCCCGAACCGCGGAACCCAGACTTAAACACTTTGCCAGTGGTTATCCGGTACTAGCCCCCTCTTTCAGGCTAGTTGGCACCACCTTTAGACACTGAGGGGGGGTTTGCCATTCAGTTGCTTGGAATCCAGAACAGCGAACAACTGACCACCCACGTTCAGCGCGGCGCCCTCTTCGAAAGCTGTGTCGTCAGTGAATTGCTTAAAGCCCGTTACAACGCAGGCGAAACCTCGAACCTTTACTTTTGGCGTGATCGCTCTGGAAACGAAGTTGATCTGCTTATTGACCACGGAATCCAGCTGTCAGCGCTTGAAATAAAATCTGGACAAACCATCAATAGAGCCTACTTCAAGGGGCTGAAGTTTTGGCAAAAGCTGGCACGTGAAACTGCAGGAAAAGCATGGCTGGTTTACGGCGGGGATACACGACAAAACCGATCTGATGCCATTGTAATTCCATGGCATGAACTCAGCGCTAAACAAAATGCGTTATGAAAACAGCATGCGTCCAATCAGAGCCTATTCCCAGTGAGCGGTTATGAAGTCGATGCTCTGCACCGCACGGATGGCAACGACCCATTCACAACGACGACCGTCACCCCCACGCCCACGGATTCCACGGGGAAAAACAGTGCGCAACACGGCGCCGTTGGTATTAACCGCAATAGCTAACCGACTGCCGTTGTCATTTCGGCGTCTGAATATGCCCAGCTTGAGGCAATGAAAGAGGCATATCTGAAGCAATCCATTGAAGAAGGGATCGCTGATCTGCAAGCCGGAAAAGTCAGCGATGGAAAATCCAGACCTTGGTATGGCACGCGAGAATCTATCCAGGGGGCTATTTAGCTTCCCTTACGAAAGCCATATTCTATACTACAAAAAACACGCTCGGTGCATCGTGATAGTACGAGTACTCCACCAGCACATGGATCCGGTGACGCATCTTTGATTATTCCCACTCGATTGTGAATAAGCCATTTTTGTCTCTTATATTCAATCGCTTATCTTACCGCCAAATGGTAATACCATGAAAAATACTAAGCTCAGAGATTTTTTGATTGCGAGAGTCTGACATCTTCAGCGAGCCGGTAAAACTCTTCGTTGCACCACGTTCCAAGCGACTACCCAAGTGATACGCTCTTGTTCCAGACGAACATTCTGCCCCCAGGTATTACATCTAATGGCCTGATACACCGCCTGCTCGGGATCAGCCAGAATGGCAAAGTAACGCGGCAGGTTGTCAGAAAGCTGAGGCCAACGCCCGATGAGATCTCTGTATCGCTGTTGGGCGCGATCCCATCGATCTGCCTCTCCAATCCATTGTGCAACTTCGCCGGGGCCAGACAGCAGCAGTTTCTCGGGAACAGGCTGTGTTCACAGCTTGCGCCAACGCCGTTCACTCTAGGAAAGTGATCCCACACCACTCCAGGATTGCCAGCCTGCTACCCATGCACGGACGTCTTCAACCTGCTTCAGCGCCTGGTTCTCGGTGGGAATACCCAGATTGACCCTCAGTGGCCAGGCACCGTCTTCCAACTGCTCCGGTTCGCTGCTTGCCTCAAGCCACTCACGATGCTTATTCTTGAAGCGGCGCTTCAACTCCCTTTGATCATCATCAGGAAACTTCAAGACTCGCCTCCTGATGTGCATGAGCAGGCACCACCAATAAACGGTTCCAGGGTCATGACCGATTTCAGCGGTGTGGCGACTATCATCTGAAAACCGAAATTCTTGAAGATATTCATCGCCAACGCGGTGAACTCATTGTCAGCCTTGTCGAAGGCCTCATCGAGTACCACCAGCGCATACATGGGCACACCATGCTCATTGCCGCCCAACTGGTAGCGCAGCGCCGCGGCTAAGCAGGTCGTGGCCAGCTTCTGTCGTTGGCCACCCGACTTACCCGAACCACTGCGATAGATCTCCACCTCGACACCGCTCTCATCGGTCTCCCTACCGATAAATTCCATGTGCTGACGAACATCCAATACCGCCTGTCGCCAACGTTTGTTCTCCGGCTCCTGGCTGGAAAGGCGTTCCACCAGGCGACGCAACGCCAGGAAACGCGACTGGGCCAACTCCCGGTCTTCGCTCCAGGCATGGCTCAACGCCCGCTGGATCTCCTGCTTGAACTCGCGCACATCCGGTAACTGGCGGTCGCTGGGGTCGATTTGTAGATAGGTGGTTTGGTTAGTACTCTGGTTGAATGGCACCTGAGCGAGGCTGTCGTTGACGACATCCATTCGCTCCAGGATCTCCTTGCGCGCATCGCTCAGATAAGTCGAAAGCGCCGCGAGGTTCTGATGGCTCTGACTCTCCAGCAACTTAAAAAAGCGCTGCTCATGGGCCGGAAGACCATCAGCCTCCAATCGAGTCAACTTGGTAAAAAAATCTGACGCGGCAGCCAGTGTCGCATCAAGGCCTTCCGATTCTGCCGGCCATTCAAAAATGAATTCGTCAAACTGCTTTTCGATGAACCGGTCGCACTTGCCCACCTCCTTGGTCAGGGCTTCCATCTCGTCGCGTATCGCTCTCTCCACAGAACGGATGAGCTTATCCAGATTTTCCAACCGCACAGGCTCCACGAGCTTATCAAATCGATCGTCCAATCCCTGCTGTTGATGGGGTCTCAACGGAACAATGGTTGGATCATCCTGAAGGTTCTTTAAGGTCTCCTAGTGTTCATCGACTTTCCCGACAACTTTCTCATAGTCGATAGTTGTCTTGCGCAGTGCTTCATCGGCGTCCTTGACGACCTTCTTCTGCCGCTCTATCTGATCGGCTACGTTCTTCAGTTCGGTGTTGCCTTCCAGGGCATCACGAATCCGGCGGTCCAGCTTGTCGATGCCGGTTAGAAGCGGAGCAACATCCACCTCCCGCCACTGCAGATTGACCAGCGTCTGACAGTGGATTGCACGCTTGGCCCGGGCACCCTCCTGGTCAGTGAGCACCTTGATTCGTTCAACCAGATCAGAGATTTTCCCCGCAAGCTCCTGGGCCTCTTTACGGCAGAGCGCCAGTTTCTCACGGTTATCAAATCCCAGCACCCAGTTGCGGCGATCACCCATGCTCCGCCGATCATCTTTCTCGTGACGGGTCTTGCTGTGTTTGATCTGTCCCTCGCGGGTCAAAGCCCGATCTGCACGTCGGAAGGAATGAATGGAGTCGACGCAGGCGTAGTCGAACCGACGGCGCAGCTCCATACTCAGCCATTCAGACTGATTACACTCTTTGATATTGAGCTTGAGCACCATTGAATCTGTGCCAACCGGTCGGGCTTGCTGGCGATCTGCCTGTCCCGTCCGGTAATAGACCAGTCGCTGCCCTAAATGGCGACTGTTAATGTGATTGGAAAGCGCGGAGTAGTGACGTTCATCGACCAGCAGAGAGAGCGCAAAGCCATGCAGCACCCGTTCGATGGCACCTTGCCACTCCGCCTCATCCGGTTTCACCTCGATCAACTCACCGATAAAGGGCAGCACACTCTCCGAAACGCCGATGGAAGTGGCAATCTCCTGACGCAGATCCAACATATGCGCGGAGATATTGGAGGGCTGCCGTTCCAGGGCCTTCACCTCTCCGGCTGCCTGGGTAAACGCCCGCTCGGTCTCCCTTTTCGGGATCACCAGTAGGTCCCGCTATTCGCGGATTTCGCTACTGCCACTCTCCCAGCGTTCAAGCTCCTGACGTGCATCACCGACCAGCTCAGCAAACCGCTGTGGGGAATCCGGAAAAATCCAGTCAAGTTGACGGCAGGCTTCTTTGGCTTGTCCCCGCTTTCTCAGACACTGCTCGCGTTGCTGCTCGAGTGCGGATTTCTCCGCTTGCCAGGTTTCCACCTGATCGCCGCCGACCTACCTGTGCCGACTTTC
>PR_CR_10_Liq_3_inCRDRAFT_1000400_pt1 | contig 11800 bp, 20 predicted proteins | sample PRCRCaboRojoPR_2_FD_10240 | JGI IMG/M metagenome (IMG submission 10240)
GACCCATCGACTATTGGGACGCCGAGTAATGTGCTGTTATGAAGCATGACCTAGAGTTCATCCTCATCATGCTACTGATGATGGCGGGGATTGGGGTCATAGGGTTGTTGGTATTGGGTATTTTGGTGTTTGGATGGGTTACATGATCGCGACGATATTGTTATTGCAGATTGCCGACATACTGACGACGTACCATCTGGTGTACAAAAAGGGTATGCGCGAGGCCAATCCGATCATGAATTGGGCGATGAAAAAGCTGGGGTTTTGGCCCGCACTTCTCATCCTCAAGGGCATTTTCGTCGCATACGTCTTGACGATTCCAATGCCTTATTATGTTGAAATTGCTATACTCATCATGTATTTGGTGGTGGTTGGCAATAATCTTTGGATTGTTAAAAGGCTTGGGTGATGGAAGTTCTCGATACTGTTTTACGCTATGTAGTGATGCCGCTGGGAGCTTTCGTGTGGCTCATGTATCAACGCCAGCAGGATCACGCCACACAGATTGCGGTGTTACGCACCGAGACGGAAATGGCTAGGCTTGCCCATGATCGAGAGATCAAAGAGATAAAAGACAAGCTCGATAAAATCCTTCAGAAGCTAGACGAGAAGGCTGATAAGTGAGCATCGTTGAACTCGTTTCAGGGATCTTTAAACCGGCGGCTGAGTTAGTCGATGAACTCCACACGTCAGACCACGAACGCCTTGAGGCAAAGGCGAAGCTGCTGGATGTTCAAGCAGCAGCAATGCAACGGGTCTTTGAGTATGAGTCCGAGATGCTCCAAGCCAAAGCCAAGATCGTCCACGCCGAAGCATCCTCAAAGCACTGGCTGACCGCCAACTGGCGACCGATCACGATGCTGACCTTCCTATTGCTGGTGGTCGGTGATTCTCTGGGTTTCTTGCCCAACGACCTAAACAAAGAGGCATGGTTGCTGTTAGAGATCGGTCTGGGTTCTTATCTGGTGGGCAGGTCAGGGGAAAAGATCGCCAAGACGCTAAAAGACAATGGCTAAATACTTCACCCGCGACGAACTCGCTTGCACCCACTGCGGCGAATACAAATTCGACGATGACTTCCTAGAGCTACTCGATACCCTCCGAGAAGAATGTGGCTTCCCCTTCCCCGTCTCCAGCGGCTATCGATGCCCACTACACCCCATAGAAGTCGCCAAACGCCACCCTGGGGCGCATACGACTGGCAGGGCTGTAGACATCGCTGTATCTCACGGACAGGCTTACAAGCTGTTAGAGGTCGCCATAGCGCATGGTGTACCGCGCATAGGGGTACAGCAGAAAGGTGATGGCCGCTTCATTCATTTGGACTGGGACGTGACGCGGCCTAATCCTCGCGTTTGGTCATATTGATACTAATTGATATATAATCACATCTGATGACACGGAGGTGATTATGCACGTCGGCAAAGCAATCCAGTTTTTTCAGAATCAGCAAGAGTTGAGCGGCATTGAATTGGCCGGTCGTATCAACATCACACCACAACAACTATCACGCTGGCGCGGGTCGGAGGACATGACCGTATCGTCGGTGGTGCGCGTGGCCGAGGGGCTTGGTGTTAGCGTTGATAAGCTGATCGAGAAGGCGCTGTCACTATGAGCGCAAAGGACTATCAGATCGGCGGTGGTCACTATAAATCAAACGCCATACAGCCCATTGACTACATCATGCAGAATGGGCTGGGGTTTTGTGAAGGCAATGTCGTGAAGTATGTTACCCGATGGCGCAGCAAGGGCGGCGTGGATGATCTACGCAAGGCGCGGCAGTACATTGACTTTCTTATTGAGGCTGAAAACGGTCAGCTAACTGAGTGAACTCAACAACCTGGCGCTGGGCATCTTCCAGCCCTTTGCACACCATTGTGTGATAACCGATATTCTTAAGGTAATCCAGCCAGTCTCGCTGCTCTGGTGAGACTGTACCGCCCTTCTCTCGCTTCATCTCAATCCACAGCGCCATCTCTGGTACGAATAGATCGGGCACGCCCTTTGACACGCCCTCGGCCTTTAGACGACCGGCCTGCGCTTTGCCTCTATAACCACCATTCGGTATGGCGAAGATACGCACGCCCTTGTATGTCTGTCTGAACCATTTAACGAACTCTCGTTGAATCTCATGCTCGGTCAAAAAGGGATCTCCATAACCCACGAATCACATATATCTCGCGTGGCGGCAAAGTCCTCCGGGGGCCGCTCATCGGCCACCAGGCACATACCGTCATCGCTGTAATTATCGCAGGTATGGCAACATCTAGGGATTCGACGTTCACGCCAATCCCTAACAAATTCAGGCTCTGGTGGTCGCATAGAGTCGCTGCGTAACATTGTAGAACCTCCCTTGCTCGGTGTATTTAATCTTGGCCGGTGTTTGGGCGTCATTCATTTGCCGACAAATATCGTCTATGGTATCAACGTCTGGCACCTTTAGCCCGCTGCTTTTCATAAGGGTCAGCACGGTCGCCCGCGCCTTGTTCCCCGGGTATCCCTCGTGGGTAATTGGAAGGTATTCCCTCACCGGCAGGCGAGATAAATCGCCGTAGTAAGAGACCTTTATCATCTCTTTGCCAGACTTGCGTGATACGTGTTTTTCCCAGCGCCATGCTTTGACCTCCAGCTCTTTTTGCTCCTCACCCATAATGTCGTCTTGATATAACTTGGGCGGTTCTTTCTTTGGCTCTGGAAACGGATGGCCGCAGCTCGGGCAGTTTTTGGCCGATGGATGCACCAGCTCATGGCACTCGTCGCAGACCTTGACAGGTGCCTCGCCTTTTTCTCGATCGTCCTTGGCTGATGGTGGTCGCACCTTAGTGACGGGACCGTGCTGGGACACCACGCCAGCAAAATCAAGCACCATGCAGTGGTCGGTGTGGCTCTTTAAGCGCATACCACGACCGGCCATCTGGACATAGAGACCAGGCGACATGGTGGGTCGCAGCATGGCAATCAGGTCAATGTCAGGGTAATCAAACCCGGTGGTCAGTACATTGGCGTTGGTGAGTGCCTTTATCTGCCCGCGTTTGTAGGCACCAAGGATAGCCTCACGCTCGGCCTTTGGTGTATCGCCGGTAACGCATTCGGCCACCACGCCCTGCTCTCGCAGCTCGTCACGGATGTGCTTGGCATGGTCCACACCGGCGCAGAAGAATAGCCACGCCTTGCGATCGCCAGCTAGGCGTATCATCTCGGACACCACCGCCTCATTGGTGTCGTACTTGTCGATGGCTTTGGCCAAATCAGACTCAACGTACTCACCACCGCGTTTGGTAACGCCGGTCACGTCAAACTGCTCTTGGGTCAGCTTGGACCGCAGTGGCGCTAGAAAGCCGCCCTCCACCAATTGCTCAATGTTTACCGGCTCGATCAGGTCATCGAACAGTGCATCGCCATCGGTAATGTAGCCATGCCCGAGGCGAAAGGGCGTGGCCGTCAGCCCTATGACGCGCAGGTGTGGGTTGATTTCCTTCAGGCCATCAATGAGATGGCGGTAGCCGCCCTCGGCTTTATGGCTTATCAAATGACACTCGTCGACGATAACGATGTCGGTGTAGCCTATCTCTTTCGCCCGATTACGCACCGACTGAATACCGGCAAAGGTAATGACATCAATGTCGCGGCGTCGGAGGCCAGCGGAGTAGATGCCCAGTGGCGCGTTTGGCCAGACGGCTCTCAGCTTCTCGGCGTTCTGTTCGATCAGCTCTTTAACATGGGTTAGCATTAACACCCGCGTCTCGGGCCATTCGGTGATGGCCTGTTTGCACAGATGGGCAATGACATGGCTCTTGCCTGCACCGGTCGGCAGCACCACACAGGGATTGCCGTCGTTCTTTCCCATCCAGTCGTACAGCATGTCAATGGTTTTTTGCTGGTAGGGGCGCAAACTCATCCTTTGATTTCTCCTTCAAAATCCTCTCGTATCTTCAGCACCTGCTCGTCGGTACAGGCCGAGGCGTTAGCCACCAGCTCGCGTGACAGAATGTTGTCTTGGCCATTTAGCACCACCTTGNCATCGACCTCATANGCCGCCACCGTGTCGGTGCTTTGGTCNGGCANCAACNTCCAAGGCACCATATCGGGATGCAACACATGGGCGTCACAGCCGGTTCTCTGGGCTTCCACAGGGATGGTGTCCTTCCATACCTCACAGTGCCATGTGCCGTCTNCTCGNGGCGTTGAGTGNGCGCAGGTNCGGCAGTTNACCTCTTTAGTNAGNTTGGACTTNTGGCAGAAGTCGTGCGCCGGGCAGAACTTGCACTGATACCACGACGGGTCGGTGGATATGGGTGGCGGCATTTCATTTTGTAACGATAGTCGCGTTACCTTCTGTAACAGCTTCTTGGCGTACTCCTCATCGAAATGCACGCGCTCGGTGTAATAGGTATCATCGTCCTTGCAGATCGAGACGTACAGGGCACGCTCTAACCCAAGGCCAAGCATATACAACTGCATCTGGCCGTAATGTTGCGGCTTGGATTTCTGGACGCCTTGCTTCACCAGGTCTTTGAATGACTTAAGACTGTGTGTTTTCATCTCAACCAGATGGGGTCGTTTGGTAACACCAGTGGCAATGCCATCAATGGACCCCGAGACATGACCGCCCCAGGACACTCTCTTTTGGTCGTCGGTGACGTAGATACCCGCCAAGCGNAGATCCTCGGCNATGGTNNCTTCTTCATTCTGGCCGCGACGGAATAGGCGCAGCACACGACCCGGGAACCGCTCAATCGAAGCCCACCGGAAGGACAGCCATATCCACCGCTCACAGTGATGCCCTGCGATCGAACAGCCAAGATGCGGGCGTGGCGGTTCCTGGCGCTGCTCGTGGGCGGCGTCTATGCGGGCGGTGATGGTGTGGAGGGGGGGTGGGATTTCAGGCATGTTCTTCTTCTTCAATTGGGATAAGGCTTAACTGACTCACAAGATCAGCTATGTCGTTTTTTGGTTGGTCGGTACCGCCGTGATTCTCGTGATAGCCGTATTTGATCTCGGCGGCTTTGCGTGCGGCTATGGCGTCGGCTTTGTTTGTAAAAGTGCCTAAATGCTCTCTCTTTCCGTTAGCCGCTATATAGGCATGCCATTTCTTGAGTGTCTTATGAAAACATACGCCGCAAACCCCTGACGTGTTGCTTTTTATTTTGCTGCGGTTTTTTTGGTTTTCTTGATTCGTAACCAACCTCAAATTACAAATGCGATTATCTGTACGATCATGATTTACATGGTCGCACTGCATCGGGTATGGGTCGTGCCCGTGGTAAAGCGCGTAGCAAACCCTGTGCAACTTAACTCGTTTGCCGCTGATCGTCACTCGAAGATATCCTTTGATATCTTTAGATGTAACAAAATCGCCTTTTTTTGCTTTATTGTTGTTTACTGCCACTTTCCTTGTAACAACCCCCGTCTCCGGGTCATAGTCAAACAACCGCCGCAATTCTTCAATTGGTGGTAATCGCTTCATAACAACCTCCAAAAAAGCCCCCATCACTGGGGGCAACGGACCTCACCGCTTCCAGGGTGGAACTGACGCGCTCTCCGATGACACCACATTGGTTGGTGCGGTGCCATCGATAGCCTTGTAGCCCTTGACCTCGTTCTGGTCGCCGTACTCCTCAGACTTGCGAACCGCAACCTTGACCGAGCATATACCACCAATCAGTTGGTCAGTGTTCTGCACGCTATTCAGGCCGGTGGCGATCATCAGTTCGCGAAGCTGCTGATGTGCAATCTCCTCGGCCTTGGGGTTGCTGTTGCGGATGTTGAGGTTGGTGAAGATCACACGACCCTCGTGCGACGGACCCATCACATCAAAGCGAACCTTGATGTACTGGCCGGTGCCTGACTTGGTGGCTTTTAGCTCCGCGTCGGTGATCTTTGCCGTATACCAGCCAGCCGGTATCGGTGTGTAGTCGTTCTGCCCCTGAGGGAGCGAGTCGACACTAAAGGTTGCGCCTAAATCGGCCATAACTTATTCCTCTGTGATTTGAAATGAAGGGCGACCGGGCGTTACCGTAATCGCTTCTGACAACACATCTGTGATGTGACTGGGCGCGTTCTTCCATGAACGCATATCAAGCTCGGGCTTCCAGCGGAACAGGGCACCGAGCTGTGCTTCAATCGCATTCTCGGCGGCTATCTCCTCCAGCATGGCGGCGTCGATCTTGCGGTTGTAACGCTGGGTGATCTTGACCTTGTAATCACCAACGTCAAACGTCTCCGAGCCTTCCTTGGTCGGTGGCTGTAACTGATCGAGGATAGTGTCCTCCAGCTTGCGCCGGTATTCCTGCGCTTCTTTCTCCGCAGATTTGGCGGCGATCCATTCGGCCATTAGGTCCATTACTCACCCCCAATCTTACGAATAACATCACCAAGATCTGGCGCTTCCCATGCATCGAGCCGACCAGAGCGATCCTTTGCAGCCCAGAGGCCATCCGAGTCACACATGAGCGCGCGTTGCGCGACACCCTCGGCATCTTTCTCAACCCGAAGCGCCAGCACCTCATCGAAGAAGTAAGGCAATTGCTGCCCCATTTTGTTGCCGGGCATGGATGGCGCGTAGAGAATACGACCCATCTCGTCTTGGGATTTATCGAGCTTTGCGCTCATGTAGACGTGCTTGCCAGGGATGTCGCGGAAGGCGCGGATCAGTTCGGCCATCTGCTCCTGCATCGCACCATAGGCTTGGCGGGGATCTTTGGCGATCTTCTTCTCGGTGTTGAGACACACCTCGGCGATCTCCGATATTGAATCGAGCGCCACCGACTCAAAGTCGCTCTCTAAGACAAAACTGTATGCCTCGTTGAGATCTTCCATGCTGCTTATCTCAACAAACGGCACATCAGCGTGAGAAATGGACAAAAGCCCGCCTTCAGCGGACAATACGATTGGTTTAGGTAATGTTGGGATAAGCGATGTTTTACCAGCACCCGCTGCTCCATACACTAACAGCTTGACGCCTCGGGACGAGACATCCTTTGTCGAACGAAGTGATATTGCCATGTTGTTTCTCCTGTTTGCCCAGTCCGATGCATTCGTGTCGGGCGACAGTTGCAATATAAACGCATTCGATTATACGATGCAACCCCGCTAATACATAAAACGGAGAAAAAATGAATATCGAACACATCTTTGGGGGGCCATTTGTCGTAGAGGAAAAGCGCGTTGACGATCCGGCAACCCAACTCATTAACGCTATTGCCTCGGCTGGCATCGACCCACCAGAACACATTGAGTTCGACACCAATCGCATTGTCCGGTACGGGCGCAAGAAGAACAGTTGGTATATAGCCTACTCGGACGGGGTGCCCGCCGGTCAGTTTGGCGACTGGCGCTTGGGACTCCAATCGAATTGGCGTGCAGACGTTGGACGCGAATTGTCNGCCGCCGAGGAAATGGCCCTGGCACGCCGGTGGGCAGAGTCNCGCAAGGCACGCGAGGCCGANGAGGCCAAACGCCATGAGGTTACATCGGACACGGTAGACACNATTTGGAGCAATGGCGCTCATGCCGATGCCAGCCACCCNTACCTTGTTAAGAAGGGAGTCCAGCCGCATGGTGTCCGGATAACCGGCGATGGACGCTTGATGGTCCCTCTGTTCTCAGATGGCNCACTGGCCTCCCTGCAATACATTACGGGGGACGGTGATAAGCGGTTTCACACCGGTGGCAAGGTGTCTGGGTGTTATTACGCCATTGGCGGGCCAAGCGATACCATCTATGTGGCCGAGGGCTTTGCCACCGCCGCAACNATCCATGAGGTAACGCAGTGTCAGTGCGTGGTGGCNTTNAATGCCTCTAATATACCAAATGTGGTATCTGCCCTGCGTCCGAACGCTCGCTCGATCGTGGTGGTGGCCGACAATGACGAGCATGGCGTCGGTAAGCGATACGCCGACCAGTCTGGGGCAAGGGTCGTTATGCCGCCAATAGCGGGCATGGACGCCAATGACTATCACCAGGCCGGTTATGATCTGATGGCGCTACTGACACCACCGTCTGACGGATGGCTGGTGCCTGCCTCGGAATACATTCAGCAGCCCGCACCGATTGCATGGTTGATTAAGGGTTGGATTCAGCGTGAGGCGCTGCACATGGTTCACGGGCCGTCGGGTGGCGGCAAGACCTTTATCACCGTGGACATGGCCATGCACATTGCCTCCCAGTCCCAATATGGTACTCACAGTACCCACGGCGGGCCTGTTGTATATTTGGCCGGTGAGGGGCACCACGGTCTGCGCTCGCGGATGGCGGCATGGAAGGAAGCGCACCCCGAGGCTGATATGTCGCAGTTCTATATCTCCAAGTCAGGTTGCGACCTCAATACGCCAGAAGGTTATACCCGCGTGGCGGAGGCGGTGCGTGGACTCCCCGAGCCACCGGCCCTGATTATTGTGGACACGCTGCACCGCTTTATGTCGGGCGATGAGAACTCGGCCCAGGACACGAAGACGATGCTGGATGCCTGCGCCAGCCTCATTGTTGAGTTCTCGGCGGCGGTCATACTGGTCCACCACACCGGTGTGTCTGAGGAGGCTCAGCATCGAGCGCGTGGGTCGTCAGCATGGCGCGGGGCGCTGGATATTGAGATCTCGGTGGTGCCTGCCAAGGGCGATGATCCGATTGAGGTGATCCAAAGAAAGCAAAAGGATGGCGAGCTGGCACCGAACAAGCATTTCAAGTTGGAGTCTGTCACCATACCCGGCTGGTTTGATGAGGACGGTGAGCCTGTTTCATCTGTGGTGCCGGTGGAGACCGAGGCGGTTAAGAAGGTCACCAAGCAGAACCACCAGAACGCCATGAAGGTGTTTGAGAAGATGTGGAACGATGCCGGTCGGGAACTGTATTGCGATGCGCCGTACGTCTCCAACTCGTTCGCCAAAGAGGCGTTTATCCAGATGGGTCACACCGCAGGAACCGCCAAAAAGTATTCATTGGGAACCTCGGATAAGGGACCGTTTGCCCAACTTGCCACCAGCAAAATGCTGCGGAAGGTGACGGCTGGATGGATCATCGAGGACTCGGCTTGGTGCATTTTGGCCAAGGAAAGTACTGTATAAATATTCAGGGAACTGGGAACCGAAGGGGAACTAAAGGGGAACCGTTCCCGGGGGCGAAAAGGCCCGAAAAGGGGAACTAAAGGGAACCACCACCCTAAGGGTGGTTCCCCGGTTCCCTCGGGTCGCGGGTTCCGAGTTCATGGGGGGATGACATGGAACAGTTTTGTAAAAGTGAACACCAAGTCCAGATAGTCAAATTGCGTGATCAGGGTTTGTCGTATGATCAGATCGCCAAGATGATGGGCATGGATCGGGCTAATGTCCGGAGGTCATTTAAGTTGGTGGAGGCGAGGGCGATCAAGGCCGGTTACTCACCGGATCATGATTGGACGCATCCGGTGCCCGATGGTCACAAGGTCAAAGGGGTGTCGACGTATTACAACGCGGATGGTGTGGCGACGGGTCAGTGGGTCAAAAGCCAAACTGACCAGGAGCGGCAGTTTGAGATTCTGTGCGAGAGGATTGAGAGCGCCACCGAGAATCTGCCACGTTTCAAACCCACCAAGCCACCCAAGTCGATTGATGACAATTTGCTGGCGCTTTTGACGATCACCGACTTCCATTTGGGGATGTATGCCTGGGAGGCTGAGACTGGTGATGATTGGGATGTGGAGATTGCGCGGGATGTGTTCCTGAACTCAGTTCACGACATGGTGCAGGCCAGTCCGAATGCGGGTGTGGGGTTGTTGTGTCAGTTGGGGGACTTCCTCCACTGGGACGGGATTCTCAGTGTAACGCCTAGTTCGGGCCATATACTCGATGCGGACACGCGGTACGGGAAGCTGGTGGAGTTGGCAATGTCCGTCATGACCGAGGCGGTGCAGATCATGCTCAAGCGGTTTGGGAAGGTCGTTGTAATATCCGCTGAGGGCAATCATGACCTAAGTGGATCAATTTGGTTGCGAAAACACTTGAAGCACGTGTTTGCCAATGAGCCTAGATTGTCAATTATTGACAATGAATTCCCCTACTACGCCTATCTGCATGGCGAGACGATGCTGGGCTTCCACCACGGGCATAAGATGAAGTTGGCGCAGTTGCACAAGCTATTTGCCAGCGAGCCAAGGTTCCGTGAGATGTGGGGCAAGGCTAGCTACACGTATATACACACCGGTCACTATCACCATGAGAAGGTCATTGAGGATGGCGGTGCCATAGCGGAGCAGCATCCGACACTGGCGGCGAGAGATGCGTATGCGGCCCGTGGTGGTTGGGTGTCGCGACGAGGGGCCAAAGTCATCACATATGACCGCACAGACGGCGAGGTGGCGAGAATTACGGTCAGACCCCGACGCTGATAGCTATAAAAATAACGTCGCTCAGAGAGCGATTGAGAGCCTCTCAGGGCTATATAAAAAATACCTATCAATCTGGTATAGATAAAAAGGCAAAACCTATTGTCAAATGTGTTGATTGTTCGGTGAGTAATCATTATTGTTGATAAAAACAAGGAGGAAACATGGACGAACAAACTTTGCAAAATTTCATCTCTCGCAAATACCACTGGCACAGCCTCATGCCGCACCAGCAGCGTGAGATTGCTATTGAGTTGCAGCGACTAAGGCTGATTAACGACGCGCTGTACAAGGTGTTGGAGGAGACGTTAGGCAAGGAGAAGGTGGATGAAGTCAAGGCGATTATTGGCTGATTCGGATTACCACATGAGCTTTGCGGAGATTGCCAAAGAGCTTGGTGTTTCACGGCAGACGGTGCGGACGATTCAAGAGAATGCACTGAGAAAAATTGCACACAAACTGGAGGGGTACAAAGGCTATGAGCGAGCGAATTTTGTTATTGATTGGTCTGATGATGATGACGGTGGTTCTGGGGATGGTCGGTAAGGGCGACCAAGAGGAGGCCGAGGCGCAATCGAAAGAGTATTGCGAGATGGTTGAGCTGTGGCACGAGTCTGGTGGTGAGAATGGGTGGCCTCCGTATAAGGGAGAGTGCAAATGAAGGTCTATGAGTCCCTGCGCGAGTACCGGCGCAACACCGCTTCTTATTGGTTACGCAGTGCGAGGAAGTCCTTTCGACAAGCCAAGCGCACCAAGGACAGCGTGTTTATTGATATGGCTATGCGCGAGATGCTGCTGTACTCAAAGTGGAAGGCGAGAGCTGAGAGGGCTGAGTGGTGAGTGAACCTAGAGCAATTAACGAGTTAGCGCCCAACGGCCTCGTGTCGATGGATATGCAAGACTACATGGATTTAGTGGCTGATGTTCGTCGGCTTGAGTGGCTGGTTGAGAACGGTGCGCGTGTTTGCAAACTTTTTGACAGGTGGACTGTTTGGTTCAATGAGGGATCATGCGCTACCGTTTGCGTTAGATTTGATAGTTGGCGCGATGCCATCGATGAAGCGATGAGGGGTGAGGGATGAGTTGGCACTACGCCGCACGCAAGCGCAAAGACGAATTTGGCGACGACCTCTACGAGCTGGTGGAGGTGTATAGCTTAGGCGTCACGGAGGATGCCGTGACTGTCGCTGGCGAGTCTAGGGAGGATTTGGCTGCGTGGCTAAGGGCCGCTGCCGATGATGTTATGCGGCACGAAGTAATTGACGAGAGCGACGAAAAAGTAAACCCACGGTTTACCAATAGCGCGAATTTTACAACGTCTTAATGCGGATTATGACGCATAAGGTGTACATAAAGTGCCCATCGCGACACATTAATCGTCTATTGCGACACATAAGGAGTTAGCATGGAAGAACAAATCATGAACATGGAGTTGATCCGCAA
>PR_CR_10_Liq_3_inCRDRAFT_1000403_pt1 | contig 11777 bp, 10 predicted proteins | sample PRCRCaboRojoPR_2_FD_10240 | JGI IMG/M metagenome (IMG submission 10240)
CACCGTCGGGGGCCCGTCCGTGCGCCGCCACTTGGTGGGCAGCGTGTCCTCGGGGCGGAAGTCGGCGACGGCGGCGGCCATCACGACCGCATCGACCGCCCCCTCGTGGGCGCGGACGGCCGCGTCGAGGTCGCGGGCGCTGACCACGTCGACGCGCCGCACCCCCGCCGGTGTGGGGAGGTCGGTCGGCGCGGCGATGAGGACGACGTCGGCGCCGCGTTCGGCGGCCGCCTCGGCGACGGCGAAGCCCATCCGGCCCGAGGAGCGGTTGCCGAGGAAGCGCACCGGGTCGAGGGCCTCGCGGGTGCCGCCGGCCGTGACGAGCAGCCGGACGTCGGACAGCGGGCCCGGGACGGCGGCGGGCGTACGGTCCGCCCCGGGGGCGAGCAGCGTGACGAGGTGGTCGCGGACCGTCTCGGGCTCGACGACCCGGCCGACGCCCCGGTCCCCGCCCATCAGTGGACCGGTCGCCGGTCCGACGACGTCGGCGCCGCGTGCGACGAGGACGTCCACGTTCGCCCGCGTGGCGGGGTGCTCCCACATCTCGGCGTGCATGGCCGGGGCGAGCACGAGGGGCCCGGTGGCGGCGAGGGCGGTGGTGGTCAGCAGGTCGTCGGCGAACCCGTGGGCGAGCTTCGCGAGGGTGTGGGCGGTCGCGGGGTAGACGACGACGGCGTCGGCGGTGCGACCGAGCTCGACGTGGGTCGCGTCGGGGACGTCCTCCCACGCCTCGCTGCGGACGGCGTTGCCGGTGAGCCCCTCGAACGTCGTCGGCCCGACGAAGGCGCGTGCCCCGCGGGACAGCACGACGTGGACGTCGGCGCCGTCCCCGACGAGGAGGCGCACCAGCAGGGCGGCCTTGTACGCGGCGATCCCGCCGGTGACCCCGACGAGCAGCCGTCTGCCGGTGAGCGGGGTCGGCCCGTCGTCCGGCATCAGGCCGGCTCGACGTCCTCGGTCGCCACCTCGGCGGCGTCGTCGCCATCACCGGTGATGAGCGACAGCGAGGCGCCGCCCTCGACGTCCTCGCCCATGTCGATGAGCGAGAGCGGGTCGGCGGCCACGTCGTCCTCGGACGGTTCGACGGCGACGACCTTCTCCGCGGCGATCTCCTCGAGCGCGACCGACAGCGCCTTGTCGGAGTCGACGGCCATCAGCGGCGGCACGTACTGGGTCAGGCCCTCACCGAGGTGCGCGTAGTAGCCGTTGATCTCGCGGGCGCGCTTGGCCGCGAGGTGCACGAGGTGGAAGGTCGAGTCGACCTTCGAACGCAGGACGTCGAACTCAGCGATGGGAGGGCCTCCGGGCGGGGGCGGATGGTGCGCGGCGTCGCGCGGGGCGGAGCGTAGCCGCCCTCACAGGCCGCTGCGCGCCCGGTCGATCAGCGCGGCGACCTCGGCGGTGCACCGGTCGAGGTCGTCGTTGACGACGACGTGGTCGAAGTCGTCCTGCGCGGCCATCTCCCCGCGGGCGACCTCCAGGCGGGCCTGGATCGTGGCCTCCGACTCCGTGGCGCGGTCCCGCAGGCGGCGTTCCAGCTCGTCGAACGCCGGGGGGACGAGGAACAGCAGCAGCGCCTCGGGCAGGCGTGCCCGCACCTGCAGGGCGCCCTGGACCTCGATCTCGAGCAGGACGGTGCGGCCGCGCGCCACGGCGTCCTCCAACGGTGCGCGCGGCGTCCCGTACCGGTTGCCGGCGTACGCGGCCCACTCGAGCAGCGCGTCGGTCGCGATCATCCGGTCGAAGGTGGCGTCGTCGACGAAGTGGTAGGCGACCCCGTCACGTTCGCCCGGACGGGGTGCCCGGGTGGTCGCGGACACGGACGTCTCCAGACCGTCGAGCAGGCCGTGCAGCCCCGCATGGACGCTGCCCTTGCCGACGCCCGACGGGCCGGAGAGCACCACGACCAGCCCGCCGGGTCCGCTCACGCGCCGCGGCCCCACGTCCCGTCGAGCAGCGCCCGACGCTGCCGCACCCCGAGGCCCCGCAGCCGGCGGGTCGGGGCGATGCCGCAGACGTCGAGGATGTGCTCGACCCCGCGCGGGCCCACCCCGGGGAGGGCGCCGAGGGCGTCGCCGACCCGCATGCCGGCGAGTCCGGCGTCGTCACGTGCGGCGTCGAGCAGGGCGGCGAGCGTCGCCTCACCCGCCGCGAGGCGGGTCTTCCAGGCGGCGCGCCGGCGGCGCACGTCGGCGGCGGTGCGCAGCGCGTCGCGGCGTGCCTCGTCGTCGAGCGGCGGGACGGGCACGGCGCCTCCGGGGTGGCGGACGCCCGGACGCTAGTCGGCGCGGACGCGGGCGGCGAGCGGTGCGCGGCAAGTAGCGTGCGTGGCGGAGCCGGTGCGGTGGAGGGACGTGCATGTCGGAGCTGGTGCTCGGCGTCGATCTCGACGGCGTCTGCGCCGACTACGAGGGTGCGCTGCGCCGTTCGGTGGCGGCCCGCCGGTCGGTCGACCCCGCCTCGCTCCCGCCGCAGACGTCGACGGACCATTTCAAGGAGTGGGGCCTGACCGCGGACGGGTTCCGTGAGGCGCACCGGCTCGCCGTCACCGAGGACCGCATCTTCCGCACCATGGCCCCGCAGCCTGATGTCGCCGAGGTGCTGTGGCGCCTGTCGGACGCGGGGGTGTGGATCCGCATCATCACCCACCGGCTGCTGTTCAACGGGCTGCACGAGGCCAGCGCCGCCGACACGGCCGTCTGGCTCGACCAGCACGACATCCCCTACCGGGACCTGTGCTTCATCGGGGACAAGGCGACGGTCGGCGCGGACCTGTACGTCGACGACAGCCCGCACATCATCGACGCGCTGCGGGCCGCCGGACGCACCGCCATCGTGTACGACCAGCCGTACAACCAGCTGCTCGACGGGCCCCGGGCGTACGGCTGGCACGACGTGGAGGCGCTCGTCCGCGACCACCTCGACGGCGCTGGGGCGCGTGGCGGCGCCGACGAGCAGGAGGACCTCGGTGGCTGAGCGTGCACTGGACGACGCCGGGGTCGACCGCCTCGTGGCGGTCCTCGCCGACGCGGAGGTCCTCACCTTCGGGGCGCTGACGACGAAGTCGGGCCGGCCGACGCCGTACTTCGTCGACTTCGGCCGGGTCCGCACGGGCCCGCAGCTCGCCGCGCTCGCCGAGTGCTACGCCGACGGGGTGCTGCGCACGTACGGCGACGACGTCGACCTGCTGTTCGGTCCGGCCTACAAGGGCATCCCGCTGGCGGTGGCCACGTCGCTGGCCCTGGCCCGCCGCGGCGTCGACGTCGGGTTCGCCTTCGACCGCAAGGAGGCGAAGGACCATGGCGAGGGCGGGACGCTCGTCGGGCGGCGTCCGTCGGACGGCGACCGCGTCGTCGTGCTCGAGGACGTGACGACGGCGGGCACGTCGCTGCACCACACGATCCCGCTGCTGCGGGCCGCGGCCGACGTCGACGTCGTCGGCGTGCTCGTCGGGGTGGACCGGCTGGAGCATGCCGACGTCCCGACCGAGACGGCGCTGACGAGCGTGTCGCGCGCCCTCGACGTGCGCGTCGCTGCGCTCGCGACCATCACCGACGTCGCCGCGCGCCTGCAGGGCGACCTCCTCGATGACGCGGGCGCGGCACGGATCCGTGCCCACCTGGATCGGTACGGCGCCCGCGCGGGGTGAGCGGACGCCCGCCCGGCGACGCGCCCCTGACCGGATGCGGGTGCGGTCGGCCGGAGCCGTCAGAGGGTGGCGACGATGCCCTCGAGGGCGGCGACGGGATCGTCCGCGCGGGTGATGGGCCGGCCGACGACCAGCACGTCGGCACCGGCGCGGACGGCGTCCGCGGCGCTCATCGCGCGCGCGTGGTCGTCGGTGCCGGCGGCGTCGGCGCGGATCCCGGGCGTGACGACGAGCGGGTCGTCGCCGACGCTCCCCCGGACCCGTCCGAGGTCCGCGGGGGCGCACACGATGCCGTCGACGCCGCTCGCGGTCGCGAGGGCGGCGAGGCGTGGGACCTGCGTGGCCGCGTCGTCGACGCCCATGCGGGCCAGTTCCGCGTCCGCGGTGGACGTGAGGACGGTGACGGCGAGCAGGCGCAGCGGCGCACCGGACGGGCGGGCCGCGCCGGCGTCGGCGGCCGCGTCGGCCGCGGCGCGCAGCATCGTCGGTCCCCCCGAGGCGTGCACGGTGAGCAGTCCGACGTCGAGCGTCGCGGCCGCGGCGACGCTGCGGGCGACCGTCGTGGGGATGTCGTGCAGCTTCAGGTCGAGGAACACCGGCCCGTGCGCGGCGATCGCGGCGACGGCGCGCGGCCCCTCGCGGACGAACAGCTCGAGCCCGACCTTGAACCAGCCGACCCGGCCGTGCAGGCGCGCCGCGAGCGCCGTGGCCGCGTCGAGGTCGTCGACGTCGAGGGCGACGGCGATGCGTGCGGCCGGGCCGGTGGCGACGCTCACCCGGCGTCCCGCACGGTCGCGGTGCCGACGAGGTCGCTGACGGCCGTGTGGCCGTGCTCCGCCATCCACGCGGCGAGGCCCTCGCGCAGCGTCTCGGTGGCGAACGGGTCGACGAAGCCGCCGGTGCCCACGGCCACGGCGCGGGCACCGGCGCGCAGGAACTGGACGACGTCCTCGACGGTGCGCACGCCCCCGCAGCCGATGATGGGGACGTCGGGGAGCGCCTGGTGCACCTGGTGCACGACACGCACCGCGATCGGTCGGATCGCCGGTCCGCTCAGCCCCCCGTAGGTGTTGGCGAGCTCGGCGACGCCGGAGACGGGGTCGATGGCCATCCCCAGGACGGTGTTGATCAGCGTGAGCCCGTCCGCACCGGCGTCGACGACGGCCCGGGCGATGGCGACGACGTCCGACGCGTCGGCGGTGAGCTTGGCGATGACGGGCACGTCGCTGGCGCGGGCGACGGCCCGGACGAGCTCGGCCGACGCCTGCGGGTCGAGGGCGAACACGAGCCCACGGTGCTCGACGTTCGGGCACGAGAGGTTCACCTCGATGGCGGCGACCCCCTCGACGCCGCGCAGGCGGCGTGCGACGTGCGCGAAGTCGTCGACGCTGTCACCGGCGACGGACACGACGACGGTCGCTCCCCGTTCGACGAGCCACGGCAGGTCGTTCGCGAGCCAGGCGTCGACCCCGGGGTTCTGCAGGCCGATCGCGTTGAGCATGCCGGACGGCGTCTCGACCATCCGGGGGGTGGGCAGCCCCTCGCGGGGGGCGGCGGTCAGCGACTTGACGACGACGGCACCGATGCGTCCGACGTCGACGAAGCGCTGCATCTCGCGGCCGGAGGCGAAGCAGCCGGAGGCGGTGACGATGGGGTTGTCGAGCCGCAGCCCGGCGAGGCGCGTGGTCAGGTCGACGTTCGTCCCGGTCACGGGGCGTCCGTCCCGGCGGCGGCGAGGTCGACCCGCTCGGCGGCCTCGACCGCACCGGCGAGGCCGAGCGCACGCCACTGGACGCGGGCGCCGTCCATCACCGGCCCGTCGATGCACGAGCGGCGCATCCGGACCTCGTCGTCACGGTCGCGCACGGGGATGACGCAGGTGAAGCACACGCCGAGCCCGCACGCCATCCGCTCCTCGAGGGCGACCCGCACGGGGATGCCCGCGCGTGTCGCGACGGTCGAGACGGCGGCGAGCATCGCGTTGGGGCCGCAGGCGTAGACGACGTCGACGTCTCCGCGGGCGAGCACCGCCGGCATCGCATCGGTGACCCGGCCGTGCAGGCCCGCGCTGCCGTCGTCGGTGGTGGTGCGCAGGCTGTGGGCGAGCCGCTTCGCCTCGATGGAGTGCAGCAGCGTGTCCTCGGTGGCGGCACCGACGATCAGGTCGACCCGGTGCCCCAGCGGCACCAGCACCTCGGTCAGGTAGTGCAGGGGCGCGGCGCCGTAGCCGCCGCCGACGAGCAGGCAGGTGGCCGGCCGTTGCGGGATGGGGAACGCGCGCCCGAGCGGGCCGACGACGTCGAGCTGCTGGCCGGTCCGCACCCGTCCGAGCCAGGCGGAGCCCTCCCCCTCCGGGCCGACGACGAGCGACACGGTGCCCAGCGACCCGGCCTCCCCGACCTCGGCGCGCGCGATCGACAGGGGGCGTCGCAGCAGGGTGCCGGGCACGTCGACGGCGACCTCGAGGAACTGTCCGGGACGGCAGCGGGCGGCCAGCTCGGGTGCGGCCAGCACGAGCGTCACGTACGGCCCCGACGGTCGCCGTGCGACGACCTCGGCGACGACGCGCAGCGGCCCGTCCTCCTCGACGCGTCCCATGACGTCGCTCATCGGCCGCCGCCCGTGCGGTCGGCGACACGTGCGGCCACCGCCGCATGCCGGTCCTGCAGCGAACGGACGGCGAAGCCGGGCCGCTGCAGCGCCTCGACGCCGAGCAGCGCGGCGCTCATCCCGGCGACGGTCGTCACGCACGGGACGCCCTGGCTCACCGCCGTCTGCCGGATGAGGATGCCGTCGCCGCGCGCGTCGGCCCCGAACGGCGTGTTCAGCACGAGGTCGATGCTGCCGTCACGCAGGCCCCGCACGACCGTGTCGTCCCCGTCGGTGATCTTCCCGACGCGGGTGACGGGGACCCCCCAGCGCTGCAGCACCCGGGCGGTGCCGTCGGTGGCGACGAGGTCGAGGCCGAGGTCGACGAGCCGGCGGGCGACGAGCACGACGGCCCGCTTGTCGCGGTCGGCGACGGACACGAACACCGTCCCGCCGGTGGGGAGGGTGAGCGTGCCGGTGCCGCCCTGCGCGCGGGCGTACGCGTCGCCGAAGTCGGCGGCGACCCCCATCACCTCACCGGTCGAACGCATCTCGGGGGTGAGCGCCGGGTCCGCACCCGGGAACCGTTCGAAGGGCAGCACGGCCTCCTTGACCGCCACGTAGTCGAGCAGGTCGGGGTCGTAGCCGTGCACGGGCAGCGTGCCCTCCGCCCGCAGCTCGGCCAGGCTGCTGCCGGCCATGACACGGGCGGCGACCTTCGCCAGCGGCGTGCCCAGGACCTTGGACACGAACGGCACGGTGCGGGACGCGCGCGGGTTGGCCTCGATGCAGAACAGCTGCTGGTCGCGGACGGCGAACTGGACGTTCATCAGGCCGACGACGCCCAGGCCGCGGGCGATGCGTCCGGCGACGTCGATGACCTCGCGTTCGAGCGCCCGCGAGAGCGTCACCGGGGGGACGGCGCAGGCCGAGTCGCCCGAGTGGACCCCGGCCTCCTCGATGTGCTCGAGGATGCCGCCGACGAGCAGCTCCTCGCCGTCGTAGACGACGTCGACGTCGACCTCGATGGCGGACTCGAGGAACCGGTCGACGAGGATCGTCTGGTCGCCGGCCGCGGCGAGCGCGTCCCCGACCTCGCGCTCGAGCGCCTCGACGTCGTCCACGACCCGCATGGCACGCCCGCCGAGCACGAACGAGGGCCGCACGAGCACGGGGTAGCCGACGCGACCCGCGACGGCCCGTGCCTCCTCGGCACTGCGGGCCGTGCCACCGGCCGGCATGCGCGCGCCGATGTCGTCCATCATGGCGGCGAACATGCCGCGGTCCTCCGCGGTGTCGATCGCGTCGGGGGAGGTCCCCCAGATCGGGACGCCGGCCTCGGCGAGCCCCCGTGCGAGCTTCAGCGGCGTCTGCCCGCCGAACTGGACGATCACGCCCTCGGGGCGTTCCCGTGCGACGACCTCGAGGACGTCCTCCAGCGACAGCGGTTCGAAGTACAGGCGGTCCGCGGTGTCGTAGTCGGTGGAGACGGTCTCCGGGTTGCAGTTGACCATGATGGTCTCGTAGCCGGCGTCCTTGAGGGCGAGGACCGCGTGGACGCAGCAGTAGTCGAACTCGACCCCCTGCCCGATGCGGTTGGGCCCCGACCCGAGGACGATGACCGCGGGCCGGTCGTGCGGTGCGACCTCGTCCTCCTCGTCGTAGGTGGCGTAGTGGTACGGGGTCGTCGAGTCGAACTCGGCCGCGCACGTGTCGACGGTGCGGTAGACGGGGCGCACGCCCAGCCGGTGGCGGGCCGCACGGACCTCGGCCTCGTCGACGTCGGCGAGCACGGCGATGAGCCGGTCCCCCAGCCCGTCACGCTTCGCGGCGCGCAGCAGCGGCTCGTCGGTGAGCACCCGCTCCCCCGCGGCGGCGACCTGCGCCTGCAGGTCGGTCAGGCGCGCCATCTGGTCGACGAACCACGGGTCGAACGCGGTCAGTGCGGTGACCTCCGCCGGGTCCATGCCGCGGGCGAGGGCCTGCGCGACGCGGAGGATGCGCCCGGGGTTGGGACGGGCCAGGTCGGCCCGCAGGGTCGCGTCGTCGACGCCGTCGTCGGGCCGGTGGAACCCGATCGTGCCGTCCTCCAGGCTGCGCAGCGCGCGCTGGAGCGCGTCGCGGAACGACCGGCCGAACGCCATCGCCTCCCCCACGGAGTGCATGCGGGTGGTGAGCGTGTCGTCGGCCCCGGGGAACTTCTCGAAGTCGAAGCGCGGGACCTTCACGACGACGTAGTCGATCGACGGTTCGAACGCGGCCCGTGTCCGGCCGGTGATGTCGTTCGCGATCTCGTCGAGCGTGTAGCCGAGGGCGAGGCGGGCGGCGATCTTCGCGATGGGGAACCCGGTCGCCTTCGACGCGAGCGCCGACGAGCGCGACACCCGAGGGTTCATCTCGATGACGAGCTGCCGGCCGGTCCTGGGGTCGACGGCGAACTGGACGTTCGAGCCGCCGGTGTCGACCCCGATGCGGCGCAGGACGGTGAAGGCGGCGTCGCGCATCGTCTGCAGCTCGGGGTCGGACAGGGTCATGGCGGGGGCGACGGTGATGGAGTCCCCGGTGTGCACCCCCATCGCGTCGAGGTTCTCGATGGAGCACACGATCACGCAGTTGTCGTTGCGGTCGCGCATGACCTCGAGCTCGTACTCCTTCCAGCCCAGCACCGACTCCTCGACGAGCACCTCGTGCACCGGGGAGTCGGCGAGCCCCCTCGCGATGCGGTCACGGAGGTCGGCCTCGTCGTGGGCGATGCCGCCGCCCTTGCCGCCCAGCGTGAACGACGGGCGGAGCACCAGCGGGTAGCCGAGCTGGTCCGCGGCGGCGACCGCCTCGTCGACCGAGCGGACGTACTCGGAACGGGGCGACTCGAGACCGACCTCGCTCATCGCCTGCCGGAAACGTTCCCGGTCCTCGGCCGTGCGGATCGCCTCGATGTCGGCGCCGAGCAGCTCGACCCCGAACTCGTCGAGCACCCCCGCCTCGGCCAGCTCGATCGCGAGGTTCAGGGCGGTCTGACCGCCGAGGGTGGCGAGCAGCGCGTCGGGCCGTTCGGCCGCGATCACGGCGCGGACGGAGTCGACGGTGAGGGGCTCGACGTAGGTCGCGTCGGCGACGTCGGGGTCGGTCATGATCGTCGCCGGGTTCGAGTTGACGAGCACGACCCGCAGCCCCTCCTCGCGCAGGACGCGGCAGGCCTGCGTGCCGGAGTAGTCGAACTCGCCGGCCTGGCCGATGACGATCGGGCCGGAGCCGAGGACGAGGACGCTGGTCAGGTCGTCGCGACGCGGCATCAGGCGACCTCCCCGGTCACGTCGAGCTCGAGGACGGAGCGGGCCCGGCCGTCACGCACCGCGAGCATCAGGTCCGCGAACCGGTCGAACAGGTAGCGCGCGTCGGACGGTCCGGGGGCGGCCTCCGGGTGGTACTGCACGCTGAACGCGGGCACGTCGGCGGCGGCGAGCCCCTCACACACGTCGTCGTTGAGGTTGACGTGGCTGACCTCGACCTCCCCGTGGGCCGCGGTGCGGTAGCGCTGCTCCCCCACCCGCTCCCCGAGGCTCGCCGCGTCGACGGCGAAGCCGTGGTTGTGGCTGGTGATCTCGACGACACCCTCACGGCGACGCAGCACGGGCTGGTTGATCCCGCGGTGACCGAACGCGAGCTTGTAGGTGTCGGCACCGAGTGCACGGCCGAGCAGCTGCGAGCCGAGGCAGATGCCGAACACCGGGACCTCCCCGAGCAGCGCCGCGGTGGTGGCCACCGCCGCCTCGACGGTCGCCGGGTCGCCCGGACCGTTGGAGACGAACAGGCCGTCGGGCTCGAGGGCGCGCACCTCGTCGGCCGTCGTCGTCGACGGCAGCAGGTGGACCTCCGCGCCGAGCCCGGCCAGGCCGGTGACCATCGAGCGCTTCATGCCGAGGTCGAGGGCGGCGACGCGCAGACGGACGTCCCCGTCGGGGCGGACGACGCGGGGTTCGCGCACGCCGACCTCGCTGACCAGCTCCCGCCCCTCCATCGAGGGGCTCTCGCGCACGAGCGCCAGCAGCGCGTCGACGTCGAGGACCTCGCTGGACAGTCCCGCACGCATCGCGCCGTGCTCGCGCAGCCGTCGGGTGAGCCGGCGCGTGTCGACGTCCTCGATGCCGACGACGCCGGCGTCGTGCAGCGCCTGCGGCAGGTCCCCCCGGGCACGCCACGAGGACGGCCGGTGGGCCATCTCGCGGACGACGAAGCCGGCGACCTGCATCGCGTCCGACTCGGCATGGTCAGGGTGCATCCCGTAGTTGCCGACGTGCGCGGCGGTCATCGCGACGATCTGGCCGCGGTAGGACGGGTCGGTCAGCACCTCCTGGTAGCCGGTCATCCCCGTGTTGAACACGGCCTCACCCAGGACGGTCCCGGTCGCCCCGACGCTGCGGCCGCGGAACACCGTGCCGTCCTCGAGGACGAGCAGCGCGTCAGGCATCGGGCACCTCCGGGGTGGGGTCGCCGTCGCGGAGGGTCGGGCGTCCGCGCAGCACCGTATGGCGCGTGCGACCGACCAGCGTGCGGCCGTGGAAGGGGGTGTTGTCGGCGCGGCTGCGCAGGCGCGCCCGGTCGACGGTCCAGCTGACCTCGGGGTCGAAGACCTGCAGGTTGGCGGGCGCNCCGACGGTGAGGGGCCCGCCGTGACCGCGGGTGTCGCGCACGGCCGCCGGGCCGGTCGTGAACCGGGCGACCGCGGTGAGCGGGTCGAGCAGGCCCGTGCGGACGAGTTCGGTGTGCACGAGCGGGAACGCGGTCTCGAGCCCGAGCATGCCGCAGGGCGCGTGCTCCCACGGCTGGCGCTTCGCCTCCCGGCCGTGGGGGGCGTGGTCGGTCGCGACCGCGTCGATGGTGCCGTCGGCCAGCGCCGCCCGGAGCGCGTCGACGTCGCTGCGGGTCCGCAGCGGCGGGTTGACCTTCATCACGGCGTCGTAGGCGCCGACCTCGGTGTCGTCGAGGGTCAGATGGTGAGGGGTGACCTCGGCGGTGACGCGGGTGCCCGCCGCCTTGGCGCGCCGGACGAGGTCGACGCCGCCGGCGGTGGTGAGGTGGGGGACGTGCAGGCGTGCGCCGACCCCGTGGGCGAGGATCAGGTCGCGGGCGAGCATGACCTCCTCGGCCTCGCGCGGCCAGCCGGGCAGCCCGAGCACCGACGACGTCGCCCCCTCGTTCATCTGCGCGTCGGCGGTGAGGACGGGGTCCTCGGAGTGGTTGCAGAGCACGACGTCGAACGCGCTCGCGTACTGCAGCGCCCGGCGCATCACGAGGCTGTCGCCGAGGGGGATGCCGTCGTCGGAGAAGAAGTCGACGCGCGCGTCGGAGCGGGCGAGCTCCCCCATCGGGGTCAGCTCGGCGCCGCCGAGGCCGCGGGTGATCGACGCGACGGGGAGCAGGTCGACGAGGCCGACCTCCCGGCCGCGGCGCAGGACCAGCTCGACGACCACGGCCGTGTCCGCGACCGGGTCGGTGTTCGCCATCGGCGCGACGGCGGTGTACCCGCCGGCGACCGCGG
>PR_CR_10_Liq_3_inCRDRAFT_1000404_pt1 | contig 11775 bp, 11 predicted proteins | sample PRCRCaboRojoPR_2_FD_10240 | JGI IMG/M metagenome (IMG submission 10240)
CCCCCATAATCCAAGGTATTCCGGCGGCGAAGGTTACCCGGTCAATCAATAATCGAGCCTCTCTGTTATCGGTAGAATCGACAACAACGTCAGCACCGGCCAAAAGAGCGGGTGCATTGAGAGAGGCTAATCGCTGCGCAACAACATTGATCTGAGCGCCTGGTCGATTGGCCAACATATGCTCCCGGAGTACATCGCCCTTCAAGCGACCGATGTCTGCAACTCGAAACAATGGCTGTCTGGGTAAATTACTTAACTCAACCCTGTCGTCATCAATCAGTGTGACCGTGCCAACACCGGCAGCCCCCAAATACATGGCCGCCGGCACGCCAAGTCCGCCGCAGCCAACCACGATAACGTGCGCCTCTCCAAGGGCGGCCTGACCGTCGAGCTCAAAATCGGGCACCAGTATCTGACGGGAATAGCGCTCTAGGTCGTGATCAGAGATCATCGCCACTGACCCTCCGTGACGCGCTCATGGCCTGCCAAATCCCGATAACTGGATACCTGCTGGAACCCTCTATTCGCCATAAGACCTCGAACAGCATCGGCTTGGCTCCAGCCATGCTCCAACAGCAACCAGCCACCGGCCTCCATGTACTGAGGTGCATCGGAAATGATCCGCCTCATGGCGTCGAGACCATCTTGACCGGAAACGAGTGCGACTAGTGGCTCAGCCGGNAGATCACCTTGGCTCAAATGGGGATCATCATCAGCTATGTACGGAGGATTACTGACAATCAGCGGCCAGCGACGTTCCGCCAGCGCGCTAAACCAATCGCTCTGCAACCACTCTACCGTCAAACCCAAACGCGTCCCATTACGACGAGCCACGGCGAGCGCATCCTCGCTGCGATCCACAGCCGTCACACTATAAGCTGTTGCATCTTCGACACGCTGCTGCCACTCCCTCGCCAACGCTAACGCGACGGCGCCGCTGCCGGTACCCAAATCAAGCACCTGCTTTGGTAAATGTATCGAACGCTCCAGCGCCTGCGCGACAAGTAACTCCGTATCGCTTCGGGGTATGAGGACACCACTGCTCACCTCTAGCTCGAGGGACCAAAACTCACGGGTACCCGTAATGTAGGCAATTGGCGCACCGCTAGACCGCAGCTTCACACAGCGATCAAAATGCTTCACAGCAGTCTCTTGTGCGGGCTCAGCGCCATGGCTGTACAGCCAGGCTCGATCTCGCTGCAGACAATGGAGCAGCAGCAGTTCAGCGTCTCTTTGGGGAATGCCAGCATCCCTAATGAGATCACGCCAGCTACTCACATCTGATCACCCATTGCCGCCAATTGATCCGCCTGATGCTCACGGCGAAGTGGCTGAATAAGCGCATCAAGATCACCGGCGATAACTTCGTCTAGCTTGTACAAAGTTAAATTGATGCGGTGATCGGTTACCCGACCCTGGGGAAAGTTATAGGTGCGAATACGCTCAGAGCGATCACCGGAACCCACCAAGTTGCGTCGTTCGGAGGCCTGCTCGGCTGCGGCCTGCTCCTCGGCGGCCGAGGCCAATTTGGCTTGCAATAGCGACATAGCGCGGGCGCGATTTTTATGCTGGGATCGTTCGTCCTGACATTCCACCACGATACCCGTAGGTAAGTGTGTAATTCGAACCGCCGAGTCAGTGGTGTTCACGTGCTGGCCACCGGCCCCTGAGGAGCGAAAGGTGTCGATGCGAAGATCCCCTTTGTTGATTTCACTCTCTTCCATTTGCTCTGGCTCCGCCATCACCGCCACGGTGCAAGCAGATGTATGGATACGACCTTGGGACTCTGTTTCAGGGACGCGCTGGACCCTGTGTGCCCCCGACTCAAACTTAAGGTGAGCGTAAACATCGTCCCCTTGTATGCGGGTGATGATTTCCTTGAAGCCCCCGTGCTCGCCAGGCCGCTCAGAGATCACTTCTAGGCGCCATCCACGCTGCTCAGCATAGCGGCTATACATACGGAATAAGTCGCCGGAAAAAATGCCTGCCTCGTCCCCGCCCGTTCCCGCACGAATTTCCAGGAAAACGTTGTGGCTATCCTTTGGGTCCTTTGGCAACAGCAGCAGTTCAAGCTGAACATCGAGCTCCGCCAGGTGCTCTTCGGCTCCCTCTAGCTCCTCTGCGGCCATCTCTCGCACATCGGGATCCGGGTCCTGCAACATCTCTCTGGCACTGACCACATCAGCTTCAGCCTGGGCGTATCGCTGCCACGCCGTGACGATTTCATCGATCTGTGCGTATTCACGCGACAAATCACGAAATCGATTTTGGTCCGATAGGGTCTCTGCATCACTCAGCAATGCAGCCACCTCCTCGTGCCGATCCCGAAGTTGGTCCAGCTTAATCTTGAGCGATGCTTTCACTGCAGTGTGGGCTGTTCGTCGACGTCGTTGAAATCATCATCGAGGCCCAACAGGATCTTAGCCTTGTTGACCTGTAGGTCATCCCCATCCCGGGCAAGTCGTCGGAGTCCCGTGGTGGGTGCATGGATTAATTTGTTGGTTAGATTGCGCGCCAACCGGCGTATGATCTCGTCGGCATCATCGCCCTTTTCCAGGGCTTTCAGGGCTCGCTCCAACTCTGATTCTTGGATGGCAATAGCCGACTCCCGGTAATTGCGAACGACTTCCGATGACCGTCGACTGCGTAACTCTGCCTGCAGCTCAACGATACCTTGTACGATAATTTCATCGGCCTTGCTCGCCTCGCTGGCACGCAGGCGCTTGTTCTCTTCAATCACCTCTCGCAGGTCGTCGACCGTGTAGAGGTAGACGTCGGAAAGCTCCGCCACCTCCGGCTCGACATCCCGTGGCACCGCCAAATCCGCCATCAATACCGGTCGATAGCGGCGCTTCTTGATGGCTCGCTCGACAGCGCCCTTGCCTAAAATCGGCAACTGACTACCCGTGGAACTAATAACGATATCGGCCTCGTGAAGTCGCTCGGGTGCATCGGCGAGCATAATGGCCTCGGCATCGAATTGCTCAGCCAAATTCTGGGCGCGCAACAAGGTGCGATTAGCGATGATCAACTTACCTAACTTGGCATCTTTAAGGTGTCTCGCCACGAGCTCAATGGTTTCACCTGCACCCAAAACCAATGCAGTGCAGCGGGATAAATCGGAAAAAATGTGGCTTGCCAAATCGACCGCAGCATAAGCCACAGAGACTGGGTTCTCGCCAATAGCGGTATCGGTGCGCACCTTCTTGGCAATACGAAATGCCTCTGGGAACAACTGATTGAGACGACTACCGGTGGCCCCGGCGTCTTCAGCTACAGCGAATGCCGACTTCAATTGACCAAAAATCTGTGGCTCACCTAGGATCATTGAGTTGAGCCCAGCAGCCACTCGCACCAAGTGGGTCATGGCATGCTCGCCATGGTTGCGATACGTACATGTGCTTAGTGCCGATGGTGGCAGCCCGTGGAAACGTGCAATCCAATCGACCATGGCATTGGCTACTGCCGTGGGATCGCCCCCTTTGGGTAATACTGCGTACAGCTCGGTCCGATTACAGGTCGATAAAATCACCGCTTCCTCAACCGGCGTCTCACCAATCACACTCGTGAGGGCCTCAGGTACCTTTTCNGGGGCAAATGCCACCCTCTCGCGGGTGTCTACCGAGGCGGAATCATGGTTAATACCAATGGCGATGAGATCGTCGAACACGCTGCGACCCGTTCCTAATAATGTTTCGATATGATACCAAGTTATTAGCAGTCCATGCTCACCAACGTAGGCCTAAGACCGTGTCCGTGTCACAATTACGCCATGAAATTCACTAATAACGTCGTTCTCGGTGCCTGCTTGGCTTTGCTACTAGCCGGTTGCAGTGGTTTGCCGGCGCCTACAGATAGTCAATCTGGTCCGTCGACCGAGGAAGAGCACGGCTCTGCAATCGGCCGTACGTCGCATCATGATGCTGCTACCGAGCCTGAAGGCAGCGATCCAGCCATTCAATCTGATGGAAATTCGAGTGTTTCAATGGCAGCGCCCCCGGCGCCGCCACCGGAGCGCCCGATACCGACAGACAGCCTATACCCACTGCTGAAAGCCGAATTTGCGCTGCGCGAACAGCACTATGACACTGCACTGGAGCTACTCACTGCGCAGGCCATGCAACTCGAGGATGCGGAGTTGGCGCGCAGGGCGCTTCGCTTGGCCGAATACCAAGAGCAGTCCGATAAGGCCTTAGCCATGGCGATGCGCCTCACCGAGCTCGATGGTGATGACGCGGCAGCAGCTGCAACCGCTATGGCGCTACTACTGCAACGGGGAGACGCTGAGCTCGCCGTTAGTTTTGCTCGCAAAGCCAAGGAGCGCGGTTCACGCATCAACGCACCGGCGCTGATGGTGGACTACAACCGCAGACCCGAGGCAAGTCAACGAGCACTGGCAGCAGCTATTGAAGCGCTCGCGGCTGACTGGCCAGAAGACAACGATATTGGCATAGCTCTAGCGCTACTTCGCCGTGAACAAGACCGGTTACAAGAGGCATTGAGTGCACTTGAGGGGGTGTTAACGCGAACGTCTAACGATGAACGAGCACTGGTACTGTGGACCCAGACTAAAGCGGAATTAGGGGACAGCGACGCCTTCACGCGTATTGACGATGCGCTTGCAGCAAAACCGGATAACGAGGGTTTACGCCTGCAGTACGCTCGCTTACTTGCCTCAGATAACCGCATTGATGACGCACGACAGCAGTTTCAGATGCTTCAGGAGCTCTCGCCACGCAACGGCGATTATTCCTTTTCACTTGCGTTAATTGAACTTGAGTCCGGCAACCCCGAACTCGCGCGGCAGCATTTGCGTGATTTGCTAGCGCTCGAGCAACGTGTCGATGAAGCCTGGTATTACCTAGGTCGCGTGGCTGAAGAGCTAGGTGATATCGACGGTGCTATAAACGCCTATGGCAATGTTGGGCCAAGCCGAGAATTCTTCGACGCATTAAGAAGAGCTGCGACACTCTTGTTAGACGATGGCGACAGCCTTAACTACAGCACACTGTTCAGCAACGCACGAGACGTCAGTCCAGGTCAGGCCGAGCAATTATTTGCAATCGAAGCACGCCTCCTCGTTGATCGCGGCACCCTGCAGCGTGCTATTGAGGTCTATGACCGGGGTTTAAGCATTTTTCAAGAGTCCCTAGCGCTACAGTACGGCAGGGCGATGGCACACGAGGCGATCGGTGATATCGCAGCCATGGAAGCTGATTTGCGAGCCATCATTGAGCGCGAGCCCAATAATACAACGGCTTTGAACGCGCTGGGCTATACCCTCACAACCCACACGAACCGTTACGAAGAAGCCGCACTCCTCATCGAACGCGCCTTGGCCTTATCCCCGGGCGAAGCCGCCATTCTCGACAGCCTCGGCTGGGTTTATTTCAAACAAGGCCGTTTTCAAGAAGCTCTCGTTGTATTGACTCAGGCTTACGAGCAACTGCCTGATCCAGAAGTCGCCGCACATTTGGGGGAGACTCTGTGGACACTCGGTCGTCACAACGACGCACTGACGGTCTGGCGAGCCGCGCTGGGCGCAGACGCCAGTAATCGCCATATTACAAACACGCTCAAGCGCTTGGGTATTGAACTCAGTGACCGCTAGAAGACCGCTGGTGGTGGCTCAGTGAGCATCCAAAGATCAACCATTACCGTTCTGTTGTGCCTGTTACTAGTGGCGGGTTGTGCTACGACACCTATTAATGAGCCCCACCAAGGCAAAGTCCCCTCGGAGACAGCATCGCCCTGGCGTGTCGCTGGCAAGGCCCTTGTCAGCTCAGCATCGGGAGGCAATACCTTCAATCTTACTTGGCAGCGGCTCGCTCCCGATCGCGACAACTTGGGCATTTCAGGTCCCCTCGGATTTGGACATGTCCGTCTTGAGAGGGATGGCACTGAAGTGGTTTGGCGGGACGATGGCCGCACCAGACCACTCCATGAACTTGGATTGACGGAATCATCCTTAGCCGCCATCGAGATGTTGCCATTGCATCGAACAGGTGATTGGCTGATTGGCCACCCTCATTCTCAGGTCAGCGGGTGGCTTGTCGACGTCACCGATTGGCAGGTGGTCGATGGATGGCGCGTGCCACGTAAACTCACCATGAAGCATCATGACTACGTGGTCACCATTGTGCTACTCGACTGGCAGTTGGAGGCTTTAAAGTGATGCCTGCGCCCACCCGAATCTACAGGGTGCTATCCCCCGCCAAACTCAACCTGTTCTTACACGTCACAGGGCGGCGCCAAGACGGCTATCACTCACTGCAAACCCTTTTTCAGTTATTGGACTGGGGTGACGAGATGACGTTTGAAACGACGCAGCCCAGTGGCGATGTCACCCTGCGGAGTGCCATCGCAGGGGTCGACCCCGAGGACAACTTGATTCTGCGCGCAGCCGTATTGCTAAAAGCCGAACTGCTCAACCGCAACATAGAACCCCGCTGCGGCGTTGCAATCACTGTAAAGAAGAACATTCCAATGGGCGGTGGCTTGGGCGGCGGTAGCTCTAACGCGGGCACCACCCTCAGGATACTCAATCAACTTTGGCAGTCACCTCTCAACGACAAGCAGCTGGCACAACTGGCACTGCGATTAGGTGCAGACGTACCTGTGTTTACCATGGGCCAGAGCGCTTGGGCCGAGGGGGTTGGAGAACAACTGAAACCCGTTGATCTACCGGAAAAATGGTATGTTGTCATCAACCCCCACTGTCATGTGAGTACTGCCGAAATATTCTCTGCACCGGAATTGACACGGGACACACCCGCGATCACAATGTCGGCCTTTTTCGCGGGGCAGATCCGTAACGACCTCCAACAGGTGGTGACGGCGCGATACCCCGCGGTAAAACGGGCGCTGACGCTTCTTGAAGCATCGGCCCCCTCAATGATGACCGGAAGCGGCGCTTGCGTTTTTGCCGCCTTCGACACTGAAGCCTCAGCGCGAGTAGCCGCCTCTGCGATGCCCAGCACCGTAGACGCCATAGTCGCCAGGGGCATCAACCGAAGTCCGTCCATTATTGAGACACAAGACTGAACAACGCTTTTTCTTGGGGTGTCGCCAAGTGGCAAGGCAGCGGGTTTTGATCCCGCCATTCGCAGGTTCGAATCCTGCCACCCCAGCCATTTTCAAACTGCGAGGCGCAGGTCATGTCATCCAAGATGATGGTATTCACGGGAAATGCAAATCCCGAACTCGCGCAGCGTGTTGCCGATCGACTCTACCTTAACCTGGGCGACGCCAACGTCAGCAAATTTTCTGACGGCGAGATTACCATTGAGTTGAACGAAAACGTCCGTGGCAAAGATGTATTCGTTCTGCAGAGCACCTGCTACCCCACCAACGACAACCTCATGGAGCTGCTGCTCATTATCGACGGGCTGCGGCGCGCATCGGCAGCAAGAATTACGGCGGTGGTTCCTTATTTCGGCTACGCTCGGCAGGATCGTCGAGTGCGCTCAGCACGTGTGCCCATCTCAGCCAAAGTTGTCGCGGATATGATGGTGGCTGTGGGCGTTGATCGCGTGCTCACCGTCGATTTGCACGCAGAACAAATCCAAGGGTTCTTTGCTTGCCCGGTCGACAACGTTTACGCCTCGACCATCCTGAACAACGATATTGTGCGTTGCGGCTACGAAGACCTTATTGTGGTCTCGCCGGATATAGGGGGTGTTGTTCGCGCCCGAGCCATTGCCAAACAACTCGACGATGCTGATCTCGCCATCATCGATAAGCGCCGACCGCGCGCCAACGAAGCCCAGGTAATGAATCTTATCGGCGACGTAGAGGGCCGTACCTGCATTTTGGTTGACGACTTGGTCGATACCGCCGGTACCCTATGTGCCGCAGCCAGCGCATTAAAAGGCCGAGGCGCAACCAAGGTAGTCGCTTACTGTACCCATGCCGTGCTGTCTGGCAAAGCGCTGGACAATATCGCCAGCTCGCAGCTCGACGAGTTGGTCGTCACCGACACCATCCCGCTGTCGGATGAAGCCAAGCAATTACAGATCCGCCAACTAACCATTGCCGACCTACTGGCGGAGTCTATCCGACGCGTCAGCAACGAAGAATCCATTAGCGCACTGTTCGACGAGTAAGTCTGTCGATCAGTGTAAACCCACCCATCACCGAGCCGGTCGCAAGTGACGTGATGTTGAACAAGGAGACAGACCATGTCTGAATCTTTTGAGATCCAAGCCGAAGTGCGGGTCGACGAAGGGAAAGGTGCGAGCCGCCGCCTCCGTCGCCTCGAAGGTAAAACCCCCGCCGTTATTTATGGCGGTCAAAAGCCTGCGCGCAGCATTAGCCTGATCCGCAAGGATCTTGAGAAAATGCTGGAGAATGAAGCGTTCTACACCGCTTTGTTGACGATCAATGTCGATGGCGAGACCGAAACCGCCATTCTCAAGGACCTACAGCGTCATCCAGCGAAAGGCTTCACGATGCATGCAGATTTCATGCGCATTGAAGCGAATAAAGCCATCAAAGTGCACGTCCCGCTGCACTTTATCAACGAAGATAAGTGTGAAGGCGTGAAAGTGGGTGGAGGTATTGTGCAACACCAAGCCACTGACATCGAAGTCCAGTGTCTACCCAACGATATCCCAGAGTTTATCGAGGTCGACATGCTAAACGTGGGCTTGGGTGAAATTGTTCACTTGAGCGATCTAACCCTGCCAGAAGGGGTCGTCTCGACCGCATTAGCACTAGGCGAGGACCACGACTTAGCCTTGGCATCGGTCATTGCACCACGTGGCACCAAGGCAGACGCCGCTGCCGATGCCGCCGAAGGCGGCGCAGAAGAGTAAGGCTGGGCACTGTCGTGGCTGAGATCCGGCTTATTGTCGGGCTTGGCAATCCTGGCAGCGAGTACGAAGGCACCCGACATAACGCGGGTGCCTTTTTCGTTGAGGAGCTAGCCCGGCAAGGTGGCGCAGAGTTACGCCCTGATGCGAAGTTCTTTGGCAGTACTGCACGCGTTCATTTTGCCGGTTACGACCTTCGGCTGTTAATACCGAGCACGTTTATGAACCGTAGTGGCAGAGCAGTGGCCGCGATGGCGACATTTTTTCGCATCGAACCCGAGCAGATATTAGTGGCGCACGATGAACTGGATATCGCCCCTGGACTTGCGCGTTTCAAGCAGGGAGGCGGCCACGGCGGCCATAACGGGTTGCGAGATATCATCCCTGCGCTCTCGGGTAACAACAACTTTCATCGATTACGCATTGGCATTGGCCATCCGGGCCACGCGAGTAAAGTATCAGGTTACGTTCTGTCTAAGCCGAGTAAGTCCGAGCGCCAAATGATTGATGACATCATTGATGAAGCAATACGTGCGTTGCCACTGCTGCTGGCGGGTGATGAAGTAAAAGCAAAAACGCGACTTCACAGTATCAACGCAGCTGAAGCGAACCACTAACACAAGGACTTAGCATGGGCATTAAATGTGGCATCGTCGGCTTACCAAATGTTGGTAAATCGACCCTGTTCAACGCGCTAACGCAGGCGGGTATTGATGCGGAGAATTTCCCTTTCTGCACCATCGAGCCGAACGCTGGGGTGGTTCCAATCCCCGACCCCAGGCAAGACCGTATCGCTGCCATAGTGAAGCCCGAGCGGGAGATAGCAGCGACCATGGAGTTCGTCGATATTGCGGGGCTTGTTGCTGGGGCTTCAAAAGGTGAAGGTCTAGGCAACCAGTTTCTGGCAAATATTCGAGAGACCGATGCCATCGCTCACGTGGTTCGTTGTTTCGAGGATCCTAATGTCATACACGTCGCTAACCACATCGACCCTATCGCTGATATCGAGACCATTAACACTGAACTGGCTCTTGCCGACCTAGAATCTTGCGAAAAACAGCTGAGTAAGGTGGTCCGTACTGCAAAAAGTGGTGATAAAGAGGCCGTTGCTCTAAAAGCACTGCTGGAGAACAAGCTGCTGCCACAACTCAATGAAGCTCAACCCATTCGCGCTCTGACTCTAGATGACAATGAGAGCGCATTGGTGAGATCACTCCACCTGCTGACAACCAAGCCCACCATGTATATCGCGAACGTTGCCGAAGATGGTTTTGATGACAATCCACACCTAGCGGCTGTCCAAAAACTCGCCGCCAACGAAGGGGCTGAAGTGGTCGCCATCTGTAACAAGCTCGAGTCGGAAATCGTCGAGCTTGAAGATGATGAGAAAAGTGATTTTCTTGCGGAAATGGGCATGACAGAGCCTGGCTTAAACCGCGTTATTCGGGCCGGATACCAACTGCTGAGACTTCAGACCTACTTTACTGCGGGTGTCAAAGAAGTGCGCGCATGGACCGTGAAAGTGGGCGCCACAGCCCCAGAGGCCGCGGGCGTCATTCACACGGACTTCCAAAAAGGCTTCATTCGTGCAGAGGTGGTGGGTTACGACGATTTCATTGCCCACAACGGCGAGCAGGGCGCCAAAGATGCCGGCCGCTGGCGGTTAGAGGGCAAAGACTATGTCTTGCAAGATGGCGACGTGATTCATTTCCGATTTAACGTGTAAAACCGGAGCGTGATCTCCTAATCGTTGACTTGAACTCAGGAGTTGTGCAGAATCGCCGCCTCTTGAATTTGCGCGATTGCTGTTAGTGCAGTCGGCTATTCAGCGCTTGTGGCTACGTAGCTCAGTTGGTTAGAGCACAGCATTCATAATGCTGGGGTCGCTGGTTCAAGTCCAGCCGTAGCTACCACCTCTTTTGTGGGCCAGTCAAAGCGTCTGGCTAACTCACCCAGCCAGTAGCTTTGAGCTGGCATTAGGTTCTTACTACTTTTTTGCTCGCTGCCTTAAGACTGCTAGTCGGTTAGCCATCTGACTGTAGTCAACTGACTGGGCAAATCTGTTGCCGCGCTCGCCTTCCATGACCAATGCGTCCCCCAGCGTCTCGCAATAGCCGTCATTCATTAAAGACTTTAGCGCCGCCACTGCTGTGGGATCACTGTCGGCGATTTGTCCGGCACTCGCCACGGCCTCGCTTACGAGCATTTCGGGCGGGCATACACGATTAACTAAGCCCCAGGCCTCGGCACGATGGGCATCGATAAAATTACCCGTCAAACTCATTTCGCGTGCACGATTGATACCGATGATCCGCGGCAATTTCTGGGATAAGCCCCAACCGGGGAGAATACCAACACGCGCATGGGTGTCGGCGAAGCGGGCATGCTCACTGGCATACAGGTAGTCACACGCGAGAGCGAGCTCGAAGCCGCCAGTGACCGCAGCACCATTAACAGCCCCAATGATCGGCTGAGGACACTGCCCCATCGCAACAACAAGCGGCGAGTTGGGACCTAGCCCCATACCCGAAGACAGCAACGCAGGGTCCTCGGTGAGCGCTTTGAGATCAACACCCGCACAAAAACACCGCCCCGCTCCAGTCAGCACAATCGCCCTGACCTCTGTTGCGATAGCAAGTCGGGTGAAAGTATCGATGATTGCTTGGGACAAATCGCGATTGAGGGCGTTATTGGCATCTGGTCGATTCAAGGTGACCAGTGCCACGCCCGCATCGATGGATAACTCGATAACAGCCATCAGACCTCCAAAGCTGCAGTTGTGCATGTGGTTGGTGCCACAACTTAGCAGAGAGTCTGAGTGAGGAACAATCTCTAACTCGGTTCGACTCGTTTACCCATTCACGTCACCAAGCTGTTACTTTTATGAAGGACCATAAAGGTGATCTTGGTACGCATGGGTTGTCCACGTGGCAATACCCAGCGCCCTTTTAATAAGTTCGGG
>PR_CR_10_Liq_3_inCRDRAFT_1000406_pt1 | contig 11750 bp, 6 predicted proteins | sample PRCRCaboRojoPR_2_FD_10240 | JGI IMG/M metagenome (IMG submission 10240)
CAGGGTGTTCAGCTCGAAGTAAGTGTCAATGAAGTACTGTGAGTTTTTGGCGAGGCGCTCCAGGACCGGCAGCACGTCGTTATAAAGCTCAAAGATGAGATCAGACAGCGCACCGGGGCTGATGTTATCCAAATCGAGCTGTTGCATTTGCCCCAGAAAGGACAGCAAGACCTGTAGTTCCTCTGCCGACAGCTCCGCCCTGCCTTGTTCGCCTATCGCCCGCCGGATGTACTGCCGCACACTATCGAGCTGAGCGCCAATAGCATCATTGTTGCGCAGCCCGGCAGCGCTTTCCAAATCCAGCCCCATGGAAGCCCCGTTTACCTTAAAGTTGGTCGTACGGAAAAGGTAATTGATCAGGCCGATGTAGTCAATCAGATTGGATAAGCGGCTCTGCACACGATTATACACGGCATCTGCCAGAGGCTTCCTGACCGTATCCGTCAGGGTGAGGTAAGTATTCAGCGCTTCACTGCCGGAATTGCGGTACATAGTGCGGAGCAGCCCCAACTCCTGTAAAGTCGGTTCATTGCGCACGGCCTCGCTGACGATATCCAGCAACAGTGCCTTAAACGCTGTAGTCAGGCTATCCTCCGAAAATGTAATAGCGGAAGACCTGGCTACCAGCCCCTGCCCGGGCCGCTCCCCGGAGGCCGCCAGCTGAAAACGGGCAAAGGTCTGACCGGCCATGACCGCACCGGTCTTTTGCCCCCCGTAGGCTTCGGCCAAAGCCACCAACTCAGCATCGCAAAGGGCAAAGTAGTAGTCGGAAAGCGCATAGACAAAAACCAGGTTGACCGTATTCTCATAAATATTGCGGGTGCGGGTCTCGGCATTGCGCTCTTCCAGTACCGTATTGATGATGTTATCGAGGTAGATGTAATTCAGCCCGCCGGCCTCCTCAATCTGCCCCAGGAACATATTTTTGATCAGCCGGACACGCACCTCCTCCTGCTTATCGGCAATGACCGAGGCGATCACCTCAGCGTCCAGGGTACCCTTTCCAAAACTCAGCCCGCCCAGCCCAATCTGAAGGCTCGGCGCCTGATGCTGAAACGTGGACTGTGCGGGAAGCCCCAGGGGAAGGATGAAAAACAGCAGTAGGAAGTGTCGCATAGTGCTCGTATTTAGGCACCTAAATTACATAAAATAAAGCATTATATATCCACCCAGAAACAGCCCGATCACCGTCATGCTCTCCCACCCCGCATTGGCAAGCCCTTCCCGCTGCCGGTGCAGCATACCCAACAACAGGGTGCCGGCGAGCAAAATCCCGAGGGACAACACAAAGGCTTCCGCATTGCCCACCTCATGGTAAATAGAACCTTCCTGATAAGCCGTATCGGCAAAAGCCAAAAACAGCACATCGAAGCTGTTACCGCCGATGATATTGGCTACCGCCAAGGTCAGCGCCCCCTGACGTACCGCCGCGATGGAGATGACCAGCTCGGGAAGGGAGGTCGCCACTGAAGTAAACAAAGCCCCTACAAAAGACTGCGACAAGCCTGATTGATTGGCAATGACCACAGCTACTTTTGCCACGAAGTAACCCGCTACGCCCACCACCATTGCTGAAAGCAAAAACCGGGTAAACAACAGCGGTTTATTGACCTGATCCAAGTCATCATCCGGCTCATCCTCCACGGTTTCCCGGGTGTGGATGGGTTTCCACATGGGCGATTTCCTGGCTTTGGCGACCAGGCGGGTACCCAGGACGTAAATCAACAGGAGCAAAACCGAGGCAGGGTGGATATGCCAAAGTGTAAGATCCGGGCCCGCCACCACCAGGAGTACGAAAGTGAGCATCAACATGAGCAAAATGCCTTGCATCAGATTGGACAGGGAAGCCGAGGCATGCTCCAGGTTCGCCCGCCGGTAAGTCAGGTCAGCCACCGCCAAAAATACCGTTTGAGCAGCTATCCCACCAACGGCATTGCTAAACGACAGGTGCGCGTGCCCGTTCCAGGCCGCTGTCACGGAGGTCATTACGCCCGACAAAGAAGAAATGCCTCCCAGCAACACGCCACCAATGAGGGCCTCTCCCAGTCCGGTGAGGTCAGCAATCCGGTCCCCGGCACGGGTAAGGACAGTACCGGCAGTAGCAATAAGGGCAGCGAGCCCCAGGAAGGCAAAAATGGCAGTGCTAAGCGTCAAAGTGGTCTTTTACTAAGGAAAGCGGGAACGGAGAAGATGTTCGAGCGGTTGAAATAGTTGTATGTGAACCATCATACTGCAAAGGAAATTATCTATATTACTACCTGATATGGAACATTCAATCTTCGAAACCAACCGCACAGTCTTGCAATCGATATGCGAAAAGTACCGTGTATCGAAACTATTTGCTTTTGGTTCAGTGACGACGGCTCGCTTCGATTATGACAAAAGCGATTTGGACCTCATGGTAGAACTTGAGCATATACCCCCATTCAGAAAGGAGAATACCTAATGGCAATCTGGAATGAATTAGAACAACTATTCGGAAGAAAGGTCGACCTGCTAAAAGACCAACCTATTCAGAATCCTTACTTTAGATCTGAAGTTTTTTCAACACGCCAACTGATAACTATTTGATTCACAATTACGATGGTATGGACATGACTATCGTCTGGGCAATTGTCAAAAAACACCTTCCAATATTAAAAGAAGCTGCCCAAGGGGGGGTTAAAGTAGAAAATACCCTTACCTTTGCGGCTTTATTTCATGGCATACTTCTATGCCCCAAGCGTAACATTCATGCTGACCGTACATAACCTTGGCTTGCAATACGGCAAGCGCGTCCTTTTTGATGAGGTCAACCTCAAATTCACCCGTGGCAACTGCTACGGTGTCATCGGTGCCAATGGCGCCGGCAAATCCACTTTCCTGAAAATCCTCTCCGGAGAAATCGCTGCCAACCGGGGCGGTGTGGATATCGAGCCGGGCAACCGCATGGCTGTTCTGAAACAGAACCACTTCGAATACGAAGAGGAGCAGGTGCTCGATACGGTCATCATGGGCCACCGGGAGATGTACGACATCATGGTGCGCAAGAATGCCATCTACATGGACCCCGATGCCACAGAAGCCGATGGCCTGCTGGCGGCTGAGCTGGAAAACAAGTTTGGGGAAATGGGCGGCTGGAATGCCGAGAGCGATGCGGCCGAACTGCTCAGTAACCTGGGCATACACGAGTCCCTCCACTACCGCCAAATGAAAGACCTCAGCGGTGGAGAAAAGGTGAAGGTCCTTCTGGCACAGTCCCTGTTCAGCAATCCGGACATCCTCCTGCTCGATGAGCCGACCAACGACCTCGATGCGGAAACCGTTACCTGGCTGGCCGAATTCCTGGCGGACTTTAGGAATATGGTGATTGTGGTCTCACACGACCGTTACTTCCTGGACATGGTCTGTACGCATGTGGTGGATATTGACTTCAAGCGCATCAAAATCTTCACCGGCAACTACACCTTCTGGTACGAGTCCAGCCAACTTATGGCGCAGCAGATGGCCAATAAGAACAAGAAGATCGAACAGAAGCGCAAGGAGATGCAGGAGTTCATTCAGCGCTTTAGCGCCAACGCCTCCAAATCCAAGCAGGCCACAGCGCGCAAGAAGGCCCTGGAAAAACTCAACCTGGAAGACATTCAGCCTTCGAGCCGGAAGTACCCCTACATCAACTTCAAAATGGAACGCGAGCCGGGCGACCAAATCCTGAAGGTCGAGAACCTGAGCCTGCAGGGCACGGATGGCACTCCCCTTTTCGCCAACGTCAGCTTCACGATGAACAAAGGAGAGAAGATTGCCCTCCTGGGCCGCAATGCCACAGCGCTGACGGCTTTCTTCGATGTCATGGCAGGCAAGGCGCAGGCGGATGGCGGTACCATTGAATTTGGCAAAACCATCAACGTAGGCTATCTGCCTAACGAAAACGACGAGTACTTCACCGGCAAGGGCGACCTCGACCTTATCAACTGGCTGCGGCAGTACTCCGAAGATCCGGACGAGCAGTTTATCCGGGGATTCCTGGGCCGGATGCTGTTCTCAGGAGAAGAGGTGCTCAAGCAGTCGTCTGTACTCTCGGGCGGGGAAAAGGTACGCTGCATGCTGTCCAAGATCATGCTCACCCACCCCAACTTTATTCTCATGGATGAGCCGACTAACCACCTTGACCTCGAGTCCATCACGGCACTTAACAACGCCATGACAGACTTCAAGGGCAATATGATTTTCACCTCCCATGACCACAAACTGACGGAGACCGTAGCCAACCGCATCATCGAGATCACCCCCAACGGCATTATCGACAGCCTGATGAACTTCGATGACTACCTGCGGTCAGATGCAATACATGCGCAGCGGGACGAGCTGTATGCCGGTGTGACGGCTTAACTACCAGTCCGTAAAGGCAGTGTTGAAAATATCCTCCATCATCTGCTGACTGATGGTGCTGATGGCTTCTTCCTCCACATCTGCCAGGGCCTGGGAAGTGCCGAAGTCAAAGAAAAAGGAGAAGGGGCGCTTGCGTTCCCAGCTTTTCTCTTCATTGACATTATTGATGTACTGCACCGCTACTTCTATGGTCAATCGGTTGATACTCGTTACCTCCCCGGGCTGTGGGGCTTCAGATGTCACCGTATAGCGCGTAACGGTGCCTTCAAAAGAGATATCCGGGTCGATTTCCTCCAGTGTCAGGCGGGATTCGGTCCGGATTTTTTCTTTCAGGTCTTCCGTCAGGCGTATGGCAATCGTAGGCTCCGCGTTGAGTGCGGTAATGTCAAATTGTTCCACGAAGTAGGTCTTCACCTGCGAATAGTCAATACTTATCCCCTTAAAGGAATAGCACCCGGAGGCGGAAAATAACGTCAGGGCGGCTAAGCCCAGCAATAATTGGCGCATACTTTTTGCGGTAAAGGTATTGAATCCCGGTAAATGGTTGCGGAGGTTTGCTTTCCTTTAACAAGTCTATTAGTTTAATCAATGCCAGCTGTTTGTAGCCCACCGCAATCCGGAATAAATCGCTATGCCCATTCACCCCGTATCCCTCCCATCCGTATCAAAGTGGCATAAAACCTGGGATTGACCTGTGAAGAAGAAGATATTTAAAGCCTGAAATCAGAAGGTAAAAAGGAGGGGACAAAAACTTTTCTTTGTCTTGTTTTGGTTGGGATAATTGCCTTTTCAATCATAAATCACATGAAATATTGGTGGTTTCGACAGCTGCTATTTGCAGCGCTAACATTAATTTCTTCATTAGGAGCTTTCAGTCAGGATAGCTCAGCAAGGGCGCAGTTGTAATTTGCCCCCTAATTAGAATGAAAATACATACTTAATCTATTGATTACTTGATCTTTATATTTTTTAGGTTTCTACACTTAGAATTCTAACTGATTAATCTTTCAAAAAAGTGTGCTTTTTCAAAAACATAAACATGAACACAATTTGTTAAACACTGTTATTCAATACTTTAAATTTTCACGTTGCGGGGACAAATTACAACTGCGACCTTCGAATGTCTCTGTCACTATCAATGCCTTAGATGATTCTGCCTTCAGCTACGGGCAAGCAGCCTACTGCGCCAACGCCGACAGCCCCACCCCGGAAATCACCGGCATCAGCGGCGGTACCTTCTCCGTATCTCCAGTTGGGCTGAGCATCAATCCTGCAACCGGTGAAATTGATATTGCTGCCTCACAGCCAGGGAACTATACTATAACCTATACCACTCCAGGCCCCTGTACCAATAGTGCTACCTTTGAGCTGGGCGTACTGCCAGAGCCGGCCATTTCATGCCCCGGCCCAATCACCAAAAACACAAGCGATAGCGGCAATGGCCAATGCGCGGCGGAAGTATCCTGGAATAACCCGGCCGAAGCCAACGGGGCCTGTTCACCCATTACCCTGACTATTGCCATTGATGACGGCACGCCACAGGAAGTAACGGAAAGCGCCCTCTTCAGCACTACGCTGGCAGTTGGCGGGCATACCGTTGCCTATACCATCAGTGATGACAATGGCAATCAGGATGAATGTACCTTTAATGTGACTGTACAGGACGACACTGCCCCGGTTGCACTTTGCCTGGACTCATCGGTGGATATCGGCTCAGAAGGGCAATACCAGTTGCAGCTGGAAGATGTCTTCGACAGCGCACAAAGCACGGATAACTGCAGCATCGCAAGTGCAGAATTCTCCCCCGCTACCTTCACCTGCGACGAAGTAGGGCTTACCTTCCCTGTACCAGTGGTGGTAACTGATGCTAACAACAACACCTCAGAGTGCACAGCTAATATTACCGTCGCCTCAGGGGGCAGCCTCCCCGGCAACTGGCAGCCAACAGATATCGGGAGCCAGGGCAGCGGCAGCGACTACAGCTATGACCCTTGTGCCACCGATAATCCCAATGGTGGAGATTTCACTATTATGACCGGCGGCTATAACCTTATCCCTGCCAACGCTGACAACCTGGGCTTCATTAGCCAGGAACTGTGCAACGATGGCGGTATACAGGCACGCATTGAAAGTGTAACAGGTGGCTACGCGGGCCTTATGATCCGGGAGAACAATGCGCCGGGCGCAAAAATGATCGCGATTTACTCCAATCTCACCAACCTCCTGCGCCGGGAGACCCGTACTGTTGAAAACGGCCCACGCAGCAGCGGCAGCCTTTATGCCAGCTTCCCCTTCTGGCTGCGACTGCGCCGGAAGGGCGACTACATCCGGGCCTTTTACTGGAATTCAGATGCAGGCAGCTGGGTGCTTTTGCACCAGGCTTACATCCCCATGAAAGCGTGTGTGGAAATGGGGCTGGCGGTCTTTACTACTGACCCCAACGGCCAGGCAGAGGCTACCTTCGCCCAGGTCGCAACAAGGTCCAATATCGGCGCCAATAACCTGTTGGCTGTTCATGCCGGGACTGAAGCCAGCGAGCACGATGGGATACGGGCAAGCATTTTCCCTAATCCGGCACAGGATGCTTTCAGCCTGAAATACCACAATGACGGAGGCAATACAGCTACTGCTGTCCTGCGCAACCCGCTGGGACAGCCCGTTGCCCAAAGACAGCTCATGCCCGGAGATACCATCACACAATGGGCCGTCGGTAACCTGCCCGGTGGGCTCTACCTGCTTGAAATACGGCAACCGGGCAAAGCGCCGCTCTTGCTCCGGGTCATGAAAGTAAAATAGATTTTATTAACTGATCTTTCGCATGCGAAAGATCAGTTAATAAAATCTAATAAGAGAGCCTGGATTTGTCCGACCGTCACGGCTTTGCTATGCTGCAGAGCTGTGACGGCTGGCATTTGCCCCTTTAGCTTTAGACGCAGCGCTACTATTCAGCGGGAGGTGAAACGGTTTGGATTGGAAGCCCCTTGATTACCATGCGGTCGCTGTTTATGCCCACCTCTCCATCCTGCTGTGCCGAAAAGTATATCCTGATATCCCTCCTGCCCGCTGCAAAGGCCTTCTCGTAAGCCGTTTACATCCACATTATCAGTCCAATCCGCGTTACAACCACACCAAAATCCTACCTACTAACAGGATTTAATTCAAAATATTTTTCAAAAGATTCAAAATCATAACCAAATAATTCATTAGCTTATCCACCCCATCATAATATTTATTTCAGGCTAGACAGCACTCACCCCGGTAAAAAATTACACAACATCGTTGTGACCGATTCCTTGTTCTCATTACCAAAACACTTGCAATAGTATGAAAAAAAACTTGAACACCCTTTTGATACTCTTGCTGTTAGGCCTGACGGGTAACCTATGGGCGCAGCGCAATTGTGGTAGCATGGACTACCTGGAGCATCAGCATGAAATGCACCCGGAACGCGAACAACGGCAAAAAGAAATCGAGAGGCACACTGCCCGCGTCCTGGAAAGTGCTTCACGCTCGGTGACAGGCACCATTACCATCCCCGTGGTGGTGCATGTGGTGTACAATAACGCCACGGAGAATATCAGTGCGGCTCAGGTGCAAAGCCAGATTGATATTCTGAATGAAGACTTCCGCCGCCTGAATGCGGATGCGGTCAACACGCCTTCTGTATTTCAGGGCGTCGCAGCCGATGTAGAAATTGAGTTTTGCCTGGCTACCGTTGACCCGCAGGGAAACCCAACCGATGGCATTACGCGCACCCCAACCAGTGTCACTGCTTTCGGCACTAATGATGAGGTGAAGTTTAACTCCAGTGGTGGGAAAGACGCCTGGCCGGCAAGTGACTACATGAACTTTTGGGTTTGTGATATCAGCGGCGGCATTCTGGGTTACGCACAGTTCCCCGGTGGCCCTGCCAGTACCGATGGAGTGGTTGTTGATTACCAATACTTTGGGGATATTGGCACCGCTACCGCTCCTTTCGATAAGGGCCGGACCGGTACGCACGAGGTGGGGCACTACCTCAATCTTCGCCACATCTGGGGGGATGGCAACTGCAACGCCGACGACTTCGTCAGTGATACGCCACGGGCTGGCGGGCCAAACTACACGGGTTCACCTTGTAATTTCCCCGGTAGCGACTCCTGTAATGGAGGTACCGGTGATCTTCCTGACATGTTCCAAAACTACATGGACTACTCCGATGATGGCTGTATGAACCTCTTCACGCAAGGCCAGACTGCCCGTATGCGGGCTTTGTTTGAGCCCGGTGGCGCCCGTGCCAGCCTGCTGAACTCTACCGCCTGCGGCACCCCCGTAACGCCTACCTGCAATGATGGCATCCAAAACGGTGACGAGACCGGCGTGGACTGCGGCGGTTCCAGCTGCGCTCCCTGTCCCTGTAATGACCCCAACCTGACCCTGACCATCACGCTCGATAACTATCCTGCGGAAACTTCCTGGACCGTCACCGATGCCGGTGGTGCTACGGTAGCTTCAGGTGGCACCTACGGCGGTCAAGCCAACGGCTCTGCCGTTACCGAGAACATCAGCCTGGGTACAGGAGACTATACCTTTACCATTAATGACAGCTTCGGGGACGGCATTTGCTGTGCGTATGGCAATGGTTCCTATAGCCTTACCGATGGTACCGGTGCGGTGATTGCATCGGGCGGCAGCTTCGGCTCCAGCGAAAGCGCCAGCTTCTGTACGGTCGGCGCTGCTCCAACTTGTAACGATGGCATCCAGAACGGTGACGAGACCGGCGTAGACTGCGGCGGCACCAACTGCCCGGCTTGCCCAACCTGTAATGACGGCATTCAGAACGGTAGCGAAACCGGTGTGGATTGCGGTGGCCCGGACTGTGCCGCCTGCCCGACTTGCAACGATGGTATTCAAAACGGCAGTGAAACTGGCGTGGATTGCGGTGGCCCGGACTGCGCGCCTTGTAATACCTCCTGCAGCAATGGCAATAACTTTACTCTGACCATCGTACTCGACAACTATCCCGGTGAGACCACATGGACCGTAACCGATGGCGGCACTACCGTAGCTTCGGGTGGCCCTTACGGCACACAGCCCAATGGCTCTAACGTTACTGAAACCTTTAGCCTCTCGGGTGGTGACTATGTATTCACTATTTTCGATTCCTTTGGGGATGGTATTTGCTGTGCTTATGGCACTGGTTCTTACAGCCTGAGCGATGAACTGGGCAACACCCTGGCATCCGGTGGTGCATTTGCGTCTTCAGAAAGCACCAACTTCTGCGCAGGCGATGGCGGTACGGCCCCAACCTGCAATGATGGCATCCAGAACGGTGATGAGACTGGCGTGGACTGCGGCGGTTCCAGCTGTGCACCATGCGGAGGCGGTGGCGGTTGCACCTACCTCACGCTCAACAGCGAAGGCTTTGAGTCAGGTTTTGGTATCTGGAATGATGGCGGCAGCGATTGCTACCGCAGCAACAGCAACCCCAATACCGGGTTTGTTAGCCTGGCACTGAGGGACAACTCCAGTACCTCCGTGCTCACCACAGATAACCTGGATCTGACCGCTTACAGCGAACTCACAGTCGATTTCAGCTACTTCCCGGTCAGTATGGACAACGCTAACGAAGACTTCTGGCTACAGATATCTACCAATGGCGGCAGCACCTACACCACCGTCGAAGAGTGGAATCAGGGCGATGAATTCCAAAACAATCAGCGCTACTTCGATGCTGTGGTTATCCCGGGTCCGTTCACCACTAACACCCGCCTGCGTTTCCGTTGTGACGCCTCCGGTAATTCCGATTGGGTATACCTGGATGACATCGTGATCAGCGGTTGCCAAAGCGGTGCCCGTACGGCTAATCCTGTACTTACCGCTGACTATGTGAAACCATCGGTTGAGCAAAGCACCTTCCGTGGCCCACAGGCACAAGCTGCACCGCAAATTGCTGACATCAACCTCTTCCCGAACCCGACCAACGGCGACCTCAAGCTTTCCTTCACCCTGCCTGAAGCAGGCCCGGTACAAGTGATGGTGACCGGCACAGACGGACGGGTGATCAGTCAGCAGCAATGGCTGGGACAAGTGGGCACCTCCGTACATGAGATGGACGCGTCCACACTCGCCCCCGGCGTTTACTTCCTGCACCTGAGCGCTAATCAGGAGCATATCGTCCGCCGCTTTGTGGTAGTGCGGTAAACTAAACAGGCTAATAAGCCTTTAACAAAAATTCTTCATCAATCCCGAATGCTGGCCAAGGCTGGTATTCGGGATTTTTTGCTCCTAACGCTTCCTTGATGAGAACCTGCCGTTTTCTGAAAATATGCATGCCTTTACATATTTTTCGATAGCTTATCATGCTCTTGGCTTTATTGTATTTCCTGTATTTTCAAACCATACTCCCCTCGATCACGAGAGGTGAAATTTTGAGGACTTTATTTTTGTGCCCTGCAAGGCAAAAAGCACCGGTATAGCCTAAGCCAGCGCCAGATCCGTTCCTTTAGCTCGGGCTAAAGTCGCGAACCTTCGCCTTGATTAGCCGAAAAATAACTTCAACTTAAGTATCAGAGATCTATGACTTGAGCCACTAGGGTGAGCATTTTAACGCCGTAGTGTTCAAAAAGAAAAAGTCAAAAATCAATCATTAAATGTAGCCCGGCACCCCTTCAAACAGCGGGTGAGGCAATTCTTTACTATATTGCGCACTCGTTGAAGTAAAAGCAAAGCTGAGGGCTCAGCAAATAAAAGTATTTTCATTAGAGATGCTAACATAGCACCTCTATTTACCTTCTCAAATTTATTTCACCCCCGTATCGGGGGATAGTACAAATGAATCGATTACTAACATTTCTGTTAGCATCATTATTATATGCCTCATCCGTTACGGCACAGAACGGACTTGATTCTGTAAAGGCGTTGCTGCCAGGGCAACCTGACTCTGCGCTACAGATACTGAGCACAATAGTGGAGGAAGCCCCGGCGGCAGAAGATTCCATTCTGGCTCAGGCGCATTACTACATGGGCATCGCTCATTACTTTAACGGCAACTACTATCTAAGCGGAAATGCATACCTGAAAGCGCTGGAATCTGGTTATGCGGAGCAGTCACCTTTATTCAAAGGGAAGTTACTCAATAACCTGGGGATCGTCTATGACATGACAGACCGTTATGAAGAAGGCTTAGCGGCCTATCTTGCTTCTTTAGAACTGGAAAAAAGCATCGGCAATCAAAATGGCATAGCCCAATCTGAATTAAACATTGGTTTGCTTCTTATTCATCAGCGCAAATTCAGCGAAGCCAGATCCTACCTTGAATCAGCAAGGAGCAAATTTGAAGATGCCGGGAACACAGAAGGGCTGGCATTAGTTTTGCACAATGAAGCTACTATTGACGAGGA
>PR_CR_10_Liq_3_inCRDRAFT_1000407_pt1 | contig 11742 bp, 12 predicted proteins | sample PRCRCaboRojoPR_2_FD_10240 | JGI IMG/M metagenome (IMG submission 10240)
ACGGGCTTGAGCGTCCGTTAGAGACGTTAAAAAAACGCACCGATGCGCGCATCGATGCGATGGTGGACGCGGGGCTTTTGGACGAAGTGACCCACTTAAGACAGACGGGGCTATCGGCCACGGCCAAAGAAGCGATTGGGTATAAGGAGTGGAATGGTTATTTTGCGGGCGTCCTCACCGCCCAAGAGGTCATTCAAGCGATCAAGACCCACACCCATCAATACATCAAAAAGCAACGCACCTATTTTACCCACCAACTCCCCGTTCATTGGATCGACGCCGAAGGCTTAGACGCGGACGCCATTGCGGGGGAAATCATGGCCGATTTAAAGAATAAAGCGTCTATAAAATAAGGGCCTTTTAGGAGTGCTATAATCGGGATAAAGGAGGCGTGACTTCTATGTTTGATACTCCCACGCAGATCGGCCCCGTCACCATCCGAAACCGATTGGTGATGGCCCCGATGACCACGTACAGCTCCAATCCAGATTACACCGTATCCGATCAAGAATATGCCTATTATGAAGCCCGCGGGAAAACCGTGGGCATGTTGATTACCGCCGCGGTGGCCGTTTCCAAAAGCGCGCATGCCTTTCCACGGCAAATCAGCATTGAAGACGATGCGTTCATTCCAGGGTTAAAAACGCTGGCCGATAAAATTAAAGCCGGCGGCGCCAAAGCGGTGATTCAATTGCATCATGGCGGCCGCATGAATGATGCGAGTCTTTTTAACAACCCGATGACATCGTCGCACCATCGGCCATCAAAGCCGACCGCAGTTTTACCACGACGCCACGGGCGATGACCACCGACGAAGTCAAAGCCACGCAAAACGACTTTTTAGCCGCCATCTCAAGAGCCATTCAAGCGGGATTTGATGGGGTGGAACTGCACGGGGCGAACACGTATTTATTGCAGCAATTTTTCTCCCCCCAAAGCAACCAACGCACCGATCAATATGGGGGCTCCATTGAAAACCGCAGTCGCTTCATATTAGAACTCGTTGAAGCTGCGCAAGCCTTGATTCAAAAAGAAGCCAAGCAGCCATTTTTACTGGGCTACCGGCTCTCCCCAGAAGAGCGAGAAACCCCAGGCATCACGCTCGCCGATACGCGCTATCTCATTCAAAAACTGAATGCACTGAAGATTGACTATCTGCATTTATCGACCCGTCATTTTGCCCAATCATCCCTGCGCGATCCCGACAATTCCACGCCCATCATCGAGCGTCTCAGCGACGTGTTAGATCCCGACATTCCCTTAATAGGGGTGGGCGGCATTAACGAGCTCGACGATGTGAATCAGGCGCTTTCCATGGGATACACGTGTGTGGCCACGGGGATGACGCTGATTGCCGACCCACTCTGGGGCGATAAGCTCCGTCAAAACCAACCTCTCAATACCGTCATTACGCAAGACTTGGTGCCGGATTTAATGTTTGAACGGTTGCATCGTTGGCAAAAAATCTTGGCCGAAGGTGGACGGTTTATTTTAAAGGACTGATCCAATGAAATACGACGTTCAAATTCTCAAACACACCGCGCTGATGAAACGCATGGGCGATGTTCCCGTCTTTTACGATGGTGTCGTCAATGCCATGCATCTAGAAGGCGACACGATCACCGTGGATTTTACGCTCAAAAAAATGCACAACCCGCGGTTTGCGCATGACACCGACATTCGCCTCATTTGTCATGGCGTGAAACATTTCAGTTTGCAAAAAGCCCATTTTAACGAGACGTTATTCTACATTCATGACTTTGACATCAAGCGCCTCGATGAGGGCCTTTGGCTGCGCCTTGAAACCAGCGAAGGCTTACTCCAAGAGATCACATTTACCACCATTGAAATGCATGAAAAAACGGGCCAATAGCCCGTTTTTATTCGGTATGATATGGGGTGTTTAGGTAGTAGACCTGTTCGAAACCCGCCAGCGATATGCGCCGTGCGGCCCGTTTGACTTTCCGTTTGGATGAATGCACCAAATAAACGGGTAAATCTTTGCGGACTTTGGTTTGATTTTTGTGGGTTAGGGCGCCCACGGTAAAATGTCTGGCGCCTTTGATCCGGCCTTCATCGAACGCTTTTTTTGGCCGCACATCAATCAGTTGGGCTTTCCGCATGCCCGCTTTGAACGTCTCGGCATCCAGCCCCTCAATTTTTGCGGTATAATAATCCTTAAGCGCCATGATGCCCAGTCCGAGCGTGACCCCCAGGACAATGGGGATAATGTATGTGATAAAGATTTCCATGGGGACCTCCCAGTTAATAATAGTGTATCAAAAAAGTGAGTAGCTATGGCAAAAAAACATCGTCAAGGTTCCCTCAAAGACACCTTTGAGTGGCGCCACAAAACCACCCTGGATGATTTTTTAGAAGTTGAACCCACGCACGACGCGCGTGAAAGACGCCTGATCATTGGTCTTTTTTGGGTGAGCCTGCTTCCGTTTCTTTGGACGTTGAATCCGTGGCCCCTTCAAGGCGCCTTTTTCTTCGGCATCACCCTAGCGGCCCTGGCGGTGGATTTCGGTCTCAATCGTATGTTCGCATCGCCTTCGATATTTATATGCCGGGACGGCATTGGGGTGGTGCATAAAGAAAGCTTTCACTCCTTGGAATATGCCGCCATCACCCACGTGGAAGAAGGGCCTGATGCCCTCAGCCTCGTGGCTGAAAATGCCCGGATTGATCTGCGCATCTCGCATTATCCTAAGGCGATCATCGCGGGGGTGCGGGAGATTTTAAACGCGGAGGGTCATTTGGGGGAAGCCTATCCCTATCAAATTTATTTCACCCCCGATGAAGGCATCCGCGTCGAAGAGACCGCATCCAGCGATGCACTTTCCACCCATGAGCGTCTGTCCAAGCAGTACCGGTATTATGAGGCGGTCGAATGGAACGCGCTTCAGTTAGAGGGCACCCGACTTTTAAAACTCAAACGTTTGAAAGATCGCACCGCTGCGTTAGAGTTTCAATCGACCACTGTGACCTCGGAACATCCCTCGAACGCGACGATGACGCCGCAAAAAACCGATGGGGGGGCGCTGGTGTTTAATGCGTTTGAAGTGGACGCCTTGAAAAGTTCCACCCAAACCATCGATAAACCCTTTAAAACCTTACGCTCCATGATTGAAGGGATGCAGATTGAATCGGTGCAACACGTTGATCTCACCACCCATGTCATCACGCTTAAAAAAGACGCGACCCTGTGGACGCTATCGTTTGAAGCGGCTTCTTTATATGTGGGATTTAACGCCTTAGAATCGGATGACTGGTACCGCCCATAATATAGACAAACCCAGACACAATCATTATAATAGGGCTATTGAAATGAATAAGGAGTAACCATGACCTCAACCAACGATTTTAAAACCGGACTGACCATTGAACATGAGGGCAATATTTATAGCATTATGGAGTTTCAACACGTGAAACCAGGAAAAGGCAGTGCCTTTGTCCGCAGCAAACTGAGAAACTTAAGAAGTGGCGCCGTCATCGAGAAAACGTGGCGGGCCGGTGAAAAAGTGCAAACGGCCATGATTGAAAAACAAGAAATGCAATATCTGTATGCGAATGGCCCCGCCTATGTCTTCATGAACACCGACACCTACGAACAAATTGAAATCCCCATCGAACGCATCGATTACGAAAAGAACTTTCTCGTGGAAACGATGATGGTGTCGATTAAACGCTACAAAGAAGAAATCATTGGCGTTGATCTTCCCGAGAAAGTGGCNTTAGAAGTGGTGGAAACTGTGCCCGGCGTGAAGGGCAACACCGTCAACAACGCCACCAAAGATGCCACCGTGCAAACGGGTTACTTACTGCAAGTGCCCTTATTCATTAATGAAAATGATAAAATATGGATTAATACCTCCACGGGTAAATACATGGCGAAGGCCTAAAGGAGTGAGCGTTTTTGGACCTCTCTGACCCTCACGAGGCGGCGAACTAATGCTGCCTTCCATACTGATTTTAGCTGGACTCATCGTCTTAAGTTCGTTTTTTTCGATGAGTGAAACGGTCTTTTCTTCGATCAACCCCATTCGTTTAAAGAATGCGATTGATGAGAAAAAACCCGGCAGTAAAAAAGCCCTGTGGGTGCACGATCATTTCGATTTAACGTTATCGACCATTTTGGTCGGAAACAATTTAGCCAATATTGCCATTGCTTCGGTGTCACTGGGCGTCATTGTGACCCTTTTTAACACGTCTGAAGCGGCCAGTGCCGCGCTCAATACGGTCATCATGACCACGGTCATTCTCATCTTTGGGGAAATCATCCCCAAAAGCTATGGGAAAGTCTATTCCGATGCCATTGCCCTTAAAATCAGTGGCGTCATGTATTACATCATCAAAGTGTTAAGACCGATCACGGCCATTTTCATAGGCATCAAACGTTTGATGGTTAAAGACAATCACACCGTGACCATCACGGTGACGGAAGATGAACTGGAAACCATCATCGACACCATGGAAGAAGAAGGCTCCATCGACGAAGATGAAGCGGAGATGCTTCAAAGTGTGCTGGATCTTCGCGACAAAAAAGTCAAAGAAATCATGACCCCCAGAGTCGACATGATTGCGCTTGATGAAACCGACGATGTGGAAACCATCAAAGCGACCTTTTTTGAACATCAATTCTCCCGGATGCCAGTCTTTTCTGAAACCCGTGATAACGTGATTGGAATCTTGAATGAGCGCGACTTTTTTACCACGCTCATCCTCAACCAACCCTTTGATTTGAAAGCCTTATTAAAAGAACCCATTTTCGTCCCGAAAGCGATGCGAGTGGACACCTTGATTGAAACCTTGCAGCGTGAAAACATGCACCTGGCGATTGTCACCGACGAATACGGCGGCACCAGCGGCATTGTCACCATGGAAGATGCCCTCGAAGAATTGGTGGGTGAAATCTACGATGAGCATGACGACATCGAACCCGATTTCATTCAACGCGAAAGTGCCAACGACTATTTACTCAATGCCGACATTTCCATGCACGATTTATTTGATGAACTGGACCTCGGAGAACCGGTCAATCCCGATGAATCGGTCGGCTCATACATCTACAATCAATTTGAAGACATCGTGGACGAAGGCACGGTGGTCTCGTATGAACATGCCAAAGCGAGTTATGACCATGACATTCCGGACACCATCTATGAACTCAAATTTGTCATCAAAAAAATCGAAGACCGCCGCATTAAAACCGTCTTATTGACGATTGATGTGGTGGAAAAAGCGAAGGAATCGTAATGGTTCGCCTGCAAAAACTCATCGCCCAAAGTGGGCTGACCTCCCGGCGTAAAGCCGAAGCCCTCATCACCGCGGGCAAAGTGTCCGTCAACGGTGAAGTGATCACCACCTTAGGCGCCAAAGCTTCCGCTTCCGATGTCATCGTCGTCGACGGCAAACCCCTCGAAAAAGAAGCCCCCATCACCTATGTGTTTTACAAACCCGAAGGGTGTGTGTCCACCACGTCCGATGAAAAAGACCGCCCCACGGTGGTTGATTTCATCTCCGATTCCAGGCGAATCTACCCGATCGGCCGGCTGGATTATGACACTTCAGGCCTCTTACTTTTAACCAACGAAGGCGATTTGGCCAATCATCTCATGCAACCGGATCACGCCATCAAAAANGTCTACGAAGTCACGTTCACTGGGGTCTTAAGACGAAAGACTTCGCACATCTTTGAAAANGGCATGATTTTAGAAAAAGTGAAATTAAAGCCCGTGGAAGTGGCGCATGTNAANGTCAATCCCGCGAGTGAAAAAACCACCTGCCAGTTGACCTTGATGGAAGGTAAAAACAATCAAATCAAACGCATGCTTGCCGAGTTTGGGCATGAGGTCACCCGTTTAAAACGGATTCAACTCGGGCCCTTGACCTTAGATGGACTGAAAAAAGGGCAATACCGTGACCTGAAACCNCACGAGCGAAAAATGCTATTTCAGTTATAAAAAAAGCCTCTAAATTTTAGAGGCTTTTTGTTTGGTTAAAGGAGACCGGCACCAAAAAGGGCCGCAAACACCAATGAAACGATGCTCATCAGTTTGATTAAGATGTTGATGGATGGGCCTGAGGTATCTTTAAAGGGATCCCCCACGGTATCGCCAGTGACACTGGCTTTGTGCGCTTCGGAGGCTTTTCCGCCTTCGTTGCCCTCTTCAATGAATTTTTTCGCGTTGTCCCAGGCGCCGCCCGCATTGGCCATGAAGATGGCCATCGCGATGCCGCTGGCGAGCGATCCTCCTAAGAGACCGCCTAAGCTTTCCGCGCCGAGTAAGAAGCCGACCGTAATGGGGGCTAAAACGGCGAGGATGCCGGGTAAAATCATTTCTTTGAGCGCCGCTTTGGTGGAGATGTCCACACATTCGGCGTAGTCTGGTTTTTCTGTGCCATCCATAATCCCGGGCATCACCCGGAATTGACGTCGCACTTCATCGATCATTTTATTGGCGGCCCGTCCCACCGACGACATGGTCAGGGAACTGAATAAAAACGGAAGCATGGCGCCAATGAGAATGCCCACCATGACTTTCGGTACGGTGAGGTCAATCGAGGTTAATCCCGCCGCCCGGACAAACGCACTAAAGAGTGCAAGCGCCGTGAGGGCCGCACTGCCGATGGCAAATCCTTTACCGATGGCGGCGGTGGTGTTTCCGACACTGTCCAATTTATCGGTGATTTCCCGAACTTTGGGGTCCATGCCACACATTTCGGCGATCCCCCCTGCATTATCGGCAATTGGACCATACGCATCAATGGCAATCGTCATTCCTGTGGTGGCGAGCATGCCCACCGCACTGAGGGCAATGCCATATAATCCCGCGAGTTGGAAGGCGACTAAAATAACCAAGCCAATCGCAATGATGGGAATGGCGGTCGATTGCATCCCAATGGATAGCCCCCCAATGATGTTGGTCGCATGCCCGGTTTGGGATTGTTTGGCGATGTCTTTGACGCGTTGAAAATCACTGGAGGTATACATCTCGGTGACGATCCCAATGAATAACCCGACGGCCAGGCCTGCGATGATGGCGAAGAAAATGCCATAATCGGTAAAAATCCCTTGCTCGACGTAATACCACGTTATCCCTGCGGTGAAGACAAAAAAGACCGCGCCCGCCACATAGGTGCCTTGTTTTAATACTTTGTGGGGCATATCCGCTTGTTTGGTCCGTACGGTCATCGTTCCGATGATGGCCGCTAAGATGCCGACGGCGGCCAAAAGCAGTGGGAATAAGGCTTTTTCAAATTGAAATTCAGTAAAACCCACCACGCCTAAGGTCATCGCCGCGATGATTGAACCGACGTAACTTTCAAATAGATCCGCGCCCATGCCGGCGACATCGCCGACATTGTCACCGACGTTATCGGCAATCACGGCGGGATTTCTTGGATCATCTTCGGGAATGCCCGCTTCAATTTTGCCGACTAAGTCGGCACCGACATCGGCGGCTTTGGTGTAAATGCCGCCGCCCACGCGGGAAAAAAGTGCGATGGAGGATGCGCCCAGGCCAAAACCGGTGATCATGGCCATCATCGCGTCTAAGCCGATGTCAAACACGTAGACACCCACGATGTAACTGGCGATGACGCCCAGTAAACCGAGGCCCACGACGGCCATGCCCATGACAGCCCCGCCGGAAAAGGCGATATCTAAGGCTTTATTCATGCCTTCATCGCGCGCCGATGTCGCCACGCGTGAGTTACTGGCCACGGCCCCGCGCATGCCTAAGTACCCGGCGGTCGCAGACAGGGATGCCCCCAGCACAAAGGTGAGGGCGGTCCCTAAGTTGATGGCCAAGGCCAGCACCATACTTAAAATGAGGACAAACCCCGCGAGGATCGAATACTCACGCTTTAAAAAGGCCATCGCCCCTTCGCGAATATAGCCTGAGATTTCTTCGACGCGATCGTCGCCTTTTTGTACTTTTTTAATTTTGCGGAATAAGACCACGGCATACAGCAATGCCATGATGCCAAATAGTAAGGTGAGAAAAATCCACGATTCCATGGAACCCTCCGACAATCAAAAGATAATTTAGTGTAGCATGCTAACCATTAAGGCTTCAATGAAAAACTCCATTTTTGGCCCTATTTGACAACCCTAGAGCCTTTCTATATGATATAATGGGAACGCTAAAAGAGGTGAAAAAATGCCCCCGATACAAATTGCCATTGATGGCCCTGCTGGTGCAGGAAAGTCCACCATTGCAAAGGCGCTTGCAGACCGTATGAACATCATGCATTTAGACACGGGCGCCATGTACCGGGCGGTCACAGTTAAAGCCTTAGAGCTTGGCATCGATCTGGCCGATGAAGCCGCGTATGATTTCATCGACTCGACCGATTTTTCTTTCCAAGATGGCGAAATCATTATGGACGGTCAAAACGTCGAGCAAAAAGTTCGTTCGAATATGACCAGTCAAAACGTCTCCTTGGTCGCCTCCCACAAAACCGTCAGAGATGCCCTCGTTGAACGCCAACAAGCCATTGCCAAAAAGCATGACGTGGTGATGGATGGTCGTGACATCGGGACGGTGGTCCTTCCCGATGCCCCGTACAAATTCTTTCTCACCGCCGACCCCAAAACCCGGGCGGAAAGACGGCTGAAAGAAATGCTCAAAAAAGGAGAATCTGTGACGTTGGCGGCGCTCATTGAAGACATCAAGCGTCGGGATGATTACGATTCGAACCGGATGCACAATCCGTTAAAAAAAGCCCCCGATGCCATTGAAATTGACACGAAAGACTATTCGATTGTGGCGCTCGTAGAAAAACTATACACCATGGTGAAAGAAGGATAATTATGGAAATTAATCAAGTCAAAGAAGGCGCCAAAATCACCGGCACCGTCTATGAAGTGAGAGACACGGAAATCATTGTGGCCATTGAAGGCTATCCCATCGAAGGCACAATGAACTTGGAACAAATGACGAAAAAACCGATCGCCAAAGCGTCGGAGATGTTTAAAAAAGGCGACCCCGTGGAAGCCATGGTTCGCAAAAAAACCGATGAGTATTTATTGTTGTCACGGATTGACATTGAAGTGGCCGAAGCGTTTGATGCGCTGCAAGATCAGTTCGTCAACGACAAAGCGTTTGAAGTCACCGTCAAAGGCGTCAATAAAGGGGGCCTTTCGATTGATTATCACGGGTACGATTGCTTCATGCCGGCCAGTGAAATTTCCACCAGCTTCATTGAAGACATTGGCAGCTATGTGGGAAAAACCCTCCTCGTTAAAGTCATTGAGATTCGCCGCGAAAAAGTGGTGGTATCCCATAAAATGGTGGAAAAAGAAGCCGACAAGATTGCCAAACAAGAAGAACTAGAAACCATCAACGTGGGCGATGTCTTAGAAGGCACCGTCGTCAAGATTTTAGATTTCGGCGCATTTGTTCGCTTCAATCACGCCGAAGGTCTCATCCACATTTCACAACTTTCACACCACAAAGTTGCGAAAGTATCGGACGTATTAAAAGAAGGCCAAAAAGTGACCGTCAAAGTCATCGAAGCCGATGGCGAAAAACGCGGGCTTTCGCTCAAAGCCCTGCAAAAAACCCCTTGGGAAGAATTTGCTGAGGCGCACAAAGTCGGCGAAAAAATCAGCGGGAAGGTCGTCAAGAAAATGCAATTTGGCTTCCTCGTGGAAGTGGCCCCCGATGTGGTGGGCATGATCAACAAACTGGATTATTCTTGGGATCCGAATTACAACCTCGCCGGCGACGTTGAAGTGGGCGATACCATTGAAACACAAATTCTTTCCATCGATCCCAAAAAACGGCGCATGGCGCTTTCTAAAAAACATTTAGAATACAACCCTTGGGATGATGTGAAAGTCAAGATTGGCGATAAAGTTTCGGGTGAGGTGAAAGCCTTACAAACCAACGGGGCCCTCGTGGAAATTCAAGGGGTCAATGCCTTCTTACCCATCGGAGAGATTCAAGAAAACCGCGTTGAGCGTGTCCAAGACGTGCTCAAAGAAGGCGATGTCATCGAAGCCGTGGTCCTCAAGTTCAATCCCCGGGCGTGGCAAATGGTCATCTCTAAATTTAAACGTGAACAGCAAGCGATTCGCGAAGAGTATCAAAAGTACATGAAAACCGAAAATCAAGAAGATCAAGCGCAAACCCTCGGTGAGTTATTTGCGGAGAAGTTTGCCAGTTTGAAAAAATAGGAGCAGCGATTGATCACAGTGGCCATCGTCGGCCGACCCAATGTGGGGAAAAGTTCGTTATTTAATCGGTTGGTGGGAGAACGCAAATCGATCACCGATGACACCCCCGGGTTGACCCGCGATCGCATCATCGCGAAAGCCTCATGGCTTTCGCAAGACTATCAACTCATCGACACGGGCGGCATTGATTTTGATGACGCCCCTTTTTTAAATGAAATTCGCATGCAAGCCGAGATTGCCATGGATGAAGCGGATGTCATTTTATTTGTCGTGGACGGCAAAAGCGGCCTGACCGATCTGGATATGGAAATCGCCAAACAGCTCTACCGCGTCAAAAAACAAGTATTTACCGTCGTCAATAAGCTCGACAGTGGGGCCCATGACACCCTCTATGAATTTTACAGTTTGGGCCTGGGGGATCCCTATCCCATCTCCACCATTCATGGGCTGGGCATTGGGGATTTACTCGAGACCATTTTTTCCGAGACCGAAGACAAAAGCGTGGAATACGCCGAGGCCATTTTAAAAATGGCTGTGATTGGCCGGCCCAATGTGGGAAAAAGTTCCTTGGTCAACGCGGTCTTAGGCGAACACCGCGTCATCGTCTCCGACATTTCCGGCACCACGCGCGATGCGGTGGATACCCGGTTTAAAAAAGACGACCAAGAATTTGTCATCATCGATACGGCCGGCATGCGGAAAAAAGGCAAAGTCTATGAAGACTCTGAAAAGTATTCGGTGTTAAGAGCCTTAAAAGCGATCGATCAAAGCGACGTGTGTTTAATTGTGTTGGATGCGTCTGAAGGCATCGTGGAACAAGACAAACGCATTGCAGGCTATGCCCACGAAGCCGGTAAAGCCAGTATTATCGTGGTCAATAAGTGGGATTTGGTGGCCAAAGATACGATGACGATGAGTCGCTTCCAAGAAGAAATTGAAGCATCGTTTCAGTTTTTATCGTACGCCCCCATCGTGTTTGTGTCGGCCAAAGAGAATAAACGTCTGCACACGATTTTTGAGAGTTTGACCACCGTCTTTAAGAACTACACCAAAAAAGTATCCACCTCCGTCTTAAACGATGTCTTTAATGATGCGTTAGCCTTCACCCCACCCAAAAGGTTCCAAGGCGGGACGTTTAATATCTCGTATGCGACCCAAGCAAGCGTTAAACCCCCCACATTTATCCTTTTTGTCAATTCGCCCGAGTATTTACACTTTTCCTATGAGCGATACTTAAAAAACCGCTTAAGAGAGGCGTTTGAGCTCTCTGGAACCCCCGTGCATTTCTTATTACGGGAGAAAAATCTTTAATATTTTTACACCAAAGATACAAAATTTTATCGTTTTTCCCTTGCTTAAGCGAAAAACCTTGCATCAATTTGCATTTATTGATATACTATCGTTAGATTTTAAAAAAAGGAGGGCATGTCCATGAATAAAACCGAATTAGTCGCATTGGTTGCGGATCGTGCTGGACTCACCAAGAAAGATGCACAAGCTGCATTAGACGCTGTTCTTGACGGTGTCAAAGAATCACTCGTCAAAGGGGATAA
>PR_CR_10_Liq_3_inCRDRAFT_1000408_pt1 | contig 11738 bp, 4 predicted proteins | sample PRCRCaboRojoPR_2_FD_10240 | JGI IMG/M metagenome (IMG submission 10240)
ATAGACTGGGACGCCAGCTATCTGCCCGCAGGGCTTTACTTCCTGGAAGTCTTCACGCAGGATGGCTACCGGGAAGTACTAAAGGTGGTGCGGCAGTAAATGTTCTGACGAACCTATTGTTTGCATAGTACAGCCACAGCCCGGAGTCCCGGACTGTGGCTGTTTTTTATTCTAATTTCCGGACCTCCAAATTCTCCGGATCATCAAAGTAGAGGGTGACTTCCAGTTCGATTTCTTTTTGGTATTTCCCTCTCAGAGTATGCTCCTGCGCCGCCGCATTTATCGCCAACCCTATAAAGACAAATGATTAGAGACGGTATGCTGCCTTCTCAAGGAGTAAAACCAAGAGTGTCCAAGCAACGATCTAGTGACTTTCTCCTGGCTATATCCTGCTATTGACCACAAGGAACAACTTGGCAAAATTGGCTTTACAACAAACCTGACACCCCTTATTTACCCCTCATTGCCTTTTAATCCAGCTGCCTAAGTGAGAACAAAGCTCAGCCCTAAGCATTGTTATTCAGCTACTTGCATATTTGAGAGTTTATGAGGTGTTAACGATTTAGCTTTAGAGAGAGATATAGCTTTTTTTTGTGCTTTCCGGGGTCAAGCCCTCCTTATTTTAAAACAAATATGTACTTATGAAAAAATGGATATGCATGGCATGCCTTCTCCTGGCTTTTTCCAGACTTAGTTGGGGAGCAGTCCCAATTGAGGGAGCGCTTCTGCCACCAACCGACAGCGTGCTTTATGTCAACCCTTCTTTACCTTCTTCCGGAAACGGGTACTCTTGGGATCAGGCATTCAATAATCTGCAACATGCTTTGCACCTGGCAGAGAACGCCCCCGAAATCAGCGAAATATGGCTTGCCGCAGGGCATTACTACCCGGACGAGGGAATAGACATTACAAACAATGTAATAAACCAGTTTATCGTCAAGCGCTCTAACCTCGCGCTGTACGGTGGCTTTAGCGGGCAGGAGACGGTGCGCAATCAACGAAACTGGAAGGAGCACCTCACCGTGATAGACGGAGACATCAACCAGTCCGGCACCACGGAAGGCAATGCGTTCTCTATGTTCTTTATCGACTACCAAAAGGAAAATATAACTGTAGACGGGCTCGTCTTTCGCAACAACTACACAGAAGTCGCGAACGGAGCAGTAACCGTCCAGTCCTCTAGTAAAAATATACGCTTTTCTAACTGCACCATTGAAAAAAATGCGGCCAACATTGGTGCCGCCATCATTGTGGCGAGCGGTGCTGAAGCCGAATTCACCAATTGCATTATACGAGATAACTATGCGGACTCGCAGGCAGGCGCAGTCTGGGTACCCCGGGGAGACGCCCGCTTCATCAACTGCTTGTTCGTCAACAATACTTCACCGAATGAGAATTTCTTCGTCTCTTATGAAGAAAACTTTAACTTCAGTAGCGGATCTGCCGCTTTCATCAACTGCACCATCATTGACGACAACCATGCCACCGGCAAGGCGGTCTTCATGATACAGGCTGACAACGATTTCGGTATTGGTTCAGGCGACCCAAAAGATTCTGTTATCGTACTTTATAACACCATCGTATGGGGGAACTCGAACCTCATCACAGACCAGCTCTCCTTTACCGACTTTTCTCAGCCGCAGCCCACGCTGAAAATCAGCCACAGCATACTCGATGGCACTTATCCGGGTGAGAACGTAATGGATGAGGACCCGCAGTTTGATACCTCTTACTATGCTCCACCCCGGATTACCTCTCCGGCCCGTAATGCCGGCAGTACAGAAGGCGCCCCTGCTTTTGACCTGAACGGAGTAGCGCGTACCGGGCTGCCGGATATCGGAGCATTTGAAATCCCCTGCACCACTATTGCAGAAGCGAGTAATGACAGCGACGGCTCAATCTGTGCCGGGGACGAAGTCAACTTGTCCGAAAACGGCGGAGAAGCCATCTCCTGGTCCTGGATGGGGCCCGGCGGCTTTAGCAGCAATGAGCAAAACCCGTATATCGCCGCGGCCTTACCGGGAGATTACATCGTCACTATCATCAACGGGCAGGATTGTACCGCCAGCGATACCACCACGGTAGAGGGGGACACGGAAGCGCCCCTAATCGAATGCCCGGCGGATACCATCGTGAGCATTTCCGAAGGCGGATGCACCTACACTGGTATACCCTGGGACACCATTCTGATGTCAGACAACTGTAGCGGAGTAGATGCTTTGCAAACCAGCCTTATGACAGGCGAGGACGGGCAACCTTCCTACATGCTTGGTACAAACACTATTGAACTGACGATCGAAGATGAAGCCGGCAACAAGAATAGGTGTCAGTTCCAACTTACGGTAGTGGACGACCTGCCCCCCACAGCAAAATGTAAGAACGTCACCGTCGAAATGCAGGAATCCGGTCTCGTCACGGTATCAAAAGAAGCGCTTGATGACGGTTCCTACACCGAATGTGGCAGTTTTTCCCTGAGCACGGACTCCGAACTCACCTTTACCTGTGAAGACGGAGACTTCCACATTGTCACCCTCATTGTAACGGATGACTCCAATCAGCTCACAGCTCAGTGCGAGGCACAGATTGTGATTGAAGATCCGAATAACTTCTGCTGTGCGCCTGCATCCGCTATCTGCCAGGAGGTGACAGTGGTACTAGCCCCCAATGGGCAGGGCACCCTGCTGCCTGAAGAGATTGGTGGCAATAGCATCACGGAGTGCGGGCTTGCTTCAGAATCCATCAGCCAGAGCTTCTTCGACTGTGATGACATTGGCAGTACCATTAATGTCACCTACACCATCACCGATTTCAATGGTGCATCAGACCAATGCAGCGCTACTGTTTCCGTAGAGGAAGGCAACGCACTGCCTGCAGGATGGTCGGCAACCGATATTGGGGATCAGGGAGATGGCAGCGACTTCAACTACAGCCTCTGCTCTGCCGATAGCCCCAACAACGGTGACTTGACCATAAGCACCGGCAGCTACAACCTCCTGACTCAAAATGCCGACAACCTCGCTTTTGCAAACATAGAGCTGTGCAATGACGGTGGTATTCAGGCACGTATCGAAAGCGTGGACGGCGGTTACGCCGGACTGATGATACGCGAGAGCGATGCCCCGGGCGCTAAGATGGTAGCGGTGTATTCTAACCTCACCAATTTGATCCGGCGGGAAATCCGTACTACAGACAACGGGCCTAAAAGCAGCACGCTGATACAGGCGTCTTTCCCTTATTGGCTGCGCCTGCAACGTGACGGCGACTTGATTCGCGCCCGGTACCGTTCCAGCAGCAATGGCTCCTGGCAAACCTTTTATCAGGCTTACCTGCCCATGAACTCGTGTGTGGAAATGGGGCTGGCCGTATTTGCCACTGACCCGAACGGCTCCGCTTCTGCGACCTTTGGGGATATTCGCTTCCGAAACAATTCAGGCGGTATCAATCTTTCCGCCCCCAACAGCCTATACTGGGAAAACGCGCAGCCCGAGGTCCTCAAGGCCACCATAGTGCCCAACCCCGTGCGCCGTACCTTCACCCTGCAATTCTCTGCAGCACTTCCAGCGGATGGTACAGCGGCTCTGTTCAATGAGTTTGGGCAGCAGCTGGCTCAAACGCCCCTGCGCGAAGGAGAGCAGTCCATAGACTGGGACGCCAGCTATCTGCCCGCAGGGCTTTACTTCCTGGAAGTCTTCACGCAGGATGGCTACCGGGAAGTACTAAAGGTGGTGCGGCAGTAAATTTTCTGACGAACCTATTGTTTGCATAGTACAGCCACAGCCCGGAGTCCCGGACTGTGGCTGTTTTTTTATTCTAATTTCCGGACCTCCAAATTCTCCGGATCATCAAAGTAGAGGGTGACTTCCAGTTCGATTTCTTTTAGGTACTGGTACTCCTTCCCCTTACAGCGCAGCACTACCTTCTCCTCATCTTCGTAGATGACGTTGCTGCGGTCCAGCCGTTCTACCAGGTAGCGGTAGAGGCGGTCTTGAATGTAGGTGAACAGCATTCGCCAATCTCCTTTCTTATAGAGGTAGCTGTAATCAGGATCACGATGCACAGGAACACGCCTCCTGGCCTCCTTGTCCTCCACATAGGGCAGATATAAAGGGACAGTTTTGGTCAAAAAGATATCTTTCCCGCTTATGAAGTACACATCCCGGGTCTCCGTGTCCAATGCCAGCAGATAATGATTGGCACGAGGCTGCTTGATGTAATGATAGGGATAGTCATAGTGGTTATTAGCCGCGCCTAGACTGTTAGCCCAGGCGCATTGGGAAAGGTACCTTGCTGGCAATGGCTCCGGGCTTACTACTAAAGGATAGGAATAACGCAACGCCCTTTCGGTTATGGCTTTCCATTGGGGCTGATAGTAGGTATCATAAATGTTGTCATTGTTAAAACCGTCCCAGCTAATGGAATCCGCAAACTGTGAGTCTTCTCTCTTGTGCCATAAAAGCAGGGTGTCCACGTAGATTTTATAATACTCGATATCACGATAATAAAACCGGTGTTCAGCCGAAACAAATTTATAATCGATAGTTCCGTTAAGATAAGGCTCCCTCTCATAATCATAGCTAAAGCTCATCATCTCTGGCAGCCTTGCCTGCAAATCCGCTACCCGTGGCTCACTTACCCAGCAGCAGCCATACCTCAGGTGGTACATACGAGGCAGGTATACATCGTAGTCTGGAATTAGGCTGTCTAACAAAGTCTCCGGGTCTACACTATCAGGCAAAGCGCTGACTTTTTGATGAAATTTATAGAGGTAGAGGTTCTCCATAAGGGCTTCGAAGAGATAGCGCTTTTTGTCTTCTGTGCCGCTGAAGTCAGGAATTTCAAGCTTAGGGTATGCGCTTGACCGAGGAGCGAGTTCAACTTTCGCTTGTTTGGGTTTGGGAATTTTTATTTTCTCAATTTTATAGTTCCCTGGATCATCAAATGAAAATTGATACCTATAATGGCTTAAAAAACCATCTTCTGTTCGCCTAATCCTATTTATAAAAATAGAGTCCTCCGACGATCGATCAATATTAACTTCTACATCCTCATCCAAGTAAGACAAAGCTTTAACAAAAAATACATATGAATCAGGGCGATTAGGCACAGAATTAAAGTATGCTATGATGTCATTTTTAAAGGTAGGATAAATAGGCATGACAACCTTAGTATCTATATCCACTAAAAACAATCCAAGTTTATCCTGAAAAAGCCTTTTTATCTGTCCCGCTGACCAATCATTTATGTCTTTGTTTTCTGGTATACGATTAAATCCCACTTCAAATAAGTGGAAATTGGATCCAGGAACAGCTCCTAAGCCCGATTTTCTAATATACATCTTAGGCAAATCCGTAAAATATCCAAATACTACATTGTCAACATTTTTCACCCTATTATGGGATGAAATTCTGTCTGATTCCCTATAGTTATTACTTAAAGCTAAGCTGCTAAAGTATGCGTATCGTTTTAATATTTGTCGCTTCATCTCATAGACCACTTCCGCCGGAAGGTCAGCATCTACCTTTTGTGCCAGCACATTCAAGCTCAAAAACAGCCCCACAATCAGCGTAAGCGCGCATTTAGTCATAAGCTACAAGGTTTAACATATCCTGGAAACGGCAGAAAGATACGAATCCTCCTGTAAGCCCGGGCGACTACTGAACGAGTGTGCGGGCAGCGGGTGTCAGTGGTGCTGCTGACTGAGTGAGTATTATGTTTTTTGCATTGACTTCGCCCCACTCCCGTCGTCGCGCTTCCAGCGAGGTGATGGGTTAATATAGACCAGGCTTAGGAAACCTATCGCCCAGTGGGAAACTGGACGACAGGGCAAAAGCTTGAAAAAGTGGGGTATTGCTGTTTCTATCTGTTATTAAGCTGCCTTAGCCGTTCCTAAAATAGCCCTTCAACCGCTCCAGCGCCACCTCCAAATGGCTCAAAGGCAATGTAGTATACACTATCCTAAACACCCCATACTTCTTATGCTGGAATCCGGCACCGGGCGTCAGCAATATGCCGGTACTGTGGTAAATGTCCATCCAAAGGTCTTCCTGCCCCTTTTCGCTATCCTCTTTTAGGTATTTGGAAAAATCGGCCCACACAAACAGGCTACCGCGGCTGGGGACGTAGGGCACTTCCAACTCCCGAAGGGCCTTGACGACTGCTTTGTAGCTCCCGGTAAGGCGGGCCTTGTTGGTTACGATGTAGCGCTCCAGGAAGGCGTGATCTTTCATCAGCTCCCCGATTACCCACTGCGCAAGGTTGGAGACCATCTGCGGGATATTGACATTCCCAAAACCCTTTAGGAAGCTTTCATTCAAGGAATGTACGATACCAAACCGGAATCCGGACATGGCAAAATCCTTGGACAGGGCATACCAGAGGTGCAGGTAATCGCTTTGAAGCTCCGCCATGAGCTGTGCGAAAGATTGGGGCACCGTTGCCGGCGTATAATCTGCCCGGATGTCATCGTCCTCGATATTCACCAACGACAAACCATAAATTTCACTGACAACCAGGTGCACCTCATGCGCCATGCACCACTCGGCAATCTCCCTCAGCTGTTGTTCCGAGTACATGCAGCCGGTGGGGTTATCCGGTGAGGTCAGCAACAGGATTTTGAACCTCTGACCCTGCCCGCTGATGTCCGCCCAGGCAGCATCCAGATGTGCAGTGGTTAATGGGGAAATATCACCATGATCAGCAGGGTGGTAATGCGTTTGCAAATCATAGCGCTGCAATCCGCTTTTCAAGCCCACATCATTGGTGTACATGGGGTAAGCGGGAGCCGGAATCACCACCACATCCCCTTCGTCTGCCAGCATAAATGTACTTACCTCTATGGTCGCTGCAGCACCGGCAGAAAAGGCGATGGAATCAGGCGCAATGGGACATTGGCACAGGTATTGCTCCATAAATGCAGCTACGGTCTCCCGGACCTCCGGGTGCCCATTCGGATCGGTATACTGGAAAGCCCATTCGGGAACATCGCCCTGCTGCAAAATTTCATCTATGCGCGCCTTCATCATCGGGATCATCAGGGCATTCTCCGCCACATTCAGGGTGAAGTACCCTTCGGGATTCTCCTCCGGATCGTACAGATTTTGAGCAGCTTCAAAGAAGAGGTCCATGTCCACCCGGGCAGCGGAGGCCGCCAGGGGAGCCCCTCTCCTGGAAAGGCCGGAAGCCGGTGTTGATTTTTCTATCGCCATTCGAGCTTTGATTTGTGGTTTTGACCTGGTTCGGGTAAATTGGTAATACCGTGACTCGCATATCTAAGAATTCGGCCACCTGAGTACAGAACACCTAACAAGCTTCTGATGTGCAGAGTTGAGCGCCCTGCCTATGCATCTCGTGGATAAGCTGGAGCAGAGCGGGAAGCTATACCCCAGCAGCTATCGCACTTTGATAACCGGTGGTCACTTTCTGTTTTTGTGCAATTTGTTATACACAATCATTCAATAACTTATCTGTAATTTTGTATCCCCGGCAACATCGCAACCCACCGAATTCGCAGAACCTGTCTGCACGGCGAAGCCAGATAGAGTCACAAAGCTATATGGAAAGGGCGGTCAGACTTCGGAGAAGGCACATCTTTATATACCCGACATCAGCTCAGCCCACCGACTTCGTAGAAGTCGCACCCTTCTAACCCAGGCAACAACAAAGCCCACCGACTTCGCAGAAGTCGCACCTTACTCAACCTCCACAAAAAGAAGACCCAACGACTTCGTAGAAGTCGCATCCTACTCACCCCCACACCAACAAAGCCCAACGACTTCGTAGAAGTCGCACCCTATTCAATAAAACCTTAAGGAAAAACCCCTGAAACAGGAACAATAAAAGCCCTAAGTCGTCACCAACGCCTCAGGCACCCCCACCTCCAGCGGCTGCATCAGATAAGTCTGCAGAAACAAGATCACCGCCTGATTGTAAAAATCACGGTTCGACTTTTTCCGGAAGCCATGCCCCTCATCCTTAGCCAGCAGGTACCAGGCCTCTCCCCCATTCTTACGGATTGCCCGCAGCATTTGCTCCGCCTCACTGGCCGGCACCCGGGGGTCATTCTGCCCCTGCACGATGAGCATCGGCTTGGTAATCTTATGAGCATTAGTCGTCGGAGAAATCTGCTCCAGATGCCGGCGCATAGCCGGATCACGCTCATCCCCGTACTCCACCCGGCGCAGATCGCGGCGGTAAGACTTGGTATTCTTCAGGAAGGTAATGAAGTTGCTGATCCCCACGATATCAATCCCGCAACAAAGACGGTCGTTGTAGTGCGACATGCTCGCCAGCACCATGTAGCCACCGTAGGAACCGCCCATAACCGCCACACGATGGCTGTCCAGCTCAGGCTGCTGTTCAATCCAGTCCAGCAGCGCCCCGATGTCCCGCACAGAATCCTCCCGCTTAAAGCCATTATCCAGCTTGAGGTAGTGCTTCCCATAGCCCGAAGAGCCCCGCACATTGGGAGCGAGCACAGCCACCCCAAGTTCTTTAAGGTAGTACTGAAAAGCCGGTGAAAAGCCGGGCCGAAACTGACTCTCCGGGCCGCCGTGGATGTAAATCAGCACCGGCATGGGCGCGTTTTTGTGCTCCGGCCGGTAGTAAAAGGCAGGAATCTCCCGGTCTTTACCCCCTACCTGATCAAAAGTCGGATAATGAATGAGCCTGGGCTTGACAAACCCTTTGCGGTCTAATCCACCCACTTCTGAAAAGGTCCACTGCTGCAGGTCCATCGTTTCAACATCCAGCACATAGGCATCGGCCGGCGCCTGTGGCGTATTGATGGTCAGGGCAAGGCGCAGCGTTTTGGGATGCCAGCGCATATCGGCAATGACGCCTTCCGGCAGAACTTCAACCCGCTCGTAGCACGCCTGCGCCGTATCGTAAAGGTACAATTCGGAAATGCCGTTCTTATTGATGACAAAGGCCAGCTGTGTGCCATCCGCGGAAAGCTGCAAGCCTTCCACTTCCCAGTCCAGCCCCTGAGTAATCTTTTGCTTCGATTGTGTATCCAGGTCGTAAACCATCAGCCCGCGCCATTCGCTATCCGCATCAGACGTGTAGAAAATCCGGCGGCCATCGGCGGACCAGCTGCCGGAGCGACAGGCAATATTCGGATCCGCCTGAATGGTTTCCAATGCCCCGGTCTCCACATCCAGGATATGCAGGTGGCTTTCATTGATCGACCGGTAGTTAATGACGGTCACATACCGCCCGCCTGATGCCCAGGCGACCGGGTACCAATAGCCCTTGCCGGTAAAGACCAGTCGTTCACCTGTACCACCAGCCAGGTCGTAGAGGTACAAATCCTGATCAATACCGTTGCGCTTGGTGCTGCTGTAAATAAAAGCGCTGCCCTCCCGGTTCCATACGCCACTGCTGTGCTTGGATTCCCCATCCGTCAGCATTCGGTATTCCTGCTTTCGCAAATCATAGAAGTACAACTGATAAGCCTCATTGCCACCCGTATCCCGCGCAAACAAAAAACCCTGACGGTCAGCATCGGGGCAGGTGCGGGCAATATAAACGGGCTCGTCAAAAAAGGTCAGTTGTTTACGGAAGTGCCCGGGGCGGACCACTTCGTGAATCTGTGCAGCTTCTCCAAACCGGGTTGAGATCAGTAACCCACTGCCATCGGGCAGCCAATCGGCCAAAGCCGCCTCGCGTGTCTGCTGATACAACTGAAGCCGGTCTTTCAGCAGGACAGGGATATCCGGGATGTTCTCAAGTAGAAGGTTGCCTATTTCTTTTCTTCTAATCTCAACTGTCATAATTCAGGGTTCGCAAGAGTACGGTGGGATATTCCACCATCGGACCGACTATCTAAGACCTGGAGTTCAGACTTGCGGTGCCAAATTCAGTTTGGGATTATGCGCAGTGTTTAGCCCGCAAAGCTACACTTTTTTCGAATACCCTGCTGAGTACCAAATCAGTAGCTGCTCCGGACCGAACACCGCGCCATGGCTTTTTAGGTTGCTCTTGCTTGTTTAGCCCCTCAATATATGATTTTTTATATATTTTAACAGTTAAGACACAATCTTTTTTATGCTCCTCTTTCAGGAGCCTATTGAATGACGACCGGGATCGTCTTCCCCCCTGCTTTGGTCTGAATTTGTAAATAATGTACGCCGGTGGCTAATATCGGGAGGTCGAGCCGCAGCGTTTCGCCAACATCGCCCCCTTCCAACCTCCACAATTGCAGCTGTTGCCCAAGCGTATTCATCAACCGGATGTTCATTGGGCCACCTGCCACATCCCCGCTGATCCAAACCGGCGCACCGGGGGCAAGCAGCGTTGGGTAGGCCTTTATGCCCTGAAGTGCCGCCTCTTCCACACTTACCGGCATGCAGTTGGGGAAATCGGGGTCGTAGGTTATACTTTGGGTGTACGAACGGCTGCAGCCCGTAAGCGGATTGACTACCTCCAGGGTGTAACTCCCTGAGGTGCTGATGCAGTATTCCAAATCATTGCCACCTTCCAGGGGCTGCTCATCCAGGTACCACTGCAGCTCGTAGGGATCAGGCAGGGTGTCCGGATCCAGCAGAAAGAGCAGGTTTTGCTCAATTTGGAAGATGGGGAAAGCCGGCAGGTCATTGAAATCCAACAAGAGCGTATCAGAAGTGGCGCTGCAGCCATCGGCATTGGTATAGGTGACCCAGTAGAAGCCGCTTTCGCCCACAGAGAGCAGATCACCATTCGCCTCAAACAGGGGCACGGTGTCGAGGTACCATTGGGTGTTTTCCGTGTAGTTGGTCATCAGCGTCAGGGAGTCGCCATCGCAGAGATCCTCACCGCTATAGCCCTGCAGTTCGGGCTTTTCCGGTTGCTCGTAGACCGTTATGATGCCCTCAGAGCGGATGGTGTCAACAGGATTGATGATGGTAATGTCTACCGTAGCGCCATCGTCTTCCAGCTCGCCATTGGAGGTTTGCACAAAGCCGAAAATGCCGCAGACGTCATCGCCTCCGTCCAGCCCCTGATCGTCATCCACGACCTGAATCTGGTAGGGACCGTTTTCAATAAAAATGCCGGGCGCAAAAACAACAGGCAAGCTGGCATTCTGCACCACATCAGAAGCAAAAACTTTGTCGCCCAGGGGGTTGTAGACTTCCAGGACGAGATCGGGCGCGCCTCCGAAGATATCATTACAATCTACATCCGTGATGACCACCTCCGTCAGCTGATGCCCGAAGGTGTCCACAATCGCCTGATAGCTTACGCCGTACTCGCCGGGCGTATCGTAAACCTGCGTGCCCGGATTTTCAGCAGCAGAACTTTGCCCGTTACCGAAATCCCAGATATAGCTGAAGCCATCGGTGCCGTTGGAAGGCAGATTATTGGTGAAATTGGCCACCACCTCCCCGCAGCCTGAGGTATTGTCGATAGTGAAGCCTTCTGAAATGACTTGTCCGGGCAGAATAAGAATAGGAATGGTCACCGCCGAGGTTTGCGTAGCCACCAAAACCTGGGCTGAAATAATGACTTCCACCTCATACAGCCCCGGAATCAGGGGGGTACCGCAGAAGCGCACACAGCCATCCGTATTTTCGCTAACGTCAAAAGCCAGCTGATTGGCTTCCCACTGCAGTCCGGGCGGCACATTCGCCACAGAGCTGATCGTCATTTGGGAAATGGGTAGCCCCGGAGGCGTATCCGGGTCGGTGGCATTGACCGGCGTGGTGGTTTGCGGCAGGCGGAACGACAGGTCTTCGCTGTAAAATTGGCCGACCTGCCCGTCC
>PR_CR_10_Liq_3_inCRDRAFT_1000409_pt1 | contig 11734 bp, 13 predicted proteins | sample PRCRCaboRojoPR_2_FD_10240 | JGI IMG/M metagenome (IMG submission 10240)
GTGCCGCGGGCGCAGCTCGCCCTGTTCCGGCGCCGGCTCGCGGCCGCGCTGGCGGCGGAACCGGCGCACACGGCGGGCCTGGCGCCACTCACCAGCGGACCCTGGCCGCCCCACAGCTTTGCGGTCGATGCCACGGCGACGACGGATGCAGTGCGGAAATCATGAGCACACCCTGCGAAAATGGACATGCATTCCGCCAGTTGCTGAACGCGCTGCCATCGTCGGTGCTGCTGGTGGACCAGCGTCTGCGCGTCGTTTGTGCCAACCGGAATTTCCTGACCAAGAGCCGGCGCACCGAGGCGCAAACCATCGGCCGGCACCTGGCGGAAGTCTTTCCGACGGTGATCCTTGAGCGCACAGACATGGCTGTGCGCATTCGCAAGGTGTTCCGTGATGGGCAAACGCTGCGCGGGCGCCGCATCGCTTACCGGGCGCCGGGTATCCCGTTGCGCATCTACTATTACTCGCTGGCGCCGCTGGCGGACGCCTCCAGTATCGAGACGGTGATGCTGTTCCTCGAAGATGTGACCGAGCAAGTGCGCTTGGCCGAGGAAGTGCGCCGGGTGGAGGACCATCTGGCCTCGGTGGTGGAGAGCGCCAGCGACCTTGTGCTTTCTGTGAATATCAGCGGGCATATCCTGACCTGGAACAGCGCCGCCGAGAGCCTCACCGGCCTCGGCCTCGCCGATGTGCTCGGGCGTTACTTGTGGGAGATTTGCAATTGCTCCGCCCGCGCCGAGGTGTGTGAAGTGCTGTTGGGCACACTCAGCGCCGGTGCTGGCGCCCGCGCCTGCGAGTGCCGTCTGACGCCACCCACGGGGGCTTCCGTCCTCGTATCCTGGATGTTCTCGCCCATGAAGGATGATCGCGGTGCCGTCATCGGTGCGGTGGCGGTGGGCCGCGATCTCACCGAGCGGCGCAAGCTCGAGCAGCAACTACGCCAATCTCAAAAGCTGGCGGCCCTGGGTGTGATGGCCGGCGGTATCGCTCATGAGATACGTAATCCCCTGGCGGTGTGCTCGTCGGCGGCGCAGTTTCTGATGGAAGATGACCTGCCGGACGATTTCCGTCGCGATTGTGCCGAAAAGGTCCAGACAGGTCTGCTGAAAGCGTCTGAGATCATCGAGAATCTGCTGCGTTTCGCGCGTCCGTCCGTCGATGAGGATATGGGAGAAGTCGATCTGGTGGCGGTGCTGCACGACACCATCGATCTGATCGAAAATCAGGCACGGGTTCAGAAAATCTGTGTGCACAGACAACTGCCTGAGCCGCCGGTGTCTGTGCGCGGCGTCGCGTCATTACTGCAGCAGGTTTTCATGAACCTGGCGCTCAATGCGATCAACGCCATGCCGAGCGGTGGCGACCTCAGCGTCGCTTTGACCTTGGCTGAGAGTGAGATCGAGGTCCAGGTGACGGATACCGGTGTCGGCATCCCGGAATCCGAGCTGGAGCACATTTTCGATCCGTTCCATCGGGGCTCGAGCCCGGGCTGGGGCACGGGGCTCGGGCTGTCCATCAGTTACTCCATCGTGCAGCGACATCTCGGGCGTATCAGCGCCCGTAGCAAGGTTGGCGAAGGCAGTTGTTTCACTGTCGGGCTCCCCCTGCTCTAGGTTGGGGAGCCCTGTCCGGGCGGATCATCAGGTGCGCCCGTCACGACACGCTAAGAAATCATCGACGCCGCAGAAATATCTGCCATGTCAACGATACCGGATATCTTGGTGGTGGACGACGAGCCCGCGGTTTGTTGGGCGCTGACCCAGCTTTTCACGCTGCAAGGTTACCGTGTCAGCGCGGTGCACACCGGTGCCGAGGCCTTGACAAAGCTCTCCGAACGGTCACTGACGCATATCTTGCTGGATGCCAAGCTCCAGGACATGGACGGACTGACGCTGGCGGCGGCAGCCCGCGCGCGCAACCCCACGGCGGTGGTGGTGCTGATCTCCGGCTTCTACTATCGCAATGACCCGACGATCGCCCGGGCACTCGCCGACGCGCATATCGACGGCTTCATCCCCAAGCCCTTCACTCACGCCGAAGTGATGCGCTGGGTGCTGGACGCCACCCCGAACCATGGATGAGCTTCCATGGGTATGGATGCCCTTCCATGGTTGGTTTGACAGTATTTAAGCGACTGCTCATAGATGCGGAATGGTGTCAATGATCATCCGCTTGCGCAGCGCACGTCTCCGCGGCGTTTCTGGGCCTCGGTGGCCGCGCATAAGCTTGGCATCAAATTTGCTCCGAGTGGAGTGCGGCGCACCGCGCGTCGCTCCAAGTCAACAAGCAACCCAAGTAGCGTAGGAGCTCAATCATGGCAAAAGTTGCAAACTCGACCGATTCCTCGAGCCTGGCCGAAGTCGTTGACCGCGTGCTCGACAAGGGCATCGTGATCGACGCCTGGGCGAAGGTCTCCCTGGTCGGCATCGAGCTGCTGTCGGTCGAAGCCCGCGTCGTGGTGGCCTCCGTCGAGACCTACCTCAAGTACGCCGAGGCCATCGGCCTGACCTCCAGCGCCGCGGCGCCCGCCTGAGGCTGACGAGGCGCCTGCCTGAAGCTGACTTCCAGCTTTAGGCGCCACGACGGCTCCTGTGCTATCCGCAAAGCGGTGGCACAGGGGCTTTTCATAGCGCAGGGGAGCAGAAGATGGGCAAAATCCTAGATGACATGACACGTCTGCGTGACGATATCGACCGCGGGCACCAAGCGCGGCGCGCCGCCGGCGAAGCTCGTGCTCAAGCAACGACCGAGCGCGCCAGCAGCGTGGCCGATATGGTAGGGAGCTTCGCCACCGAGCGGCACGCACAGTTCACCAAGGACCAGAACGCACGGGCCGATTTCGTCAATAACATCGGGCAACGGGTGCGGGGCTTGAGTCAAGACGTCGGGGCGATGGTGCAGCGCTTCCACGACGACCGCGTCGATGCAGCCCGTACGGATGGCGCGGCGAGACAACAGGCCGTCGCCGACCGCGCCGAAGCGCTGCGTGCGACAATGACCGACTTCCGCGGGCAGATGGAGGCCTTCCGCGACGAGTTCGCGGCTGCGTCCAAAGAAGACGCTCGGGTACGAATGGATTTCGTGGCCGGCAAAGCGCGGGAGGTCGCAGATACGCTCGGCGATTTCCGCAAGTCCTTCGCGGAGCAGACACAGGCCGATGCCGCCGGTCGCCGCGATTTTCTCGGGGCCGTCGGCTCGCATGTGCGAGCGTTGCAAGGAGATGTGGCGGCAGACCTCGCCGGCATCCGGACACTCTTCAGCGGCGGCGCAAAGATCCCATCTGCTCCAGCCGCGAAGCCAAAGCCCAGTGCGGCGGCGACCAAGCTCGCCGAGCCGAAGACAGCACCTGTGGCAGCCCAGTCATCGCCGACGCCCCAGCCTGCACCCGAAAATAAGACACCCGCAAGCGGTGGCGGTGATGATGCAGCCAAAATGACAGCCCAGTCCACCACGGAGAGTACCGGGGACAGCGATAAAGGCGGTCGACGGATGTTCAAAAGGCCGGGTGGCAAGCCTGACAGCTAAAGAGAAATGCCGGGTCGCGCTCTGCCCTGGACGCTTGGTGAAGCGCTGCGCGTCTCGATGCGAGCGGTCCGCCTCGAATCGGTGGTTTCGAAAGCATCCGCGTGGTGCGCCAACGCCTTAAACGCAGAGTGTGTCGTGCATGTACAGCGGGCCGCGATTCAAAAGATCACGGCTCCGCCTCTTTTCTGCGCCGATGATGATCGGGTGTGCGCCCGGCGCCAGCATCACCCGGCGCCCGTATCGACAGTCTCGCGGCGCACCTCGTGTCCCCCGTCATAACCCCGCGGTCATCACCCCCCGTTATAACCGGGAGCCGAGCGGCACGCGCACACATGAGGACTCAACCAATGACTGCTCCCAGCAACCACGCAGCCGCCGCTTCGCCCGGCGATACTGTGGTACCGGAGGCGAGCGATTCCTTCGTCACCACCGGTCACATCGATGCCGTCGCTCAACGCGCGCTGTCCTACCTTCGCGCCGGCTACCCGGTACACCTCGCCGGCCCATCCGGCACCGGCAAGACCACGCTTGCATTTCACCTGGCGGCCCTGTGGGGTCAGCCGGTCACGCTGATCCACGGCAACGATGAGTTTGAAGTCTCCGACCTGATCGGCACCAACGACGCCGGCTACCGCCGTAGCAAGGTGGTGGACAACTACATTCACTCGGTGCTGCGTACCGAAGAAGAGATGCGTCAGGTCTGGGTCGATGATCGGCTGACTACGGCCTGTCGCAACGGCGACACCCTGATTTACGACGAATTCAATCGCTCGCGGCCAGAGGCCAACAACGTGCTGCTATCGGTGCTCTCCGAGGGCATCCTGAACCTGCCCGGCCTGCGGACGGCAGGCGAAGGCTACCTCGACGTGGATGAGGGCTTTCGCGCCATCTTTACCTCCAACCCGGAGGAATATGCCGGCACACACAAGACGCAGGATGCCCTGCTGGACCGGATGATCACCATCCGTCTCAACCCGCCGGACCGCAACACCGAGCTCGCCATCACAAAAGCCAAGTCCGGTCTCAGCGAGCGCGAAGCCGGATACGTGGTGGACATTGTTCGTGAGCTGCGCGGCAACAACGAAAACAAATCCCAGCCAACGCTGCGCGCCGGCATCGCCATCGCCAAGATCCTCGCCAGCGGCAGTGGCAAAGCCCGTGCTGGCGACATGCTGTTCCATCATATCTGCTATGACGTGCTCAGCATGGAGACGGCCAAGGTCCGTCATGACGGGCGCTCTCTCTACCACGAGCTCATCGACGGTGTGATCCGCCAGGTCTGTCCGCCCACCACCGCAGACCGCGCCCGCCCACACACGCCTGGCAAGCCGACTCCGGTGCCGCCGGCAGCCGTTGCTGTGGCGGGCAAGACGGGGCGCACAAAAGGTAAAACGATTGCGGAGGATGCATCATGAGTCGTAAAAGCAGCCGGCCAGCACGCAGCCTGACAGACATCCGTACCGTTGCCGGCAAGGGCAGTGATGCGTCACAGCGCGGCTATACCAATTATTTTGAAATGGGCGCACTCGAGCTCGAGCGCCTGCGCCGCAGCCAGGAGCGTGAGGTCGCCATGCGTCGCGTCGGTGAGATCGATCGACGCATCGAGGAGATCGATGCCCAGATGGCACGGCTGCGGAGCGAGGTCGACGCCAACCGTGCACAGCGTGCCGGGCAAGAAGGGGCTGCCGGCGCACGCCAGGCATCGCCGTCACCGACCCGGCGCCGCACTGACCCGCAAGCTGCGAGCAAGGTCGGTGCATCAGCACCCCTGCGCGGCGGCGTGACGAGGGCCGAGCCAACAGAATCGGCATCGCGCAGTGGCCTGCGCATCCGCTATTAACACAAGACCAGCGATGATCCTGACCCACCGACATCTGCGTACACGTATACATGTCAGAGGCATGGAGTCCCTGATCACGGCCACCGGTCCGGATCGCAGGCGGCAGGCGGCGGGCGCTCGCCGTCTGGCCGAACAGCGCCGGCGCATGCGCCTGCAAACGACCGACGCGTTGGCACCGTGCGGGCGACTGGAGCTGCGCACACGTCGTTTGCGGCACGCGCTGCGATTGCTGTCGCACTAGCAGCCACCGACGGCGGGGTGATGCATCGCAACGAGCCCGATCATCCGTGGCGCCACAACGATCCGCATATCACTCGGTGCCGACGCACTGAAGGAGATTCCTATGCCCCGCACCACGCACAGCTCTCGCGGCAAGCTCATCTATGCGCTGACGGATTTTGGCGAGGGAAGCGATGAGCATGTCTACAAAGTCAAAGGTATCGGTGACACCCCCGTCTACAGCATCAGCACTGGCGATGTCACCGCCGTCGTCAGCGATATCCACAGTCCGAAGGTGCGCCCTGAGCGACGGAACCTGATGGCTCACCGGGCGGTACTTGCTCACCTGCTCACACTCGGCTCGGTATTGCCGATGCGCTTCGGCGTTGTCGCAGCCAATGCAGATGCGGTGCGCGCCCTGCTGGGGGCCAATCGCGAAGCCATTGCCGAACAGCTTTATCGCGTGCGCGATCGCATCGAGATGGGACTGCGTGTGTCTTGGGATGTGGCAAACATCTACGAGTACTTCGTCGGCATGCATCCCCTATTGCGTGAGGCGCGTGACCGGTTGCTGGCGCAGGGCGATAACGCCGCACGTGATGAAAAGATCGAGGTTGGCCGGCTGTTCGACCGCCTGGTGAACGAGGCCCGCGAGCAATATACGGAGCAGGTCACGGAGGTCATGCGCAACTACTGCGAAGAGGTGACAGCGAGCCCCATCAAAAAAGACAAAGAGGTCATGAACCTGGCCTGTCTGATCGAGCGCAATGCGCAGCCCGATTTCGAGCGTGGTGTCTTCGAAGCATCAAAGCTTTTCAATAACGATTATCTCTTCGACTACAACGGACCGTGGGCACCACATAATTTCGTCGATCTGGACCTGGTTACGCCGGATACCGGCAAAGACGCTGGGCAGACCGGCTGAAGGAGCGCAGATGCTATTGATCGATGACATCCTGCTTTCCCCCTACAAGGGCCTGTTATGGATTTTTGAGGAGATCCATAACAATGCCGTAGAAGAGCTGGAAGGCGAAGCCGAGCGCATCCGCAATGAGCTCACCGATCTCTATATGATGTTCGAGGCGGAGCAAATCGACGAAGCGGAGTTCGACCGTCGTGAAGCCGCACTGTTGGATCGGCTGGACGAATTGGAGGCGGAAGACGGAGAGGACGACGACGCGGCGGAAGCGGCTCCCTCGGAGGACCTCGGCGATGTGAGCGCCGGCGGCGACATCCACGCCGACGCGGCCGCCGAGCCTTCGCCGGACGGCACCGAGGGGCACACACCAACGCGGGCCACTCATCCTGGGCAAGCCTCCGGCGACGAGCACGCCTGATCGCAGCTGACCGCATGCTCCCACCCCCAGCGGCGCCGGACTTCCTGCAGACGATTGGGCTCGGGCTCTTGTTTTTCGGCGGCAAGGGCGGCGTTGGAAAAACGACCTGTGCCTGTGCTGCCGCCATCGCCATTGCGCGCCGCCGAGCACACCACAGCGTGCTGTTGGTGTCCACGGATCCAGCCCACTCGGTGACCGACGCCGTCGCCGACCTGCGACCCCCATCCAATCTCCAGATTCGGCAACTGAACGCTGATGCTGCCTTGGAGGCGTTCCGAGAGCGCTATCGCCCGTTACTGCGCGAGATTTCCCAGCGCGGTACGCTATTGGACAATGATGATGTCGACGCGCTGCTGGAAGTGGCCCTGCCCGGACTCGATGAGCTCGCCGCTTACCTGACGCTGGCGCACTGGGTCGAGCAGACCGACTACGATTGTATCGTCGTCGACACGGCCCCCACGGGGCACACCCTGCGCCTGCTCGCCATGCCGGATCTGGCGCGGCGATGGCTGTCTGCCCTGGATGCGCTGCTCGCCAAGCATCGATGGATGCGCAAACGCTTCTGCGGCGACTTCGAGCCCGATCATCTGGACCGATTTCTGCTCGATCTGGAGCGTTCCCGCGGAACCTTGGCGGCGTTACTCCGTAATCCGGCACGCTGCCGTTTTATCCCCGTGACCCTCGCTGAGCGCATGAGTATCGCCGAGACCCGGGATTTGCTTGCGACGTTGCAGAGCCTGCAAATGCCCGTTACAGAGCTGGTCGTGAATCGCCTGGCTCCCGTCTCCCAGTGTGCCGATGCCCTGATGAGTGCGGGGCTGAACGGGCCGAGGCGCACCGCTGGAACGGCGCTCGGCGCTGGTCCTGGCGACGGTTCCGGCGCTGAGGTGGGTGCGACGCGGGATCGTTTGTGTCCGATTTGTGCGACCGAGCGGCACGCACAGGCGGTGCAGCTCGGTGAGCTGCGGGCGATGGTGCCGCAGGCGCGGCTGCTCGGGCTGCCACTGCTGGGCGACGAGCCCCGTGCCGAGGCCTTGGGCGGGCTGTGGGAGCGGCTCATTCCGCTCACCGCCACGCCGAGCCTTGGGACGACACGCGGTGGGGTCTCTGGTGCGGCGCCGGATGCGGTATCGCATGCGGCTGCGGCGAAGGTCGAGCATCCGGCGCCGCTACCCCCGTCAGCGCTGAAGCTGTTGGTGCTGGCGGGTAAAGGCGGTGTCGGCAAATCGACGCTCGCCTGCGCCACTGCGCTCCACCTCAATCAGGCGCGCCCCGGGCAGCGGCTGTTGCTCTTTTCGACGGATCCCGCGCACTCCCTCGGCGATGCGCTGCAACAGCCTGTGGGCCCGGAGCCGACCCGGATTCGACCGGGACTGGATGCCCAGGAGGTGGATGCGGAGACCGCTTTCGCCGCCATTCGTCACGATTATCAACTGGAGCTCGAGCAACTGCTGGCGAATCGTCTGGGCAGCCTGGAGCTCGCCTTCGACCGTCAAGTCATGGCGCGACTGCTGGATCTTGCTCCCCCCGGATTGGACGAGATCATGGCCCTGACCATGGTGATCGACCATCTGGATGCCGATCGCTACGACCTCATCATCCTTGATGCGGCGCCGAGTGGCCATCTGTTGCGGCTGCTGCAACTGCCGGAGCTCACCATCGACTGGCTCAAGCTGTTTTTCCGACTGTTGCTCAAGTACCGTGACCTCCTGCGGTTGCCGCGCCTGTCGGAGCGTTTGCTGAGTCTCTCGCGTGCCACCAAGCGGCTGCGTGCCTTGCTGACGGACCCGGATCGAGCCCGGGTGCAACTGGTCACCGTGGCCACGGCCCTCGCGATCGCCGAGACCGAAGACCTGAGAGCCGCGCTGGCGGCGCTTGCCATTGCGGTGCATGTGCTGGTTGTGAACCAGCTGACGCCGCCCGGTCCCCCGGATTGTCGGTGCGCGTTGTGTGACCGTCGACGGCAGCACGAATCCGAGCAGATCCGGGCAGTCGCATGTACGGCTTCGCCGCATCAGACATTGCTGTATCGTCAGCCCTCAGAACCCGCCGGGGTCGCTGGGCTGGCGGCGCTCGGCGCGGCGTTCTATGGGCAAACAGCCGGGGGGTGTGAGGCATGACGGAGACAACGGCGCAGTCAGATATCGGAACCGTCCCCGAAGATCAGCATATCTCGCTCTGTGAAGCATTGGATCGGGTGCTGAACAAAGGCGCCGTAGTGGCCGCGGAGATCACCATCAGCGTCGCCGACGTGGACTTGGTCTATCTCAGTCTGCAGGCCCTGGTCACCTCGGTGGAGACCGGCCGACGCCTGCAGGCGCAGATGCAGCGGGAGATGACGAATGACCAGCGATGACCCTTTGTATACGGATCTGCAGACCGCCGCCAGCGCCTGGTCGGCGGATACCCAGGATGCATCCATGCGACAGCCAGCGCCGGCAACCGCCGCCGGCGCGCGCATCGATATCGACGGCGAGCGCATGCGCAATGGGCTGGCACAGCTGGTGCTCACGCTGGTGAAGCTGCTGCACGAATTGCTGGAGCGCCAGGCCATCGCCCGCATGGATGCGGGCAGCCTCAGTGACGAAGAGATCGAGCGCCTTGGCATGACACTGCAGCGCCAGGCCGAGGAGCTCAAGCGCGTGCAGGAGGTCTTCGGTTTGCAGGACGAGGACCTGAACATCGATCTCGGCCCGCTGGGCCGGCTCCTCTAGTCATCCGCAGCCGGGCACCTGGAGACCTTCATGGCCGTTACCGTCAACCGCAGAAGTGCAACCCATTCCACCAGCAGCACCACGGTTGCTGACCTGTTGGAGCGCGTGCTCGACAAGGGCGTCGTCGTCGCCGGAGATATTCGCGTCAAGCTCGTGGAGGTGGAGCTCCTGACCGTGGAGATCCGTCTGCTGATCTGCTCCGTGGACAAAGCCGTCGAGATGGGACTCGATTGGTGGCGCGGCAATCCGGCCTTCGATACCGGTGCGCGTGGGTCGGCGGGCGCGCATGCGCCGCCGGACGCACCCGCGTCCAAGGCGCCGGATCAGATCCCGGATCAGGCCCCGGATCAGATCCCGGATCAGGCCCCAGATAGCGCATCGGCGGCAACCAACGCCGCCTTCGAGCAGCGGCTTGCGCGCCTTGAAGCACGTCTGGCGCAGTCCGCGACGACACCCGAGGATTCAACCTGAGCCGCAGCCCCGGGCTCGTGGTCTCAACCGCGCGCGGGCATTGTGGCGATGGCGTCGTCAGCCATCGTTTTTGTCCCCCGGCGGCGGTCGGCGAAAGGTCAGGTTGCCGCATTCGGCGCAAGCGGGAATGCGCCCACTGCGCGTGAAATGGGTCTCGGCGCCACATTTGTCGCAGACGAGGGTGCCCGGGCCCGTGATCTGTCCCGCCTGGTACAGGCTCGCCTGGCGGGCGCGCTCGGCCCATTGCCGCAACTGCAGACTGGTCTGATCGGCGACACTGGTGAAGGCGTCGAGCATGCGCTGCTCGATGAGCGCCAGGTCGAAGCGCCACCAGTCGCGCAAATCCTCGCCGGTGTCCACCAGCCAATGTGCGGCGTCTTCCACGTCGCGCTCCACGTAGTCGGCGATCTTCGCCGCTTCCTCACGGCTCAGCTCGCCGAGCTCGACCATATTGTCACGTACCTGCTCCAGCATGTGGCGCAGTTTGGGCGTGGACTCCTGGGCCTGCTCGATGCCGTCTCGCGTGCGCTTGAGCATCTCGTCGTAGGCGTCCACGAGACGGTCGGTGGTGTGGTCTGTGGTCTGGCGCTGGTTGCTGTCGTTCATCGCGCTCTCCGTTGGCTGACGGGCGCCGCTTCTCGCGGCTGCCCTCAGGCTTAAGTCTGCGCCATGGAGCGGAAATCGCAAGGGCGATGCGTTGCGCGGGCGCGCTCGCCCCGGGCGGCGGGCGGCGGCGGCATTGTCAGACGACGCTGCGAATGTCGCGTAGGCTTTGACGGGCGACGGGGCAGGGCTCGAGGGCGAAGCGCGTGTCCCACCTCAGGATGCCGTGTGCCACAAGGCGCTTTGCCCGCTCCTGTCGGCGGGTTAGACTGCAATGCCCAAAGCCCGCCGACGGCGCGCATGCGCTCCAGCTTCAGCCCCGCCGCAGTACCCGCATCATGAACGACCTCACGCCCGATCCGTCCGAGCGTCTCGACGTCTCCGCGCCCAGCGCCGAGCAGGACATTGCGCTCTTCGCCAACCTGCTCGGCGACGTGTTGCGCCAGCACAGCCGCAAGCGCGTGCTGGTGGTGGTGGAGCGCCTGCGCGATGGCTTCCTGACCCTGCGCGAGCAGGATGACCCCGAGCTGCGCACCAAGCTCATGAAGCGCATCGATCAGCTCGATCCACAGACGCTTTCTGAAGTCATCCGCGCCTACACCATCTATTTTTCGCTTGCGCACATCGCCGAAGAGGTGCAGGCCTTCCTGGCGCGCCGGACCCGCATCAGCGCCGGCGGGCGACTCTGGCGGGGATCCTTCGACCACACCCTGCGGCAGTTCGCGGAGGAGGGCACCAGCGCCGAGGGCTTCCAGACCCTGTTGGACAAGTTGCTGTACCTGCCCGTATTCACCGCCCATCCAACGGAGGCCAAGCGCCGTACCACGCTGGAGACGCAGCGCCGGATCTTCCTGCTCATGCTGGATTGGCGGCGCTCGGTGCTGAACGCCGAAGAAGAGCAGGACCGGATGGCGGAAATCCTGCGCGAGATCCAGATTCTTTGGAAGACGGATGAGGTGCGGGTGCACAAGCCGCAGGTTACCGACGAGGTACGCCAGGGGCTCTACTTCTTTCACGCTTCCCTG
>PR_CR_10_Liq_3_inCRDRAFT_1000412_pt1 | contig 11701 bp, 9 predicted proteins | sample PRCRCaboRojoPR_2_FD_10240 | JGI IMG/M metagenome (IMG submission 10240)
TCCCGCGCATAGCAGCGCTACGTAAGGGGTTATCCAACGAAGAGTAGCCTCAAAAGTCGCCGCAGGCAACCCCTAGTTTTAGCCTTGACAGACCACTAGGCGGCCACTCACAAGGGCAACTGATGAATTCCTTTCAAAAGAAGATGACTCGAAGTTTGACCCGGCAAAGAGGAAACCCGCCTGACCATACCAACGCCAGTGTTTTTGCTCCTTACTGAGGTAGTGCCGCAGGTAAGGGGCGATGGATAGCTCAGTAATCGTTCCCTGGTTAACTTTTCTTAAATTGCCAACAATAGTATTAAAAGAGGCATTGAGGTCTACACCTATCAAAGTCTGCTCACTAAGAAATAATCCAAGATCAGGATTGAACATCACCTCTAATAAACTGCCTCTATAAGAGCCGGAACCTAAACTGGGATTAATCAATAAGTCGCCTTTGTTAAAAGCAGAGGCTGCAGACTTCCATTCGGCTCTGTCCGCTTTGTTTATAAAAGGCTGTAGCCCTATAGACAGCAGCAGGGTACAATCCTCCCCGGGTTGTACCGCATAAACAAGATTGGCATCAAAGGCGACCTGCTCGTTTATAAACCGGTTCAACCCCAGCTGAAACTCATAGATGGAGTTATCGAATCCTTCTGAAGTAAAGCTGTATCTGAATCCACCGTAGTAGTTATTTTTTTCTGAGCCCGGATTGAAATAATACCGCACCTCCGGCGCAGCGAAGTAAGCGGCACCACTGCCACCGAATCCAACTACCCCCAGGCTTGTACCCACCAGCCAATGGTCTGTGAGCATCCATCCAATTCGGGTCCCTAGTTCATAAGTCAGCCCGCTATATTCTTCTTCCGCTGCAGCCAGGTATTCCAATCCGGCTGCCCCTCTTAAGGTAAGCGCGCCTTTTTCAATTTGTGCCTGTAGCAATGCGTGAGAAGACAGACAGAGCAAAGAGAGGAGTATTAGTCTTTTCATTTGGTAAAATTTTATAGCATTAGAGATGGTTTGCGCGCTCTGTAAATATTCCGGTATTTTTAGAGAGATGCGCTATCGTCTGGTAAGATACTAAATTTCACCGTCACCTGCAATGTTGTTATAAAAAAAGAGGAATGCAATAGGGCGCTACGGGTTGAGGTGGCTACCTTAGGGAAGAGCGAAAGAATGGTCCTACCCAAATGAGATAGAATACTTTGTCAGCCATTTATGAAAAAAGCCCACCCTAAAGGGCAGGCTTCCTCACAAAAACAAATTCATATGTTACCTACTTCCGCGGATGCTGAATTGCCGCCTGCGCTGCCGCCAATCTGGCGATAGGTACCCGGAACGGAGAACAGCTGACATAATCCAGCCCAATGCGGTGGCAGAAAGCTACGGACTGTGGCTCACCACCGTGCTCGCCGCAGATACCGGTTTTGAGGCCCGGTCGCTGTGCACGGCCACGCTCAACGGCTAATCTTACAAGCTCGCCTACCCCACGGCGGTCAAGAACCTGGAAAGGATCGTTGACGAGGATACCTTTTTCGAGGTAGATGGGCAGGAAGCCGCCGATGTCGTCCCGGCTGAAGCCAAAGCTCATTTGCGTCAGGTCGTTAGTGCCGAAGCTAAAGAACTGTGCGATTTCTGCCATCGGCCCGCTACGCAGGGCAGCACGTGGCGTTTCGATCATTGTACCGAAGAGGTAAGGGATTTCGTCTACACCCATGGAGGTGCATACGCTTTCGTAAATGCACTTAACGATTTTCTCTTGGTCCTGCAGCTCATTCCGGGAGCAAGTGACTGGGATCATAATTTCGGGCAGGGCCTGTCTGCCTTCCATATTCAGCTCAGCAGCAGCTTCCAGGATGGCCCGGACCTGGGTCTCTGTAATCTCAGGATAACTGATGCCCAGGCGAACGCCACGGTGACCCAGCATTGGGTTGTTTTCGTGAAGGGCAAGGACACGTTTTTCCAGAATACTGACATCAACCGCGAGCTCTTCTGCCAGTTCTTCCAGGCGCTGCCGGTCGTGCGGTACGAACTCGTGCAGTGGCGGGTCGAGCAGGCGGATGGTGACCGGCTTGCCGTTCATGACAGCCAGTGTTTTCTTGATATCGCTCTTGATGTAACTGAACAGTTCTTTCAGCGCGGCCCGCCGTTCCTTGCGGTTGGCACTGAGGATCATCTTGCGCAGGAGGTAGAGGGGTTTTTCGCTGCCCTTCCCATAGAACATGTGCTCGGTGCGGAACAAGCCCACACCTTCGGCGCCAAAGCGCAGAGCATTGGCTGCATCAGCAGGTGACTCTGCATTGGCGCGCACGCCCAGTACCTTAGTCTCGTCTACCAGTCCCATCAGCGTTTGGTAGGCTTCATTATCGGCCAGATCGACATCCACCACGGGCATACTGCCAAGGTAGACTTTGCCTGTGGCGCCGTTGAGGCTGATATAGTCGCCCTCTTTCACCTTTGTCCCGTCAGGTGTGGTGAAACACCCTTCCGCTTCATTGATATCGAGGTCATTACAGCCAACGATGCAGCACTTGCCCCAACCGCGGGTCACAAGGGCTGCGTGGGAGGTCATCCCGCCCTTTGCGGTCAGTACAGCCGCAGCGTGGTACATACCATCTACGTCCTCCGGTGAGGTCTCTTCGCGCACCAGGATGACGTTCTCGCCGGCTTGCCTGAGCTCAACGGCTCTTTCAGAAGAGAAGACCGCTTTGCCCATTGCGCCACCCGGACCTGCAGGTAAGCCTTTGGCGATAGGGGTGGCGGCGCGCTCCGCCATGGCATCAAGGCGGGGCAGCAGGAGTTCGGTCAATTGATTGGGGTTGACCCGCATAAGAGCAGTCGGACCGTCGATCATGCCTTCCTGATACATCTCGGCAGCCATGCGGACGGCGGCGGTGCCGTTACGTTTGCCGGTACGGGTCTGAAGGATGTAGAGCTTGCCTTTTTCAATCGTAAACTCCAGGTCCTGCATGTCTTTATAGTGGGCCTCGAGTTGCTGCTGATAGTTATTGAGCTGTGCATAAATCTCGGGCATCACTTCCTCGAGCGTCTGCAGGTTTTCGCTTTGCGTATTTTTGGAAGCCTCGTTGATTGGCTGTGGGGTACGAATGCCCGCCACGACATCTTCTCCCTGTGCATTAAACAGGAATTCACCGTAGAATTTATGCTCACCGGTACCAGGATTGCGGGTGAAGGCGACGCCTGTGGCACAGTCTTTACCCATATTGCCAAACACCATAGCTTGTACATTCACGGCTGTACCCCACTCATCCGGCAAACCTTCGATACGACGGTATTCCCTGGCACGCTTGCCATTCCAGCTGTCAAAAACGGCACCGATGCCGCCCCAGAGCTGTGCCATGGGATCTTCCGGGAAAGGCTCCCCGATCTCACGCTTCACGATGGCTTTAAAATCGATAACGATCTGCCGAAGGTCGGCTTCGGTCAGTTCGGTATCCAATTGGAATCCACGGGCTTTTTTGATACTCTCCAGGTGTTCATCCAACAGTTTACGGATGCCTTTGCCCTGTACTGGAGGAATGCCCGCTGCTTTCTCCATGACGACATCCGCATACATCATAATCAAGCGGCGGTAAGCATCATAAGCGAAGCGGGGATCGTTCGTCTGTGCGATTAGTCCTTTTACGGTTTCATCGTTCAGCCCCAGGTTAAGGACGGTATCCATCATACCAGGCATAGACTGACGGGCACCGGAGCGGACAGATAAAAGGAGCGGATTATTGACGTTCCCGTAAGTTTTGCCGGTGAGTTCTTCAATGCGCTCAAGAGCAGCCATCACTTCATCTTCCAGTTTAGCTGGAAAATGGCGGCCTGCTTCGTAATAGGCATTACAGGTATCCGTTGTTATGGTGAAGCCGGGAGGAACCGGGAGTTGAAGTTCCGGATGCCCTGCCATTTCTGCGAGGTTGGCCCCTTTGCCGCCAAGGAGATTTTTCATTTCCTGGCTTCCATCGGCCCAGCCGCCACCAAAACGGTAGACGAGCTGTTGGTCCATGTTGATTTGTTTTGTCATGACGATTCGTTTTGATCCCTGAGCAAAAATATTTCCTGCAAACAATTGCTCCAGGTATAAAAAAGTAATGTTCAAGTTAAAGCTAGAGGAAAGATGAGAGCAGAAAAAGGACGGTTGTCATCTAAGGAGGTGAGAAATGACAGCAGGGTGGCAGGTAGTCGTCAACCAAAACAGCGGATAAAGCACCGGCTCCACATGCTATAGCCTTATATTTTTGTACCCTCCAATGCTTTGCCTAGGATGGCTTCACACAACTGATGGGTAGCCCGGATATCTTCGAGGCTTGGAGCGGAAACAGTACGGGATTGTGCAACGTGAAGCCAGTCTTCAACCATGTTAACAAAGCCCCTTTTGTAAAGGGTGGTATCCCAGGAGCCGGAGGTCATTGCGCTGGCCTGCTCTTTGGCGCAGTGAGTACCGTAACTAAGGTCGTAAACGGTCCACTTGTTCCCTCGGGAATACAGTTCCACTCTTTCTTCAGTGATACCACTTATCCGGTTCATGCCGCCGGACAGCAGGGTGTCTCCCTGTTGCCATCGGACCTGAATATTTTCCATCATCCCCTCGTATAGGCTTGCAAAGACCTGAAGGTGACGCACCTTGCCCTTTCCCAGAAAGCGGAGGCTATCGATCACATGGATAAAATCGTCAAAAATAAACACCCGCGGAGCGCTTGGTAAATGCACCCGGTTTTTATCCCAGGTTATCTGCCTGGGGTTGGGCACTTCCGACAGTGCGCTGATCATAGGGGCAAACCGCCGGTTGAAGCCCATATAGAGCGGTGTTTTATTTAGGAAGGCGCATTCCAGTACCCGGTTGGTTTCTTCCAGAGAATAGCTTAAGGGCTTATCGACAAAAACAGGGATTTCTGCCTTCAGTAATTGCAAGGCAATACCTGCATGGCTCTCTGTGGCACTGTGGACCATTGCGGCATCAGGCTTGGAGCGGATGAGCTGTTCCAAATCAGTGTAGGTGTCACGGATGCGATACTTTTGGGCTAAGGCAGCCAATGTCTTGGGGTTCCTTGTACAAAGAACCGGGGCCACTTTAGTATGATTGGCCAAGATAGGGAGGTAGGCTTTTTGGGCAATTTGCCCAAGGCCTATTAATGCGATTTTCATCTTATTTTCCATTGACAACACGAGAAATACTCCTGCTTTTTTGGCTCTTTCATTCCTATTATCTGCAAAACAACTTACCGATGGTTGCTTTTCTCTATCTTGGCTGTATAGGCTGAGTCCAGGCCATTTCATACACAAATGCTTCGATAGGGTTCTCCTGCAGTTTGGAAGAAACGATTTTACACCGGACGAAAAGAAGATCTTCAGTCAAGTCAAATGTGGCCTTTTCGCCCTCTACCGAGTGTAGTACTCTTGCGTCTGTCTCCCCTTTTTTACACCCGATGAATGCAATCCTATACCCTACGCCCGGTTCTGCTTCAACCGCGACCGAAAGCCGGTCACCCTGATTATCCAAATCGCGGAGTACCACTCCAGTGCTTGCGTAAAAGTCTCCTGATTCCATAGCGGATAGTATAGGTCCCGGGCTTAAGGAATCTGCCCTTACCTGTATCCAGCCCCTGCCAGCGTTGCTCCATTTTGCCCCTGCTTGATGGTAGTGATGAGAGTCGTCAGTAGCCAGCCCATACATTAGCGGCTTACCGTCTTGGATATAGGCCACATTAATCAGGTCCCACATCCGCTCAGTAGACAAGTGGCTCGAATCGCCCAGGTTATTTACTTCACCATACTTTTCATGAGCATCCACTTTGAATTCGCCGGTTAAGTCTCTGCCCCGCTCTGTATTCTCAATGCCCACCAGACCATTGGATTTTTCTTTTCCTTTAGCCCGCTTTCTATTTTTGTATACCCAATTTTAGATCCTGTATTTAATTCCCAATACCTTGTCCCTTTTCTCACTTCAAAGGATTGTACGGCGTAGGTTTTCGGAAAAAACAGAATAAAAGAAACCACCACAACTGTAATTAGGAGCCCCCATATTATTACCCGTTTAATCATAATATATTAATATTCAACCCCATATCTCTGGGCAATTAATTTTCATTGCTCTCAGATACGAAAGAAATTGTCCCGCGTGAACAGATTCATGATAACCAATTCGTAATAAATATTTCCCAAGGACTTTTTTGTCTCCATTTCCGGGGTGAATAATCTCCGTTTCGTTTAATTCTCTATCCGAAAATTGGCGGACGCTTTCTAAAAACGCATTTCTATAAGGTTCAGCAAATTCAAGTTCGTCAGCAACGCTAATAAAGGGTCTATTTTTCCAGGGCGTTTGATAATTGGCCAAAGACCTGACAACTAAGATGTGAAATATACGGTGAAAACCCCAATAAAAAACAAAAGGATGTGAACTGGACAAAATAACAGATTAGAGATCAGCGCAAATAAAAAGCCAGACTCGCAAGGAATCTGGCTTCAAGATAAATCTTTTTGTTTCTTCTTAGTAGCCCCACCAGGACTCGAACCTGGATCTTAGGTTCCGGAAACCTACATACTATCCCTTGTACTATGGAGCCAACCTTAAAAATCATGTCGCTTCCTTTCGGAGCGGCTGCAAATATAAGAAAGCAGATTACAAAACACAAACTCCATCTTTAAAATTCTATCTGGCATAACATTTTTGTACTGGGGCGTTTAATTAGGTAAAAATACCTGTATGAGAACCCTGCTTTTGATTGTTTTTTTGGCCTTTGTTGTTCAACTGAACGCTCAGTTGGGGCTTTCCGGCAGCGCCCGGTTCAATGACGCGCCGGACTGGGCCTACCCGGCTTCTATTGCCGGGCAGACTAACCCGCTTGGCAATGGCTGGGCTGTAGGCGTCGACTATTGGATCCCGCTGGGGCAAACCCGCATCGATTTGCTGCCGGAGCTGAACTTCGGTCATTCAGCGCAAACGCTTGATATTCTTGGCAATCCACATGAGTTTGCTCAAAATGCCTTTAGCCTGTTTCTGAACACCAACTTTTACGTGTTAGACCTGGAGGGGGACTGCGACTGCCCCACTTTCTCCAAGTCGGGTGATTTCTTTCAAAAAGGCTTCTTCCTGCAGGTCTCCCCCGGGGTTTCCTATTTTCAGCACACCATCCAAACCCGGGAATCTGCTGCGGTGGATATTGAAGACGAGGCATTCGCTTTCAGTATCGGAGCAGGGGCAGGGCTTGATATTGGGCTGTCAGATGTCTTTACCCTCACTCCAATGGCCGGCTTCAGGTATTATCTGCCCTCCGAATGGGCGGGATTGAGAACTGTTTTTCCTTCACCAGAAGGAATCCCTTTTCAAACTGAAAGCAGTATTCAACAGTTTTGGGCCGGGCTACGGCTGGGGATCCGCTTTGATCAGCGGTAGCTTCCGGCGCTTAGCTTTTTGGTGGAATAAGGGCGTACGCTCGGAGGCAATGTAAACCGTATTTGGTCCTGTGAAATCAACTGCTTCATACTGCGTGGGCATCAGGCAACGGGCGCCCTGTCTACGCAGCATCTGCCCGCTTAGGAAGTCTGTCCCTTCAAAGTCCCGAAAGAGAAATAGATCAGCTGGGGTAAGCGGGAAGAAACCCAAAAACATTTTAAAGCGGTAAGCCAGCAAGACCACCGTTTGCCCATCTTCACTAATGGCAGCTGCAGTCACTACCCTTTTGGGCAATTCCAGTTGCCCCCGCAGATTAGCAGTATAGGTGCCCGGGCGTGCAGGCAGGCTGTAATGTTTGGTGATAAAGCTTTGTTCCGATTTGTCTTTAGAAAAGAGGTGCAGGCTGTCCTGATAGTAAAAAAAGCCTTCCATATCGAACTGCCACTCTGCTTTGGGCGGTGGGAAAGCTTCCTGATCCGGATAGGTAAATCGGATGCTGTCCACCTGCCCGTCTTGCGACAAAATGTAGATGCATAAGTCTTGCCGCCGGTTCGCGTTATTGCCAAAGTCGCCAATGAAAATGCGCCCATCCGGTGCCGCAGTGAGGTCTTCCCAGTCCCGGTTAAGGCTGCCGGGTACAGCGTAGGTTTCCATCAGCGCCCCTCCCCCATCGGTCCGGTACAATTCTGGTGCATTTCCACTGTCGTTAAGCCACCAAAGGCTGTCGGCACTTGCAAAGTAAGCACCTGACGTCTCGGTAATTTCTTTTGGCAGTTTAAATTTTTTACTGCTCAGAAAATTCTGACTGAGTAAAATTGAACTATAAAACAGTAATATTGCAATTGAAGTTATCCGCATAAGATTTGATTTTGAGACACCAAAGGTACAATTGTGGGCACAGAAGAGTGATCTGGATTTTATTTAGTGTGGACTTTTTGAACACGGATGGGACTGATTGCGCAGATTTACACGGATTTTGAGCGGGGGCATAAGAGCGGGGTATGCATGTGCGAAGGAACCAGGACTGCAAGATCAGTGTGATCAGCCAGATCTGTGGCATCAGTGTACTCCTGTCGTGAATGTAGCCCTGCCCAATTTCGTAAGCCAAAACCACACAGTTAACTCAAAAACAAACACTTACACACAGAACACCACTTTAACAAACCGTAGCACTCCACCCTTTTTAATTCGCAAATGGCCCCTGCCCCCTTTACATTTGAAGTTCTTAGCTTTTAAAAAACCATTTCAAAGAATCCATACAAGCCCCGCCCGGCCCGGCCGATGCGTGTTGGCTTGTTTTTTTTAAGTACCAAATTAAGATGGCAGCAATCAATAAATACAGCAGGGAACTAACCCAGGACGATACCCGCCCGGGCGCTCAGGCGATGCTCTATGCCCTTGGCCTTACCGAGGAGGATTTAAAAAAAGCACAAGTGGGCATAGCCAGTACCGGCTGGGAAGGCAACCCCTGTAATATGCACCTCAACGACCTCGCCACCGAAATCAAAGGCGGCGTGAAGGCAGAGGGGCTGCTCGGGCTGATCTTTCACACCATTGGAGTAAGTGATGGCATGTCAATGGGTACCGATGGCATGCGGTTTTCCCTCCCTTCCCGCGATATCATCGCCGACTCTATCGAAACCGTGGCTTCTGCACAGTGGTATGATGCGATCGTGCCGGTGGTGGGCTGCGATAAGAATATGCCGGGCGCTATGATGGCGCTCGCCCGATTAAACCGCCCCGGGCTGATTGTTTATGGTGGAACCATTGCTCCCGGCTGCCACAAAGACCAGAAACTGGATATCGTCTCTGCCTTCGAAGCCTACGGGCAACGGATTGCCGGAACGATTGAGGAAACGGATTTCAAAGCCGTAATCAAAAATGCCTGCCCGGGGCCGGGCGCCTGCGGGGGCATGTACACGGCTAACACCATGGCGTCTGCGATTGAAGCCATGGGTATGAGCCTGCCGTTCAACTCCAGCATCCCGGCAGAGAGCCTGGAAAAACAGGCGGAGTGCCACAAAGTAGGCGCTGCTATTCACCATCTGCTGCGTGAGGACATTAAGCCGCGCGACATCATGACCCGAAAGGCTTTTGAAAATGCGATAACGGTGATCACTGCCCTTGGCGGATCCACCAATGCCGTGCTGCACATGATTGCGATCGCCCGGGCTGCCGAGGTGGAATTCTCTATCGATGACTTCCAGAAAATCGGTGACCGTACACCCTTTATTGCTGACCTGAAGCCCAGCGGCAAGTATGTGATGCAAGACCTCTACGAGGTAGGCGGTGTACCGGGCGTAATGAAGCTGCTATTGGAAGAAGGGTATCTGCATGGCGACTGTATGACCGTGACCGGAAAAACTATTGCAGAAAACCTTGATGCCATAGAGGGGCTGAAGGAAGGGCAGGATGTAATCCGTCCCGTATCCGACCCCATCAAGCCTACCGGGCATATCCGCATCCTCTACGGCAACCTGGCAGAACAGGGCGCTGTCGCCAAAATCACCGGCAAGGAAGGCGAATACTTCAAAGGTACAGCCAAGGTCTTTAACAGCGAGGTGGAAGCCAACGAGGCTATAAGCAACCATAAAATTGAAGCAGGAGATGTAGTGGTCATTCGCTACTGTGGCCCCAAAGGCGCTCCGGGCATGCCTGAGATGCTCAAGCCGACCTCTGCCATTATGGGCGAGGGGCTCGGCAAAGAAGTCGCCCTGATCACTGACGGGCGGTTCTCCGGTGGCACCCACGGTTTTGTAGTAGGCCACATCACCCCTGAAGCACAAGCGGGCGGCCTCATTGGGCTGCTACAGGATGGTGATACCATCATCATTGATGCCGTCAACAACACGCTCAAAGCAGACCTTACAGAAGCTGAAATTGAAAAACGCCGGTCCGCATGGCAGGAACCACCGCTGCGGGCTACTACCGGCATTTTACGCAAGTATGCCAAAACGGTCACCTCTGCCAGCGAAGGCTGTGTGACCGATCAACTGTAGCCTGCGGGCCGTCTTAGAAGTACCATGAAAATCGACCATGTATGAAACAGCAAGCGACCTCCACTGAAACCCTTGAAGGGCCACCGAAGACAGAACGCCTGTCCGGCGCTGAAGCGATCCTCCGCTGCCTGATTGAAGAGCAGGTAGATACTATTTTCGGGTATCCCGGCGGGGCCATCATGCCGGTATATGATGCGCTTTACCACTACGAAAAGCAGTTGCGCCACATCCTGCCCCGGCACGAGCAAGGTGCCATTCACGCTGCGGAAGGCTATGCAAGGGTGACCCGCCGAACGGGGGTCTGTATGGCTACCTCAGGCCCCGGAGCCGCTAATCTGGTCACCGGGCTGGCAGATGCGCTGCTCGACTCTGTTCCGTTGGTCTGCATTACCGGGCAGGTGTACTACCACTTGCTGGGTAGCGATGCCTTTCAGGAGACAGACGTGATCAACTGTACCATGCCGGTTACGAAGTGGAATTACCAAATCACCTCTGCAAAGGAAATTCCGGAAGTATTTGCCAAGGCTTTCTACGTTGCCAATACTGGCCGGCCGGGCCCTGTGGTTATCGACATTACCAAAAATGCGCAGATCGAGATGCTCGATTTCCGCTATCAAAAGCAGGGGCCGATCCGTTCCTACAAGCCCAAGCCAAAACCTTCCACCTCCGCATTAACTGCCGCTGCTGCGCTGATTAATGCCGCTGAACAGCCGCTAATTTTGGCTGGCCATGGTATTCAGATCGCTCATGCACAAGATGCTTTCCGGCAATTCGTAGAGAAGTCAGGTATTCCGCTGGCCTGTACCATCCACGGGCTGAGCAGTATTCCCAACAGCCACCCGCTGCATATGGGTATGCTGGGCATGCACGGCAATTACGCGCCCAATGTGATGCAAAACCGCTGCGATGTGCTCATTGCGATCGGGATGCGCTTTGACGACCGGGTGACGGGTAATCTGGAAAAATATGCCAAACAAGCCAAGGTCATCCACATCGAAATCGATCCTTCAGAAATCAATAAGAACGTACCGGCGGATGTCCCCGTACTTGCCGACGCAAAAGAGGCATTGGAGAAGCTGCTCCCGATGATCAAGGAAAAGCAATACCCCGAGTGGATCGCCCGGTTTAAGGAGATGGACGCGGAGGAAGAAGAAAAAGTAATCCGGCACGATATGTCCCCTTCCGAAGATGGACAAATCCGTATGGGCATGGTCGTACGTGAAGAAGGAGATGGACGCGGAGGAAGAAGAAAAAGTAATCCGGCACGATATGTCCCCTTCCGAAGATGGACAAATCCGTATGGGCATGGTCGTACGTGAAG
>PR_CR_10_Liq_3_inCRDRAFT_1000413_pt1 | contig 11683 bp, 9 predicted proteins | sample PRCRCaboRojoPR_2_FD_10240 | JGI IMG/M metagenome (IMG submission 10240)
TGTGTCTATCATGCTATATAACATAGCAGATTTTTTTCAACCAGCCAAACTCGCGCACACGAGCGCGCGCGGTCTGGATTTAATTTTATTAAAATCTAATTGAGCTTTTTTATTGTCTTGATTTTCAAAGGCTTTAATCCGCTTCCGCAAATAATCATTTGATTCAGATTGATATTGCTGAAATAAAAGAAGCAAGTTGCGAGCGGTCGATGTCTGATAAATCAGGCCATCTAAATAATAGGGCAAAAATGCTTGCCATGCAGTTGTTTGATCCTTGAGCAAAAGATGCCGAAGCCATTGCCGAACTAATTGTATCCAATCTTCATCCTGATACTGTTCTTTTGGGGAAGAAAAGGCTTTAGATTTTATTGTTAGCTTAGCTTGCAGGTGATCCAGGACTTTTTGGTTGAGCGCCTGAATGCCTGGGTTATTTCTCCGTTGGAATAACTGCTTGATTACGAAGTCGCGTACTTCCTGATGCAGTTGTAATTTATTGCGTGATACCGCGGCGAAGCTTCGTTCCAGATAGTTGAGACGAGATTGTACAGTTTCCCCTTTTTTGAGGTTGCCAGGACGCTCTAAGAGTAGATGTAAGAGTGCCTCATCTCCATTAGCTAACGCAAGTGCATATAGATCAAGCTGGTCTTGCTCTTGATCCAGGCAGTGCAGCATGTAGCGATTAACCATGGTAGTTACCACGTCGTCACCTGCGATTCTTTCGCCACATGTGATATCAGCAAGCTGACCGGTCTCTGCATAAATTTCGGCAGCGGTTACAACAGCTAGTGGAATCCCGTGAGTCGCTTCTTGTACTTGTTCGATGTCAGCATCTGACAAAGGTGGTTGGTCTTCAGCCTCAGTTTCAAAATAGGTTTTAATGTATTTCCGTGTTAGCTCCCGTAAGTTGTATTCTTCCAGATAAAAATGCTCTTCATCCCCGGCACTGTAACCTTCAAAGTATTCATCTCCCCACTTCTGGGTTCTTGCCAGGTTATTACGCCCACCGATCACCCAGATTATTTGCTTTCCGGCATGTTTGATTACTTCTCTTATCCAGGTATCGCATCGATCAATAATCTCGTAAGTATCAAAATAGATTACTAGCGGAGTTCTGTCAGCCAACACTTGGAACCCTTTAGCCAAAGCTCTAGCCATAACTTCCAATTCGTTGGACAAATCGGTCAGGTAGTCTTCTCTTCGCCAGCGGCGACCGACTTTTTGAGTAAAGCGCTCCGCAGAGCGTGCCCCACGGCTGAAAGCTTCCTTTGCTACGTATTCGATGGCTTCTTTACTATGTTCATACACCGTACCAGGGATGACCATACCTGCCGCACCAGCGGCCCCTTTGCCCATGATTTTGCCAAACTCTTGATAATCGTTCTCCCGTTTTTTTTGGGCATCTTCTTTCGCCTTTTTGAAGCGATCCAATGCCTTCTCAAAATCGTCGAATTTTTTACCCCAATCTTCTTTTTTGAGTACTTCCTGGTAAATAAGCTTGAGTACATCTCCAGGGGCGACTTCATCACGAGGAACCTGCAGTAAGCTAGGTGAGAGGCGACGACGCTCCTGCCAATCAATACTAAAGACCTGAAAATCATCATTGTATTCCTTACGCATGACCTTCCGGAATTCTTTAGCAAGCTTAGTCTTGCCTATGCCACCCTGTCCGTAAAGTAAAAAGACAAAAGGGAGGTCGTTTTCATGATCCACTAATTCATCTAACGCTTTACGAAAGGCTTTGAGTTCTCTTGTCCGGCCTAGAAAAGGATGTTTGGGCATAAAATTAATGTAGCTGAAACGGTATAATAACTTAGTTGATTTTAAATTAAAGTTACGTATCTGATTATTCTTAAGCTCGCCATGATTGCGTCCTATTTGAAAGATTTAGAGGAGTAATCCGCACTTAGTGTCCTTAAAAATTATTTGCTCCAAACTGGGATCCACAACCATTATGTTTGGCTTAGTCAAGGACTTGATAATTGCATAACTTTAATATTGGGGAATTTACGCTTTTTGTAAGGATTCCCTCTTCTTTTACCTATTTTTTATTGTGTAAAGCCTAGGTTTTGAGAACCCTTACGAGGGTCAACCAATATTGCAGGAGAAAAGAAAAGCCATCTCTACATCTAACTTCCCTTCAATTTCACTATATTTATTCAATCTATCGCCTGTTTTTTACGTTCAATAAGACCAAACAGATTCAAAATCCTGCAAAATATGGATGCACCAAAAGGCTCTACCATCAAACGGATACAGAACGATTTCACCCTGCTGGAGAAGTTGATGAACATCATCATCAACCGGGGGCATAAAGAGAATTCCATCGAGGTCAATGGTGGCAAGGTCAAGATTGTGCGCATCAAGTCCGTTCACCGTAGTATCGAGGATGCAGAACAATGAATATTGCTTTAGGCGCGCTGCTGCTGTTCCTGCTTTTCATTCCCGGACTGCTCTTCCGTACGGCTTTTCTGAAAAGCGATTCTCTCAAAAGTAACATCGATACGACTGTCCTCAATGAGCTGCTGTTCGTCAGCGTACCAGCGCTGGTCTTACATTTGTGCGGCATGCTGATCGTCGAGGCGTACCTGGAAGTAGAGGTCCGGCTGGATCAGTTTTACTACCTGATCACGGGCGCGAAGGACAGCACGCAGATTGATTTTGAAGTCATCAAAAGCAGCCTGCCGGGATTTACGGGTTACCTGATCCTTACTTCAATAATGGCCGTGTCCTTTGGCATGATTTTGCAACGGGTGGTCATCCACTGGGACCTGGACAGCAAATATCCTTTCCTGCGCCTGTCCAATGAATGGGAGCGCCTCCTCAGCGGGCGGGTGCTGGGGCCGGTTGATCATAAAAAAATAGAATTCATTCAGGTGGATGTGCTGACCTCCGGAGACGAAGGCGATATGCTCTACTGCGGCATCCTGGAGAAATACACTCTCAACAGCAAAGTGGGGCTGGAAAATATCTACATGTCCTCCGTCTACCGGCGGAGGCTCAGCAGTGATTACCAGTCAGCTTCCTCGCTTGCCCCGGAGTTGCCGAAGGAGGAAGGTCCTAACTTAATGACAGACGTGCTTTCCAAAGACACAGATGCCCGCTATTACAACATGCCCGGCGACTACTTCATGATCCCCATCTCCGAAGTCAAAAACATCAACATTATACTGACGATTAAGTGGTTTGCCACAGCAAACCTACTCAATGTCAGCATTTACGCTGGGAAGTGACTTGCTCCTATGTCGCAAACCACTTCGTATTGCGTATACAAGCAGGTCTTTGTCTACCGGCGCATGCCCAAAGGCAACGCCCCCCGGCTGACCGACCTGGAATACCGAACGCTGAAGCTTTGGATTGATGCACTAAAACTCTAAAACCCTATTCAACATGGACTTTTCAATCAAATCCTTTACCCTGTTTACCGCAGTGGCCCTTACCGGACTTTCAGCGGGCTTGTTCTACGCCTGGTCAGTATCCGTCATTCCCGGCACCCGCAAAATTCCGGACCCGGTTTACCTGGAAACCATGCAGTCCATCAACCGGGCGATCCTGAACCCCGCCTTTTTCCTGATCTTTTTCGGGAGCCCCCTGGCATTGGGCATCAGCACCTTTCAGCAGGCGGGCAGCGGCTGGGCATTCGGGCTGTTGCTTGGCGCAACATTGACCTACCTGGCCGGCACTTTCGGTGTAACCGCCCTGGGTAACGTCCCCCTCAATGACGCCCTGGATATCCTCGATTTGGCCGAGCTGGGCCAACAGGAAGCCGCCGATTTCCGGCAACACTACGAGCAAAAGTGGAACCGCCTGCATCAGCTGCGGATGGCCTGTTCGGTACTGGCTTTTGCCTTGTCGCTGTTAGCGCTTTTTAAAGTTTAAAATGGCAAGCAGGGCAGTTCGTTGTAAACGCTGTAAGGCCGTATAAAAGGCACGCATTTATACCCTGGTAACCACGCCGTATATCGACTTCGTAGAAGTCACATCCTTCTAACCTGGCTAACATCGCAGCAGATCGACTTCGTAGAAGTCGCATATTACCCTAGCTGACGGAAGAACGCCTTTGATGATTGTTTTCGGTTGCCCAGCTATTGAGGCGTAGCAGTCGACTAGTGTTGACTTCCTTTGAAATCAAATAATTCAATTTTTCACCATCATGAGTAGTGTCAAGCAGTAACGATCAATACCAGATCCGCTACCTAACGCAAACGGATACCATTCCAACGGCTTTAGGGCCCCATCACGTAATGCGCTGTGGCCTTTGCGAGCCCCTTCGCGAACTTTGCGTGAACCCTTCCAGCACATGGCGCCCCCCCTTGATACCCCACTCATCCAAACCCAATTCTTATGAAAAATTCAAGCAACATCCTCGTCATCGGCGGCACCGGTAAGACCGGGCGCAAAGTCGTAGAAGGTCTTCAAAAGCGCGGTCAAAAGGTCCGTATCGGCGGCCGCAACAGCAACCCCGCATTCGACTGGAGCAAGCCCGATACCTGGGCAGAAGCTTTGGAAGGCATGGACAAGTTCTACATCGTTTTCTACCCCGACCTAGCCGTGCCCGGTGCCCTGCAAGCCATCGAAAAGCTGACGGAAATGGCCAAAGAGGCAGGCGTGCAAAAAGCCGTCCTCCTCTCTGGCAAAGGGGAGCAGGAAGCGGAACGCTGCGAACAGGTAGTGGCCCAATCCGGTATGGACTATACCCTGGTGCGCGCTTCCTGGTTCAGCCAAAACTTCAGCGAAAGCTTCCTGATGGAGCCTATCCTTGCCGGTTATGTGGCCCTGCCCATGCCTGATGCTAAAATCCCGTTTGTGGATACCGGCGACATCGCCGAAGTGGTGGTCGAAGCCCTTATAAACGATGCCCATAACGGACAAACCTATGAAATTACCGGTCCACGGGCATTGACCTTCCGGGCCGCAGTACGGGAGATTGGAGCAGCTACGGGCAAGTCCATCGTCTACCGCGCGGTTTCCCTACAGTACTATAAGGCATCGATGGAGGCTGCGGGCCTGCCCGGCGACTACGTGTGGCTGATCGACTACCTTTTCCGCGAAGTGCTCAGTGTACCGGCCAATCAGGACGTCACCCGCGATGTGGAGCGCGTGCTCGGGCGCCCGGCGACCGACTTTACCGCTTATGCGCAAAAAACTGCGGCAAGTGGGATTTGGGGGGAAACCGTCCCACAGTCTGTTTAATACGTGGGGGTTCATAACAAATTGCACTACTTGAATAGCTCGGCAGCATTCGTGGATAAGCTGGAGCAGAGCGGGAAGCTCTACCCCAGCAGCTATCGCGCTTAAATGCACAGAGGGTTGCCCCCCCTAGTGTTAAAGCCGGTGGTTACTTTCTGTTTTGTGTATTATGTTATACACACAATACGTGGAAATGCAAGGCTGAAGGGTTATTTTCAGCCTTGCCAACCAACGCCTCAACCTTATGGACCAGCCTGTATTCCGAAGTGCCACCCGCATTAATGGTTATCAACCTTCACCTCCGCATTGTGGTATTGCCAATTTCGCCAAAGTGCAAGCAGGCTGATCACCGTAAGGCAGATTACGGTATAATAAACAAAAGGTGGAATTGGTACAGGATCGCCTGCTGCATAGGAATGCAGCCCGGATAAATAATAATTCACCCCAAAGTAGGTCATGATGACAGAAGCCCATCCAAACAAAGATGCAACGTTGAAGGCATAGGCCCCTCTGAATCCGGGAATGAACCGCATGTGGAGAATGAAGGAATAGACGAGTATTGTGACCAGCGCCCAGGTTTCTTTGGCATCCCACCCCCAGTAGCGCCCCCAGGATTCATTCGCCCATACGCCTCCGAGATAAGTGCCTACACTGACCATTACCAAGCCTCCAATGAGCGTCATTTCGCTGATTTGAGTCATCTCCCGAATCATCCGGTTCACGTTTTTGGCGTTTTTTGGCGTACGGAATATAATGAACACCAGGTTGATTAACCCGATTAATGCACCGAGCATGAGAAAGCCATAGCTGCCCGCTTCAAGCGATACGTGGATGGTCAGCCAATAGGATTTCAGTACCGGGACCAGTGGGGTGATTTCCGGGTCGAGCCAGCTCAAACCAGCTACCATCAGGATGGTGGAAGCCAGTATAGAGGTGGCGGCCAGACTGCCCAGTGATTTACGCCCGAAAAGAATACCAGCCAGTACTGTGGTAAAAGCAATATAAATCATAGACTCGTACCCATTGCTCCAGGGTGCGCGGCCGGAAACATACCACCGGAGCCCCAGCCCAAAGGTATGCATTGCAAAAGCAGCTAGGAATATACCTATCGCGATCCGGACCGGCCATTTTAAACCCAACCCGGGTTTGAATACTCTTGCAAAAAGCAGTCCCAGAAAAGCCAGGCCGAGCAGGGCGTATACCTTTCCTAAATGGCTAAATACGTTTAACCGGTTCAGTAGTATTTCTGCACTGATCTTTTGTTCGGAGGGCATCACGGCAGCGCCATTTTTGTATTGAAATTGGCGCAACTCATCAACTAGGCGGTTGGCCAGGTCCCAGTCGCCATCATGCAAGGCTGTTTGGATGGTGGGGACATAGGCGTCATAGAATTTCTTTCCGAACGAGGCCTCCTGTTGTCCGTGCCGGTGGGCATCATTGGGCGATTCCCAAAGGTTATTGGGGTCACCAGGTACCGGAAAGACTTTGAAGAAGCTGCCCGAAAATACCATGTTGCAGATGTTGACCCGCTCATCCAGTTTCATCATTTCCTTTTCGAAGACGCCACGGTCCTTCTTAGGCGTATTGTAAGCTTTGCGAACGTGCTCCTGCAGGATATAATTACCATTTTGATCAAAGAAATCGCGGTAGGCGGTAAGTTTGCCTTCCACCGGGATGAGCGCTTTCGTTTTATCGTGCCGCCCCATTTTGATGAGCGGCAGGTGGTACCAGTCTTTCGGGCTGGCTGTCATGCTTATGATAGCCTGTTCTGCACTAAGCCCGTAGATGGTTTCTTTGCGGGATAGCTTGCGCAAAATCTCACTGGCATAGGTATTCATAGGTTTCATTCGCCCTCTGTGGTCCTGCATAACCAGGCGTCCGAATTTTTCGGCATGCATAGTGGAAACCGGAGGGCCCAGTACATAGTTGGGGGCAGGGGAGGCCATAGCCAGATTGGAGGCAAGCATTAAAGGCAACAGGACCAGGGCTGAGGATGGTTTGCTTTGCATTTGCTTCAGGTTGCGGGCCAGTTGCTGAAAGCGGCTCTTCCTGCTAAAGAAGGTAAGTACCATACCAATGGTGAGGACGGCATACCCCAGGTATGAAATCCAGGTGCCCCACCAATCGTGATTGACACTCAGGTAAGTACCCAGTTCATCCAGGTCGAAGGAGGACTGGAAAAACCGGTAACCATCGTAATTCAGGATATGATTCATGTAAATCCGCTGATCCTCCTGAATACTGTTGCGTTCGTCCAGCAGGGTCACTTCACTGGCATAGGAAGAGGCACTGTTGGTACCCGGGTACTTTTCAATGATGAAGTCTCGCAACTGTAATGCAAAAGGAAGCTGAATGCGCCTGGAACCGTAGGCAACGGACAACTCGAGGTCGCCAAGCAGGAAGGTACGCGGGCGGCCTTCCACACCCTTGCTTCCAAAGATGTATTGCTCCTGCGTCTGTTTTCCATCGCTCACCCGGATTTGAATGCCGGCGGTGCTGTTGCTTTCCATTTTTTGGTTTGCGGAGGCCAGCTTAAGGTGCCCCGTTGGGGTAAACTGGCCAAAGACGAAGCTTTCCCGTGCGCTGGCGTAAAGGCTACGGAGCTTAAGGGGATGATAATGCCCGGCTTGCAAAGTGTCTCGCTGTTGAGTAGCCATGACCGTTTGAGTGAAAAGGGTGGGGGCTTTGAAGTAGGGCTGGCCGTTTTCTACCTTAATATTGAAGGCCTGTGGGTCCTCAACCTTTGTGAAATTGAATAGGGTGCCGCGAATACGGCTGCGTTGCCCTTTCTGAATGTAGTATTCTTCACGGCCGTTTGCGCCGCCAATAACGATTTGCAGGGTGGGAACACCCGCTTCGTCATTCAGCAGAAACTCTTTGGGGTTAGGCATGAAATCAGTCACCTCTACATCAATGGTCGTCGCCCCAAGCTGGTAGGACTCCTGAAAATGGTTATAGCCTAAACTGGCAAATAGTACAGGTTCGTCAAACCGGTATTGCCGGCCTTGCTGCCGGGCTTCAAAAATAAGGTAGGTCTCCGCGCTGAGGAAGGTATTTGAACTGCTACCCTCCCGGATATGCATCATGCCTTCAAAGCCAAAATAACGGGTGACTGCTGCACCCATGAATATAATGACGATTGCAGCGTGAAAGGAGAGCACGGCCCATTTTTTCTGCTGAACGAGGCGGTATCGAAAAATATTGACCAGAATAGTGATGCCAAACATAAGCATCAGCAATTCCAGCCACCAGGATTTGAAAACGACTTTTTGGGCGGCACTCGTGCCAAAGTCATTCTCAATAAAGGTGGCTGCTCCAATAGCAATGGCGAAAAGAATCATATACAACCCTGCTGCTGAAGTGGAAAACAGCCGGTTGGAAATTAGCTTTAATAGTTTCATGACCAGGGATAGTTTTGGGTTACCGGAGCACAGCACCTTCCATAATAATATCATACTGATAGCCGGCACCAAAGTCTTTGTTCAGGGCAATGGTCCCTTCCAGTGTGATGATGGCGCCCAGGGGGATATTCTCGGTTGTGGTGATAGTCAGGTCCAGCCCTTCGCCTGACCCATCCTGCAGGTGCACCCAGTTGCGGTTCATAATCATGGGGTTGACCTTTACGCACTTGCCTGTAACTTTTATTTGCTGGTTGTTGTATTTTTCCTTTTGGGCTATAAGGTCCGCAATGGAGACAGCACCTGCTGCGGGCTTTATGTCCTCAGGGCGTACTTCAAGATCGGTGGCCGCCGCCGCATTCATCTGTGCAAAGGCTTCATCCAGTACGGCTTCGCTATCCGAAGGCGCTTTCCAGAATTTGGAGACGAGGTAAAGCGTTTCGAAAACCCGGTTAAATTCCTGGCTGAAGAACTGCTTTTTGAGGAGGCCTCCTTTGAAGAAATAGGTTTCACCTTCAGTAATCTCTTGTTTAGATACGGCAACCCAGTATTGTTCCCCCTCTCCCTCTACGTGCAGGTAGGTATACCGGTCTGTATTCAATACCTCATTGACGGTCACCTGATGGGTGGCTTCTGCCGGGTTAGATGGCGTTTCAGTCGCTTCCTGCAGTGCCGGGATGGTATTCGAAGTTGTGCCTTCAGGGGTATCGGACGGTTCACTTTCGATAACTTTTGGTTGGCCTCCGCAGGCGGCCAGGATGCCGATCAGGAAGCCGGAAAGGCAAATGCTCAGTAATCTTCTGTAATTTAGAGAAATCATAAGTCTAATGTTTAGAATCGCGCAGCTGAGTAACCTGAGGGTTTGCTATGGGATTAGCTGGCTAATGGTGTTTTTGTTTGTTTAGTAAGGCCGTATCTTCAATAGCTGTGTCCTACACTCAAAACCGCTGAATAATTTTTGTATTAATGCGTTGATAGGGTTGTTCCTGTTCAATAAAAGTACCTTCGTAAAAGACCAGCAAGCTCAACTGCTTACGGATGCGCAGCGAAAGGCTTGCGCCTGCAATTTTTTGGTCCACCTGTGAGCCTGTATTCTGGTACTCGTAATGTACCGTTCGGAAGTACACATCTCCATTAAGGCGTTTCTTAATGATTGGCCTGGAAAGGCGCAAATCGTAAATCTGGCTCTTGATGTAGTTGGTCTGTAAGAGGGTGGCCGAAAGAGATGCCCGCATGTTGAGCCTCGGTATTTTCGACCAAGTTAGGAATGCTCTCAGGTTTTTGGACTGATTTCGGTCACTCCTCTGAAATCTCCATCCGGTATTGACGCCCAGCGTGAGAAGTTTCGCCGGCCGCAGATTGATACTAAACCGCAGCCCCTGCCGTGTTTCATCCTGGATAAGCTGGTCGATAAAGCTTTTGTAAGATTCGTAGTAAATGACGTTGCGCCGGTTATCGTAGGACAGGGAAAGCCTGATTTTTTTGTTCACCCGGTAGCGCATAGACAGGTATAAACTGGTCAGGCGCAGTTTGTTTTGGACTTCACTGTTCAGGTTTTCGTAGAGATCGGCTTCCACCGAGGAGAACAAGTTAAAGCCTTCAAAGGGCGTACTGCGGTGCTGAAAATAAAGAAACCGCCGGTCCGTTTGCCCCTGATTGGTCTGTTCCAAAAAGCCAACGGTTGTCCGGTGGCTTTGTTGTTTGCCGGCCGCGGTCAGCGCCAGATAGCCCCCCGCTTCTAGTAGGGAAGGGTTGAAGCTGTAGTCGGAATAATCTGGTCTGAAGCCTGCGATCCCACCCAAAGTAAAAGCGCCGATTTGCTGCTCATATTGCAGTCCGTCAATGGCACCTACGCTCGACATATTCGGGTTGATCCGGCGGCCTAGCGTTAGGTTGGAGGTGGAGTCAAAATCATAGCGGACAGAAAGGGCATATACCTTGAGGGCATCAGATAAATTATCTTGTACCTCTTCCCACTCTCCTAGCGTATGCCTGAATGTGATGTATTGCTCAGTTGAAAACTGGGAATCCTTTAAGTGGTCACCCCGAAAAGAGAAAGCATAGCGCATCCGGTGCAATTCACGGTATTCAGACCTACTACTGTAAGAAGCAGCGGAAAGCCGGGCCCTGATTTTTTCGAGGCTTCTGCCAGGCTCTTCCTGTTCCTGGTCTTCCTCTGGTACTAGTACCGGTGTAATCCCATTAACGGCCTCATCTTTCGGTACAGTGGTTTCAGCAGGCGCAACTGAGGGCGGGGGAAGTGATTCATCAACCGGGATTTTTGCATAAATCAAATCTTCCTTTTGAAAGGAAAAGCCTGCAAAAGGCGTGCAAACCGCAGAGGTCGAAGATTTATTATCCGTTTGCATTGCCGGGAGGTATTGGCCCTCCCGATTGATGTAAAGCGTGTCCCCTACAGTAATACCTTTGGTAGAAGAAAACTTTACATATACGTTGCGTGAAGAAAGAAAAGAAACTTTGCCATTGACCCAGGCCGCACCGGTATCAGCAACCTGCCCCTGTAGCGAAGTAGCCAACAGGAAAAGCCAAAGTACTATGTTAAACAGGCTCCTCATTATGCTGATAGTCTCTGCTGATGTTATGAATTAACTATTCCTCTGCCTCCGTTAGTCCTCTCCGGTAGGATGACAGGCGAAACAGGCATTATTCTCAAATACATACCCCGGTACCTCATCATGCTCATCCGCCAGGTCAGCTGCATTATTATGGCAGTTGATACAGTCGAAAATGGCATAATTGCCTGGGGTGGTATGACAGTCTGTACAGCTATTCCACTCTTCGTCGTGCTTGCCACTGTAAATGGGGAAGTACATAGCGTCGTGATCAAAAGTAGAAGGTATCCAAGTGTTCTGACCATGGCAGGCTTCACAATCCGTAGGGAAGTTTGCTATGGCGTGATTGGGGTTATTCGTAGCGTTATAGTCATCGCTATGGCACCCGAAGCAGGTATTAGGGGTATTATTGTAGTCGCCATTGTGGCAGTCGTTGCAGTTGAAGGCAATAGCGGCATGCGCGCCCACAAGCGGATAGTACTGGTCGTGGTCGAAAGAGGAAGGGATCCATGCACCTTCCGTGTG
>PR_CR_10_Liq_3_inCRDRAFT_1000419_pt1 | contig 11544 bp, 10 predicted proteins | sample PRCRCaboRojoPR_2_FD_10240 | JGI IMG/M metagenome (IMG submission 10240)
GTGGGAAGCCGCTCTGTCTAATCTCGTGGGTCCCGGCGATCGCGTCTTGTTTTACGAAACCGGTCAGTTTGCGGCGCTTTGGAAGCAGATGGCCGATCGACTCCAGCTCAAAGGCGATGTGATTTCCGGTGACTGGCGTACTGGCGTTGATGCCAACCGGATCGAAGATGCGTTGCGTGCTGACACCGCAGGCTCCATTCGTGCGGTCTGCGTTGTACACCATGAAACCTCATGTGGCATTACCTCAAATATTCGTGCAGTGCGCGACGCAATTGACGCAACTGGACATCCTGCATTGTTATTGGTTGATAGCATTTCAGGGCTGGCAAGTGTCGAATATCGCCACGACGCCTGGGGTGCGGATGTCACGATTTCTGGATCTCAAAAAGGGTTGATGTTGCCACCGGGGCTTGGCTTTAATGCACTCTCCGAGCGCGCGATTGACGCGTCTAAGCTCTGTGCTACCCCGCGTTCATATTGGGATTGGGACGATATGCTCGCCGCCAATGCAAATGGTTATTTTCCATACACCCCTGTGACCACATTGTTGTATGGCCTACGTGAAGCCATTGCAATGCTTGAAGAGGAAGGGTTGGACAACGTGTTTGCTCGTCATCAGCGCCTTGGTGATGCGTGTCGGGCGGCTGTTGCCCATTGGGGCTTGGAAACGGTGTGTCAGAACCCGGCTGAGCACTCAAATGTACTGACCGGAGTGATGATGCCTGACGGGGTCGATGCAGACGCCGTTCGACGCATTATTCTCGAGCGCTTTGACATGTCGCTTGGCACGGGTCTTGGCAAATTGAAGGGTCGCGCCTTTCGAATTGGTCACTTAGGTGACATCAATGAACTCACGCTCATGGGAACGCTCAGCGGCGTTGAGATGGGCTTGGGCCTTGCCGATGTGCCGCATCGTGCAGGGGGATTAGAAGCTGCCATGCAGGTTCTTAAACAATAACAACGTGGAATCAGACTCCCATAACAATAATTTAGGAGAAATACATGAAATTATTAACGACAATGAAAACACTGACGATCGCGTTGGCGGCCTCAGTGACTGCCGCGCAGGCAGCAGATGTCACCCTCAAATTCGGGCACGTTGGAGCACCCGGATCATTGTTCGAAGCCAGTGCAAATGCGTATGCACAATGTGTTGCTGATGAATCCAACGGCACAATTGAGGTCCAAACCTTCGGCTCATCACAGCTGGGCAAAGATCGTGAATTACTGCAGAAGTTGAAACTCGGTCAGGTTGATTTTGCGTTGCCCTCGTCTGTGATGTCATCAGTCTCTGATGAATTTGGGGTGTTTGAAATGCCTTATATCATCAAAGACCGTGAACACATGAAGCGCGTGCAGAGTGAGCTCGGTGATACCTTCCAGAAAGCTGCGAACGATAAGGGATATCACATTGTTGGATATTTCGAGAATGGCTTTCGCAACATCACCAACAACGTGCGTCCAATCAACGTTCCATCCGATTTACAAGGGGTTAAGTTGAGAACGCCAAGCGGCGAATGGCGCGTCAAAATGTTCCAGCTATACGGTGCAAACCCAAGTCCAATGGCGTTTTCAGAGGTCTTTACAGCACTGCAAACAGGCGTGATGGATGGGCAGGAAAATCCCTATGCACAGATTGCATCTGCGAAATTCCAGGAAGTTCAAAAGTATCTGTCGATCACTGGGCACGTCTATACGCCTGCCTACCTGTTGGCATCACAGCGTCATTTTGAAAAGCACCCAGCGAACGTGAGACAAGTGCTGACTGATTGTGCGAGCTCAACGCAAACTTTTGTCTATCGGAAGGCTGCGTCTCTCGAGACCGAGCTCCTTGATGTGATCAAGTCCGCTGGTGTCGAGGTGAATACGGCCGATAAAGATGCATTCATCGAGGCTTCGAAGCCAATTTATGATGAATTTGCATCAACCGTGACTGGTGGTGCAGAGCTGGTTCGTAAAATCCAACAACTTGCGAACTAAAGTGGGACTCGACCCCTCCGCTCGGAGGGGTTCTCGACGATTAAGAAAAAGGACAACGGTCGTGGATCGAATTGCGAAAGGGTTAGACCAACTGCTCGTTTGGTTTCTATTGATTCAGATGACAGCGCTCACAGGCGTTGTGATCTTTGCGGTTCTGGCCCGTTTGACAGGGAATTCAGTGGCTTGGTATGACGAAGTTGCGGCCATTCAGTTGGCGTGGATCACCTACTACGGTGGTGCTTATGCGGCACTCCATCGGCGTCACATCGGTTTTGATTCAGTGCTTTTGGCGATCCCAATGCCGTACCGGACCTATGCGGTGTATTTCGCTGAAGCGGTTGTGATTGGCTTTTTCTTATTGCTTGCATATACAGGCTTTCAAGTGCTTGTTGTTCTCGAGGGCGTCTATTTGGTGTCCTTGAACTGGGTGCCAATCCAATTCACTCAATCCGTGATCCCCATTGGCGCACTGTTATTTGTCGTGTGTGAGATTTGCAGCATTCCGAATTATTTGAGCAAGATCGAGCAGGGTATTTCGCTTGAGCATGCTGAGATCGAAGAAGAAGTTGAAACCGAATTACAAAAAGCACAGGAGGCGCGGTCATGATTGTGTTTGTCATGTTTATGATGTTGATCGCCCTCATTTGTCTCAATGTGCCTATTGCGGTCGGATTGGCCGTATCTGCACTGTTTGGGCTTGTTGTTGTCGAGGGTTAGACAGTGTGGTGACTGTGGCCCTCGACATGTATGACGGCTCAACCAAGTTTTCGTTGATTGCAATTCCAATGTTCGTACTGGCCGGTGCAATTATGAATGCCGGCGGTATTACCGATAAGCTGATCAATTTTGTCCATGCCATCATTGGGTTTGTGCGTGGTGGTTTGGCCATGGTCAACATCGGCGTCAGTCTGTTTTTCGCTGAGATCTCAGGGTCTGCTGTTGCAGATGTCGCAGCACTCGGCTCGGTACTGATTCCACAAATGAAAAAGCGTGGATACTCCGCGCCTTTAGCGGCAGCGGTGACTTCATCGTCCGCCTCTTTGGCGATTATCATCCCGCCGTCGATTCCGATGATTCTCTATGCGACCTCCGCCGGCACATCTGTCGAGCAATTATTTGTTGCCGGGATCATTCCTGGTCTCTTGGGAGCCGCTGGACTCATGGGGATGGCGTACTATTTTGCGCGTCGCTACAACTTGCCGAGAGAAGAGGCTTTTGAGCTGAAGCGCTTGTGGGTGACCATGGTTGAAGCACTGCCTGCTTTTGCGCTTCCTGTGATTATTCTCGGCGGTATTTTCGGTGGCTTTGTGACAGCCACTGAGGCAGCTGGATTGGCAGTGGTTGCCGCGATTGGTGTGAGTGCGTTTTACGCCAAAATGGATTTCGGTCATCTAAAGCGGGCCATGATCGATGGTGGTGTTCAGACCGCTGTTGTAATGCTTTTGGTTGCGGCTTCTGTCGTCATGGGTGGGTTTCTGACCCGTGCGCAGATCCCACAAGATTTTGCGCGCTGGATTCTAGATATCACCAACAATCAATGGGTGATCCTTGCGATTTTGAATGTCTTTTTCTTGGTGATTGGCTTCTTCCTGCATTCGGCGGCTGCAATTATTTTGGTTGTGCCCATCGTGATCCCGTTGATTCAGGCGGCTGGTATTGATCCGATTCATTTTGGCTTGGTTGTGACGCTGAACCTTGCACTCGGCCAGCAGACGCCGCCTGTCGCATCTGTCCTCATTACCTCCTGTGCTGTGGCACGTGCCAATATTTGGGACGTCTCCAAGGTGAACATCTATTTCATCGCGGTGTTGTTTGCAGTTTTGATGCTTTGCACCTACGTACCATCGGTACCTATGTACTTGGTCGAAGTGTTGTATCGCTCTTAGGGTGACAGATGGCTGATTTTGAGATTCTTGACCACGGTCGGATTCGAGAGCTGCGGTTTAATCGGCCGGAGTCTCGAAACTCACTGACCTTTGAGATGTACCAGGCATTGCAACGACTGTGTGACGAGATTGACCCCGATACACATTGCGCGCTTGTGCTGACATCCGAGGGTGAGAAAGCATTTGCATCCGGTACCGACATCTCAAATTTCAAAACGTTTTCATCGCCACAAGATGCGATTGAGTATGAAGCAATGATCGGTTCAGTGATCGATTCGGTCGCATCGTGCGCAGTGCCCGTGATCGCATCACTCCATGGCGTAGTGGCGGGCGGTGGTGCCGCGATTGCAGCTGCTTCCGATATTCGAATCGCAACGCCAACTACGAAATTCGGTATGCCCATTGCACGCACGCTTGGCAACTGCCTGTCCATCGCAAACCTAAAACGCTTGATCGAAATGCTTGGTGAGTCTCGCGTACGCTATTTAATGCTGACTGCTCAGTTCATTGAATGTGACGTATTGATTCAAAGCGGATTTGTCAGCGAGGTGGTCGAAGATGCATCTGCGTGTGATGACAGAGCTCGAACACTTGCGCTTGGCATGGCTGATCTTGCGCCACGAACATTGCAAGCGACTCGAATTGGTTTGGCGCGTTTAAATGAAGCAAGCCTGCCAGATGATCGGGATCTGATTGAATCGTGCTACATGAGCGAGGATTTTCAGGAAGGCGTTTCGGCATTTTTTGAAAAACGGCGAGCGGTGTGGAGGGGCGTGTGAGTGAATTAAACAAGCCATTGCACGGTATGCGAGTGATTGAGCTCGCCCATATCATGGCAGGCCCTTTGTGTGGAATGATGCTGGCGGATATGGGTGCCGATGTGATCAAAGTTGAAAAGATCGACGGCGGCGATGATTCAAGGCGCATGGTCCCGCCAACAGTTGGCGACGAGTCGGCCGCATTTTTGATGATGAATCGAAATAAACGCGGCCTGTCTCTGGATTTAAAATCTGAGGCGGGCAAAGCGATTTTGGTGCAGTTACTCAAAGATGCTGATTGTGTGATTGAGAATTTTAGACATGACACCATGGAGCGGCTTGGTCTGTCCTATGAGTCATTAAAGGAAATCAATCCAGGTTTGATCTATGTCGAAATCTCGGGCTATGGACGAACGGGTCCATACCGTGAGCGTGCCGGGTTTGATTTGGTGGCACAAGGTGCCTCTGGACTGATGAGCATTACAGGCCCAGGAAAAGACAATGGTCCGGTTAAGGTCGGTGCGCCCGTGACCGACATCACGGCCGGTATTTTAGCTGCCATGGGTGCAGCAGCAGCCTATGCCGGCAAACAGTTGACTGGGAAAGGAATGCGCGTTGATACCAGTTTGTTTGAGGCAGGAATTACCCAGACGTACTGGCAGAGCGCGATTGCACTGGCCACTGGCGTGTCGCCTGAAGCACTTGGCTCGGCGCACCCACTAAACGCACCCTACCAAGCATTCCCGACAGCCGATGGATATATCAATGTCGGTGCGGCCAATCAGCGCAATTGGCTCCGATTATTGGAGGTGATTGAGGCGATGCACCTCAATAACGATCCGCGATTTGCATCCAATGCGGATCGCATGGCGAACCTGGAGGCCCTGGTGGCCGAGCTTGAACCGATTTTTAAATCGCGCACCTCAGATGAATGGCTACAACGCCTTGACGCGTCCGGTGTACCGGCTGGCCCAATTCTTTCAATCAACGACATGTTGAAACATCCGCAAGCGACTGCGCGTGACATGATTGTCGAAACAGACCATGCGACCTGTGGCGCGGTGCAGGGGCTTGGCATGGCTGTGAAATTCCATGGCACCTCAAACAACCCGTCAAAACCACCTCCAAAACACGGTCAACACAGTCGAGAAATCGTCGCCGAACTTGGCTATACAGACGACGATATACAAAGTCTGTACACTTCCGGGGTCATTTCGACTGCGGAGTAACCATGTTTGATTCGTATTCGGCAGCACTTTTGCTGTCTGTCTCTTTGCTTTCCACTCCCTTGGTTGCGTGCGAAGTCAATGGGCAAACCTCGCAAACTGAATGCACAAAAACCCGCGTCGTGCCCCAGACAGAATTCACGCAAAATTTGGTGGCCGCGGAGCGCACAGATGCCTATGGGATTTTTGACATGATTACCGTCGAATCCGGTGCAGATCTCACCCTTCACGGCACAGCGCGCTGGACAGTCACGGTGCTTCCTGGTGGGCGTTTGACGGTGCGCGGCATGGCGCAAATTGTTGATAATCAGGGCGGCGATGTGGTGATCCGCGGCATGGTGGATCAGATCAATGCGATCGATGGCTCAACGTTGATTGCAGGAACTGTGGGTGCAGTTGATGGTTTGGGTGAGGTCAAGATTGTTCATGGTGCTGTCTTGGGCGGTCGAGTCGAATCACGCGGTCAACCGGGCAGTCAGTTCATCGTGAAACGCTAAAGGCGTTTTCGTTCTGGAATCAGCCCTTCTGGCGCATAGCGAAGCGCGACTAACAGAATAATGCCAACCGTCATCAAACGCATGTGGGCGGCCCCTTCGAGCAGATGCGCGCGGATTGGGCTTGTCGGATCCATCCCGGTGGTCAGTGTCTCGATGAGCCACAGCCCNATGGGNTCGGCCTCAATCCAGAAGAACCAAATAAAGAAGCCGCCAAGCACTGCGCCCCAGTTATTACCGGATCCGCCGATGATCACCATGACCCAAATCAGGAAGGTGAAACGCAGTGGTTGGTAGCCGACCGGCGTAAACTGACCGTCTAAAGTGGTTAACATCGCGCCTGCAAGACCGATGACAGCGGAGCCTAAGACAAATACGCGGAGGTGTTGCCAGGTCACATCCTTGCCCATGGCGGCCGCTGCAGTTTCATTGTCGCGAATCGAGCGCATCATCCGGCCCCACGGTGAGCGAAGTGCAGTTTCTGAGAGCCATAAGAGCACCGCGATGACCACCATAAAGAGCAGTGCATAACAGAGCTTGACGAAAATCGAGCTGGCATCGTCAACCGGCATGCCCAATGACATGGCAAGATCTTGGAACCAAACGGCCTGCTGCAGATCAACCTCGTAAGGCACAGGTCGCGGCAGACCGTTGACGTTTTTGACCCCACGGGTCAGCCACTCTTCATTTTTGATAAAGAAAATGATGATTTCTGAAATACCCAAGGTGGCAATCGCCAGATAATCAGACCGAAGGCCGAGTGCAATCTTGCCGATCACAAAGGCAACGCCCGCGGCAAAGAGTGCGCCAACAGGCCAAGCCACCAAAATCGGCAGTCCTAAACCGCCTAAGTAACCTGTGACTGAGGGATCAATGGACTCAATCGCATCCACGCCGGGATCGAAAAAGACACGTAAGAGGGCATACCCAGATAGGATGATCCCGAAAACGATCCAGTATCGCCAGCGGTTGATATGCTTGATTCTTGGCCATACAAGCAGGCACGCCATCACAGTTCCAAAGGTGATGAGTAACCCCGACAGAATGCCAAGTCCACCGGCCTGCCATGCCTCGCTCACAGGCGGCATCGAGACGAGGACGCCAGCCAGGCCACCGAGCGCAGCAAAGCCCATCACACCGACATTGAACAGTCCTGCATAACCCCACTGGATATTGACGCCGAGTGCCATGATGGCACTGATGAGACACAGATTCAGGATCGTCAGAGACACGCCCCAACTTTGAATAAAGCCCACCAAAATCAGTAGTCCGGCCATCACTGTGAACAGAATGGGTGCACGGTGTTTTTCGTAGAATCCAGAGTCAAACATCAAAGCGTTTTCCCCCGAAACAAACCCGTTGGCCGGATAATAAGTACGATCACCAAAATAATAAAGGACACTGCAATTTTGTAGTCCGTCCCAAGGAATTGAACCAGTGAGTCAATTTCGGTGCCCTCGGGTGCGAGGTATAGCACCACGCGTTTGTAGGCAAAGGTGAGAATCAGTTCACTGAAGGCAATGATGTAGCCTCCGGCAATCGCTCCCAAAGGGTTGCCGACACCACCGACGATGGCCGATGCAAAAATTGGCAGTAGCAACTGCATATACACAAAGGGCTTAAAACTTTTATCAAGTCCGTAGAGTGTGCCTGCAACAGTGGCGAGTGCAGCCACCAGGACCCACGTGATCAGTACCACTTTGTTTGGGTTGATTCCTGAGAGTAGCGCGAGGTTTTCGTTATCTGAATAGGCCCGCATCGATTTACCGGTGCGCGTGTGGTTTAGGAACCAAAATAACAATGCAACGATGACAATGGCTGTCACGATCGTGACCGCCTGAGTCATTTTGAGAGACAGCCCCTCATTAAGACCCGTTGTTTCTTTGAATTCACGTGCCTTGAGGATGAAACGCGTACCGTCAAAGAANATTTGGTCACCCGGGCCGATGATGAAACGGATTAATCCGCCCATAAAGAACATCACACCAATGGACACAATCAAAAAAATAACNGGACTGGCTTTGCGTTCNCGGTGNTATCGATAAACGAGGCGATCCATGCCAAGGGTGAATAAAACNGTGACTGCAATGCCCACCGGCATGGCNAGCAGGGCNGTCGGCAGTGGTTGAATCGAGATCTCACTCGCTTGAAGCAACCAGGTTACTAAAATCGTGATCATGGCACCGAAGGCCATGGTTTCCCCATGTGCAAAGTTGGAAAACCGAAGCACTCCATAGACCAGGGTGACGCCAAGGGCACCCAGCGCAAGTTGTGAGCCGTAGGTCAAACCCGGCACGATTAAAAAGTTGCCAAGCAGTGTGATGACATTTAATACGTCCATCACTACACGCCTCCCAAGAAGGCGCGACGCACTTCTGGGTTGGCGAGGAGCGCTTCGCCTGAGTCTGTAAATTTATTGTGACCTTGCACCAGCACGTAGCCAGTATCTGCGATTTCAAGCGCCTGTTTCGCATTTTGCTCAACCATCAAAATCGCGACATCGAGTCTGGCAATCTCAATGATTCGGTCAAAGAGTTCATCCATCACGATGGGTGACACACCGGCTGTCGGCTCATCCAGCATCAATACTTTGGGGTGCGTCATCAGTGCTCGTCCAACAGCGACTTGTTGTCGCTGACCACCAGACAGTTCTCCTGCCGGTTGGCGACGCTTTTGCTTAAGGATTGGAAACAGGTCGTATACCTGGGCGATTGAATCCTGGATGTTGTCATCTCGAATAAACGCGCCCATCTCTAGATTCTCCTCGACTGACATCGAGGTGAACACATTGTGTGTTTGGGGCACAAAGCCCATGCCTTTTTTGACGCGTTCTTCAGGACGGAGCCCAGAGACATCTTCACCGTCAAATAACACTTGCCCGTGACGCAGCGGCATCATGCCAAACACCGCTTTCATGGCTGTCGATTTTCCGGCTCCATTGGGTCCAACAATGACCGCGATTTCTCCACGTTCCACACCAATGGTGCAGTCATGCAGGATATCGGCAGCGCCATAGCCTCCGGTCATCTGTTGGCCCAGCAAAAAACTCATGCGGTGCGCTTATGTTTGAGCCCAGTGCCGAGGTAGGCCTCAATCACGTGCTCATTATTTTTGACGTCGTCTGCAGTGCCTTCGGCTAAAACCGTACCCTCAGCCATACAGATGACGGGGTCACAGAGTCGACTGACGAAGTCCATGTCATGTTCGATCAGACAAAAGGTATATCCGCGCTCTGCGTTGAGTTTCAAAATGGCGTCACCGATTTTATGCAGAAGCGTGCGATTTACCCCTGCGCCAACTTCGTCTAAAAAGACAATCTTGGCATCAACCATCATGGTTCGACCCAATTCCAGCAGTTTCTTTTGCCCACCGGACAGGTTACCCGCGAACTCATCCGCCACATGGTCGATTTCTAAAAATGAAATCACCTCGTCAGCTTTGGCGCGCACTTCCTCTTCACACGCCTTCACAAGCTGTGGCCGGAACCAGGTGTTAATCAGGCTTTCACCGGCTTGATTGGGCGGCACCATCATCAGATTTTCTCGAACGGTCAGGGTTGAAAACTCATGAGCGAGCTGAAACGTTCTCAACACACCTTCGTGAAAGAGTTCATGCGGCTTCAGCCCTGTAATGTCTCGTCCATCTAAGAGAACACGTCCTGACGTTGGCGTGTAGAGACCCGCGATAACGTTAAATAGCGTTGTTTTTCCCGCGCCATTGGGGCCGATCAAGCCGGTGATCGATCCGGCTTGGATTTCAAGATTGGCGCCATTGACGGCATGCACGCCGCCAAAATACTTATGTAGGTTTTCTACGACGATCATGGTGTTGTCTGAATCAAATGGCCCGAGAGGCTACCCTCAGGCCATGATTCGTTCAAGATTAACGGTAACGAACTGTGGTGTTTTCACCGTCTTTGACCAAGATCTCGCGATAACTGCCCGCTGATTCGCCTGCACCAATGAGCTCAACAGCAGTCGCACCGACATAATCGATTTCACCACCGTCTCTCAGGATTTGAAGGCCTTTAGCGAGTTCACCGGGAAGAATGGGTGTACCGGGCGCATTCGCGACCTCAAATACTTTCGCTTTCACAGCGTTTGAGTCCTTGGAGTTTGCGGCTTGCATGGCCAAAAGCGTTAACGCCGCTGCGTCATAAGCCTCAGGCGAGTAAGGGCCAGCTTCGAACCCATCAGCAGCTGCCAATTCTTGGTAAATTTGGGCGCCGTTCGAATCGGTGCCCGGGACCGTACCGATTGACCCGTTTAAATCGGGTCCAATCGCTTCGACAAGGCTGTCACCGATCATCGCATCCGGAAGGAAAAACTGATCAAATGCGCCGGCATCCAGTGATGACTGAATAATGCCTTTACCGCCTTGATCGAGGTAGCCCACAACGACCAAGATATCACCGCCTGCTTGGGCGAGTGCGCCGACTTCTGCACCGTAATCGCCCTTCCCATCTTCGTGTGGCGTGTTGATCGTGACTTTTCCGCCAGCGGCTTCGAAGTTTGACTGGATAGAATCCGCCAGTCCCTTCCCGTAATCGTTGTTGGTGTACGTCATGGCGATCGACTGGAAGCCTTGTTCTTGTAGAACCTCCGAGATGACCTGTCCTTGGCGCGCGTCCGAGGGTGATGCGCGGAAGAATAAATCATTGTCTTCGAGGGTTGAAAGCGCAGGCGAGGTTGCTGAAGGTGAGAACAGCATGACACCTTTTGGCATGGCCACGTTTTGCAGAATAGAAATCGTCGCACCAGAACACAGGGCACCGATGATGGCATCGACATTGTCGGAAGAAATGACACGCTCTGCGGCTGCTGCGGCTGCAGATGCATCAACGCAGGTTGAATCAGCGCGGACGTGACTGACGGTGGCGTTATCGAGCAGCAGCCCNGATTCGCTGACCTCTTTCATGGCCAATTCAGCACCACGAGCCATCGATTCTGCGAGGGATTCTGCGGGACCAGTAAAGCCGAGTACGACTCCCAATTTAACTTCTTTCGCGTGACCACCCGCGAGGGCAAGCGTTGATGACAGTGCCAAGGCACCGGCAAGTGCAAGCTTTTTCATATTGTTCTCCATTGGTAAGCACAGGTTGCCTACCGAGAGTAGGGGTTCGAGATGCATTTTTCGAGACTTTGCACGAAATAAAGACATAAAAAAGCCCGGCCAAGGCCGGGCAATCTCTAGGAGTCTG
>PR_CR_10_Liq_3_inCRDRAFT_1000421_pt1 | contig 11498 bp, 11 predicted proteins | sample PRCRCaboRojoPR_2_FD_10240 | JGI IMG/M metagenome (IMG submission 10240)
CAGAACCAAGTGCTGGGGGTGACGGCTAGCTGCCAAACTATCGATGGCGGCCCGTACGGACAATGGATTGGCGTTGTAACTATCATCGACCAGCAAGACCTGATCAGGCAGCACATGGGTCAGACCGCGTCCGGCAGCAGGCGTCACAGCCGCTAATCCTTGCTGGATGGCACGATCACTAATTCCCAGAGCCCGTGCGACAGCAGCCGCGACGAGGCTATTGAACACCCCCTGATGCCCTGGCATTGCGATCGTGACGGCCAGGGGGGCGCCAAGTCCGACGATGGTAAACCGTGCTCCCTCAAATCCCATTAAGTCGATATCGTCGGCCCGCACATCGACGTTCGCTGAGAAACCAACCCGAATGACCTTTGTAGGGGCGGCCCGCTCTGCCCACTCGTCGGACCAGGGTTGATCGCCGTTAATGATCGCGACACCGTTAAGCGGCAAGTTAGCGACGATAGCGCCCTTGGTGTCAGCAATGTCATCTAGATCGCGATAAGCGGCGATATGCGCTGGCGCCACATTGAGCAACACGCCGACCGTTGGGCGAGCGATGGCGCACAGCGCCGCAATATCGCCAGGTTTACCAGCACCCATCTCCACGACCGCAAACTCAGTCGTGGACTGCAAGGCCGCCAAGGTCAATGGCACACCCAACTCGTTATTTTGGTTGCCCTTTGTAGCGATGACAGAACCCGCCTGGGCGAGGACTGCGGCCAATAAATTCTTGGCCGTCGTCTTACCGGCACTGCCCGTGATACCCACCAACACACCTTCATAGGCGTCCCGGATCAACGCGGCACACACCCCGAGTGCCGCCTCAGGATCGCGCACCACTAGCTGCGTCACCGAACAGGGCACCGGTCGGCTCACCACAACCGCAGCAGCTCCAGCATCTATTGCTGCTGATACATAGTCATGGCCATCGACACGACTGCCGGGTAACGCGAAAAATAAGTCTCCTTGAGCGACCTCACGACTATCGATGGCAATACCCGTAATGGTATCTGCACCAGGAACCCGTAAAGCCTCAGCACCCATCGCCTCGGCGACAGTCATTATGGGCAACGGCGTCAACATAGGGACACCTTAATAAGCGCCTGTTCGACAAGGGCAACATCGGAGCAGGGCAAACGCTGCCCTAGAATTTCTTGATAGGTTTCATGCCCCTTGCCTGCAATAACGATCGTGTCACCGTCTTGGGCGTTGGCAATAACCCAGTTGATAGCCTCCGACCGATCGACAATACAGGCCGCCGGTGCACGGCTCATGCCCCCGCGAATACCGGCAATAATCGCAGCGGGATCCTCACTACGCGGGTTATCACTGGTGAGCACCACATGGTCTGCCCCTCGAGCGGCCACCGAACCCATCAGAGCACGCTTCCCGGAATCCCGGTCTCCACCACAACCGAACACCAACCAAATGGAAGGGGAGGTGCCCTGCTGTTCTTTATTAACTTGCAGCGCAGCCAATACATTCTCCAGTGCATCTGGAGTATGCGCATAATCAACAATGATCTTGAGGCCCCGCTCATTGGGGACGCACTGTAAACGTCCCGGGACAGGCGCAAGAGATTCAGCCGCTAAAGCCACATCGGCAAAAGAGTAACCCATCCTCATCACCGCCATGACCGCCGAGGCAAGATTGAAACCGTTAAAGGCACCAACGAGTCGACTATTTATCGCGGCCTCCCCAGCGGGCGTGATCAGGCGGCAGGAAAGGGGATCTGTCGCGAGCACGTCAACGAATACATCGGCAGCTGAATCGATCATCGATACGCCAATAGAGTGCTCGGGCATTATGTGTCGCACCCTCTGCGCAATAGGATCATCGGCGTTGTAAATGGCATAGCGTGGAGCGAGATCACGAAATAGACGCAACTTGGCTTCGGCATACGCCTGCTCGCTACCGTGATAGTCGAGATGATCTCGCGAAAGATTGCTGAAAACAGCCACATCAATCGATAGACCATCGAGCCTACCCTGAGCTAGTGCGTGGGATGATGCCTCCATTGCCACATGTGCAACGCCTGACCCGTGCCAGCTCGCAAATTGACGGGTTAGTGACACCAAGTCTGGTGTCGTATTACTGACTTCCAAGGGTTCGGCGGCAGTGCGCACGCCGAGAGTACCCACCACACCAACGGCCACACCCATAGCTCGCAGCAGCTGTGCTGTGAACTCGGCGATCGATGTTTTGCCATTAGTGCCTGTCACCGCCATCACCGCCATATGTGCCGATGGATCGCGGTAATAATGCTTGACCAACTCAGGTAGTTTTGCCCGCAATCCGGACACGGAGATCACACGGGGGTCGTCAGCAACGAAGCCATCACTATCGGCCACAACGGCAGCAGCGCCTGCGGCAAACGCGCTAGCTATGAATTCCCGGCCATCCGTCTGATGACCAGGTAGGGCAATAAATACATCACCAGCCATCAGCTGACGGCTGTCTAGCGTAAGCTGGCCACCAGTGATATTGGCCATATGATCGGGGGGCCTGTCACCGCAAACCGCCAACCATTGACCCAGAGTAGGCATATTCGTCATTGCCTGTGCGGCTGTCATGATGAAGCACCCACAGACGCGAGATTTGCCCGATCGGATAGCAGTGCCTTCGGCACCGTATTTGTCAGCCGGAGTACGCCCTCAGTAATACGAGAGTAGACGGGCGCCGCGGCGGAACCCCCACCATAACTATTGCCACGGGGCTCATCGATCACAACGACCGTGACATAACGGGGGTCATCAATAGGCGCAACGCCAACAAAGAACGCCAGATACTCGTGATCTTGATAACCCCCAGGCCCAACTTTATGCACCGTGCCCGTTTTGCCGCCCACTGCGAAACCCGCGACGCGTGCCTGAGTCCCCGTGCCGTAATCGCTGGTAACGCGCTCCAATACCTTGTTGACTTGCACCACAATCTCTTCGTCAACCACCTTGCGCTGAATCGGCTCCACATCTGGATCACGGCGCAACAGGGTGAGCGGCACCTGACGACCTTTATTGGCGAATACACTGTATGCATGGGCCAACTGCAACGGCGTGGCGGTTAAGCCATAGCCAAACGCCAGAGTCACTTGTTCGATCTCACTCCAATGGGTGCGCTGCCGCAGCTCTCCAGAACGCTCGCCGGGAAAACCAATAGCGCTCGACTCACCCAAGCCGAAACGTCGAAAAACCTGAAAGACAGGCTCATGACCAAGACGCTGAGCGACTTTCGTCACACCGACCTGACTCGATTTCTCGATGACCTGCGAGAGGGTAATGGGGCCGTAATTAGACGGGTCTGGTAACACCTTACTGCCAACACGAACCCGACCCGGAGACGTATCAATAATGCTATCAATGGTGTACTCACCGCTCTCGAGGGCGGCCACAAGCGTGAGCGGCTTAACAGTAGAGCCTGGCTCAAAGGCATCTGTAACAACGCGATTTCGCGCGGCTGCAGGGGTATACCCACTGCGCGAGTTTGGGTTGAACACCGGGTGATTGGTCATGGCAAGAATCTCGCCCGTCCAAGCATCCAGGGTCACAACCGCACCGGCACTGGCCTGCGTCTCTGCCACAGCTCGCTGGAGTTCTCGATGCTGCAAATACTGCAGTCGCAGGTCAATGGATAATTGCAGGGGCGAACCCGGCTGCGCCTCGGCTTCAACACCGATATCCCTGACCGCATCACCATGGCGATCTTTGATATATTTTTTCCGTCCGGGATGTCCTCGCAATACGTCATCCCAGGCCTTCTCTAAACCCTCGATGCCGACACCGTCTCGATTTGTAAACCCGAGAAGCTGAGCGGTCACCTCGCCAACGGGGTAATAGCGCCGGTATTCCCGCTCACCTCTAACGCCGGGCAGCTTCATCGCCAAGATGCGCCGAGCCAAATCGGGTGTTTGCTGTCGCGCCAAATACATATATTGCTTGTCAGCATGGGCATCTAGTCGCGCCCGCAGCGACAGCTCATCTTCGCCGAGCGCCCGTGCAAGATCGGCGATGTGCTGGGCATCCTTTAGCAACTGAGGGTTGGCAGTGAGCGTGACCACAGGCGTACTCACCGCCAGCGGCTCACCACGCCGATCGGTGATCACGCCTCGATAAGCGGGGATCTCCGCAGCCCTTACCGCACGCAGCTCACCCTGGTGTTTTAGAAACGCAGCGCCCCTATCCTGATCTATCCACTGCAAGAGAGCGAGGCGACCAACAAGCGCACATAACAACCCCAGCAGCGCTGCGCAGACCAGCCAAAAACGCCAAGCCGCAACCGTTAGCCCTTCGTCACGGGGGTGGGATTGCCGACGCACTGCGGTCATGGCAAAACCACCCGCCGCTGATCCATAGTGGGCGCTGACATACCCAAGTCATCACTCGCCAAACGCTGCACCCGATGGGGACTAGCAAGGGTGCCGTGCTCAAGCATTAGTCGACTGTACTCTTCCTCCAGCTGCCAACGGCTGGTCTCAATGCGCTGCAGCTCGGCGTAGTACTCGCGGCACAGGTGAGAGCTATAAATGAGCCCGAGTGCCGTGGCGACAACACTCAAGGACAGCAGAGAGCTCAATAGGGAATGACGCGCACTGCCTGAATGGGCAAGCATCGATAAGCGCGGACGGTTAGCGGCGATCATTAGAGTTTCTCCGCCACGCGCATAATCGCCGATCTCGAGCGCGGGTTTGCCTCAAGCTCCGCTTGGCTCGCCCTTACGGCTTTGCCGACTAAAGAGAGCTGTCGACCCGCCTCAACATCGGTGACGGGAATACCCCGCGGCAGGACTCGACCACGGGCCGCATCTCGCATGAAGCGCTTCACCCGGCGATCTTCAAGGGAGTGAAAGCTAATGACCACGAGCCGACCGCCGGACTTCAACCGGTCACAGACCTTGGTTAGTAGCGCCTCGAGATCAGATAATTCCTGATTAATATGAATTCGGATTGCCTGAAAAACCCGGGTAGCTGGATGCTTATGTTTTTCCCAAGCGGGATTGGCAGCACTTACCACCGACGCAAGTTGCGCTGTGCGGGTAAATGGCTCATCAGCACGAGCCTCAACGATCGCGCGGGCGATACGCTTAGCAAATCGCTCCTCACCGTACTCGCGCAGAACAAAACAGATCTCCGACTCATCGGCCTCGTTGACAAAGTCCGCTGCTGTTATGCCCTGACTGTTGTCCATGCGCATGTCGAGGGGGCCATCCCGCAAAAAACTGAAGCCACGCGTTTGCTCATCGAGCTGCGGGCTCGACACACCCAAATCGAGCAAGACACCGCAGACATCCCCTTCGACCCGCTCTAACTCGGCAAAACTACCTCGAATGAATCGAAATCGAGCATCGCAAGCTGCAAATGCCTCGGCCGCAGCGGCGGCCTCTGGATCTTTGTCAAATGCCACAAGGCGATCGTCATTGGACATCACTTCAAGGATGCGCGCACTGTGACCACCGCGGCCGAATGTGCCGTCGACATACGTCCTGGGAGCATCATCAGCAACTGAAGTAGACATGAGTGCAGCCACAGCTTCCTCGAGCAATACGGTCTGATGTTGCAAGTCCATCAGAGCGTCAACGACATCAATTCAACAGGAACATCTCCATCCATCTCGACAGCAAGTGCCGCTTCGCGCTCGGCAATCCAGAGCTCCTCGGACCAAAGCTCTAATTTATTGCCCTGCCCTACCAGCACGACCTTCTTGTCGAGCTTTGCGTAGTCGCGCAGCGATTGCGGCAGCAAGACGCGACCGCTGCCATCCAACTCCAAATCACTCGCATACCCCAACACCAGTCGCTGGAAGCGCTTCACCGCTGGATTAAGGGCTGGCAGTGCTTGAACTTCGTTTTCAATACGCTCCCATTCGGGTAGCGGGTACAGCGCCAAACAGGGCGATTGGGTGTCGATCGTTGCAACCACTTGGCCCGCACATTTCGTCAACAACGATTCACGCTGGCGCGATGGAATCGCCATCCGCCCCTTGGAATCCATGTTGATGTGCTGCACGCCCCGAAACACGTTAGCGCCACTCCGCTCGACAAATCCCGGCAGAATGAATCCAAAAATCCACTTTCTGCCACTTTTCACCACTATACGACCCGAATTCAGCGAGGTCAATGCAGCAGACAGGGGAAATGTGTTGTATTTCAGTCGCTTATCCCTGCCGTCTCAAACGAAAGCCGGGCCAAAGCAACAATTTTAGGGGCAGGAAAAAATAAAGTGGATACAAGAACTTAGGGGCACTCCACACAAAAAAGGCGAAGCAATAGAAGGGTTTCGCCAGTTAGCGCGTTTATTTATGCCTATTAATTATATTGTGCGACAAAATGATCGAAGACCATTGTGGGGTGATAAAAGCGAGCCGATCGGTAAGCCGGGTTCTGTCGAGGACGATCATTCATCTGCGACGGACGTCACCGTCCGCCTGTAGCGACCTACCCGGATCCGCCGGAGGTCACGGCACTTGGATCCCTATTTGGTCTTGCTCCGAGTGGGGTTTACCATCGCCACGCCTGTTACCAGACGCGCGGTGCGCTCTTACCGCACCTTTTCACCCTTACCGGCAAGCAATGGCTGGCCGGCGGTTTCCTTTCTGCTGCACTTTCCGTGGGCTCACGCCCCCCAGGCGTTACCTGGCACTCTGACCTCAGGAGCCCGGACTTTCCTCCACCAATCACGTTGGCAGCGATCGTCTGATCAGCTCGAGGCCGACTCTACGGGTGAACACAGCAGAGCTCAAGCGTTATCGTCCTTTGAACGCTCCGCAATCAATAGCTCATACAGCTCGCGTGTTTTTAGACCAGAAAATTCTGCGACAAGGGCTGCGGCCCGTCGCGGTGGCAACTCTTCGCCCAAGCGCAATAACAGAGTCCGTGTGGCGTCATCGATTGACGATTGGCTGCTGTCGCTCGGCCCAATAAGCAGCACAATTTCCCCTCGCTGTTGGTTGCTATCAGCCTCGACCCAGCACAGCATGTCCTCCAGTGATGCTCTGTGGAGAGTCTCAAAGGCCTTGGTCAACTCCCGTGCTAACACNGCTTCTCGGTCGCCTCCCAGAACCTTAACCGCATCTGCGAGGGNATCGACAATACGATGGGGCGCCTCGTAATAAATAAGCGTTCCTCTGAAANTGGCNGCTGCTTGGAGTTTTTGACACCGAGAGCCGCTTTTNGCCGGTAAAAATCCCTCGAATAGAAAACGATCTGTCGGCAAACCCGACGCGCTCAACGCAGCAATAGCAGCACAGGGCCCCGGTAACGGTATGACGGGCAGGTCGAGGGCCTGTACCGCCCGCACAAGCCGGTAGCCTGGATCTGATACCAGTGGCGTTCCGGCATCGCTAATAAGAGCAATCGCCTCTCCCCCATCAATTCGCGCCGCGATGGCGCTTGATGCGGCTTCAGCCACATGATCGTGGTAAGCCAATAAAGGTCGATCGATACCATAATGTCGAAGCAACCGCAGGCTTTGTCGTGAATCCTCCGCGGCAATGGCATCAACCGTGCTCAATACCTCGATAGCACGCATCGTGATATCCGAGAGATTACCGATAGGCGTCGGTACTATGTACAAACCACGTTCCAATTGCATCACTCCTCTCTATACTCAGACCTATGACTGCCGACACCTATCCAACGTATTTCGCCAGACCTCAGCGGGTCTCGGCAGTGGCCTTGGGCTGCATGATGCTCTTGTTAATGGCCGGATGCACCTCAACCCAAGCGCCAACCCGGGAAGTTAATGGTGTTGCCCGTCCAGTGACCACATCCGTCGCTGACAGCACACCTGCTGTACCCTCTCCCCCTATGGATACAGCCCTGATCGAGCGACTGCGTCAGATTGCCTACACCGAGGGTACCTTGGTAGCTCGAGCGCAACTGCAAACAGAGCAAGAGCTGGGCATTGATCATGATGCGCTCTTGTTGATCAACGCAACCGTCGACTGGCTTGAGGGCAATACACCCCGCGCCAAAGCACTGCTCTCTCAGGTGGTTACCAACAGCAACGGCTTGGCTCGGGACCTAGCGCAGCAGCAACAGCAACACATTCTTGAACTCGAGAGACGTTGGCTTGAGGCGGCTGAAATTGCCTATCAACGAAGTCAAATGCACACGCCCGGACAAACGACAGATCTTATGGAGGCGCTGTGGTCGCTATTAATGCATGTCGAAGAGGGTCAACTACAGCGTGCCATTGGGGCGAGTAGCGACAGTGAATGGCGACAATGGCTTAGCTTGAATGCAAGCTATCGGCAAGGGCGTCAGGCTGTCATAACTTGGTTGCAGCAAAACCCCAATCACCCGGGCGCACAAGAACCGCCCGGTGCACTGTCAACATGGCTGCAAACCACCCCACCGAGCCTCGTGGCGGTGGTGCTACCTCTCAGCGGTCCTCTGAAAAGCGCGGGCAATGCGGTACTGGNTGGCATAATTGCAGAGCTATATCAACGTTATCCCCTAGCCGACACCCGACCCAGCCTCAGCACCATTGACAGCAACCGATTCGACAACATTGCAGACGCCTACCGAGAAGCGGAAAATCAAGGTGCCGCAGTAATTCTGGGCCCACTCACCAAATCGAACGTACAGCGCTTAGGCACGATAACACCGAAGTCGGTACCGGTCATTGCGCTCAATCGTCCAGAGGTTTTACTCCCAACTGAAGTAACTTCCTGGTCGGCCCTTAGCCTAGCTCCAGAAGATGAGGCCAGACAACTTGCGCGAATAGCCTTCGGGGAGGGCCTGCGCCGGGCAGTGTTGATCACACCCAACTCCGACTGGGGTCGACGTATGACAGGCGCCTTAAAAGAAACATGGCACAGTTTGGGCGGACAGGTAACAACCGAACTGGCTGTAGACGACGATGAGCCCTTGTCANTGCAAATCAGCCAAGTCGTTGGCAGCGCACAAGCAGAGGCGCGGGTAAAGGCTTTCGAAGATGCCTTTACCAGCCCCATCGAAGCGCGGCCGCGAAGGCGCGAAGATTACGATGTCATTTTCTTGTTGACGCCAAGTCCTGCCGAGGCTCGAGCCATCCGCCCGCTGTTGGTTTTCCACTACAGCGGTGAGGTACCGGTCTACGCCCCCTCGACTATCTATGCGGGTGATAACCCGGTGCAAAACCGTGACCTAAACAGTGTTCAGTTCCTAGAAATTCCAGCTATGTTGCGCGCGGTGGATGATCTCCGATTTAGACGCCTCAATGCCCTCGGTGCCGATGCCGTCCGAATGCTAGAACATCACCAGCAAGCCCTCGAAACACGTGCACCGCTCTTTGCCGGCGACACAGGACTACTTCAGCGAGCAGGTAATGGAGATATCCTACGTGAGCTTGATCTGGTTGTTTTTGCTGACGACAATGTGCGGCGCGTCAATCTACCCTCTAGGTAAGCGCTTTCGGATGGGTAGCCATGTCACGACAACAAGGGCATCTTGCGGAGCAGCAGGCCCTGAGCTATCTGCAGCTTCAGGGTCTCAGACTCGTCGCTCAAAACTTTCAGGCCCGCTGCGGGGAGATTGATCTCATTATGTGCGACGGTAAAACGTTGGTATTCATTGAAGTGCGACAAAGAACCCACAACCGCTATGCTCGCGCGATTCACTCAATCGATAAATCAAAACAGCGCCGTATAAGCAATACAGCGGCGCTTTTCCTACAAAGCCACCCTGCTTTCCAACAACATGCCTGCCGCTTCGATGTCATCACCTTTGACGGCCGCATAAAAAGTGACACGCAACCCCGTTGGATCCGAGCAGCTTTCAGCTGCCGTCAAACAATCAGGTGATGCGCTAGGATGGATTACTACGACAACGTTGCAACGCACTTTCAACACCATATCGAGCACCTAAGTTTATCCGTTGATGCCATAGCGGATGTTTTGGGCAGTGGCGCTGAGCTTATTCACCAAGCACTGCTAGCCGATAAAAAAGTGTTCTGCTGTGGTATTGATCTTGATGCCAGTACCGCTGTTCTTTTTTCTGAACTGATGACCAGAGGCCTCGGCAGGGAACGGCCAGCCCTGCCTGCGGTCGAATTAGCCAGTAGATTTGGCGTATTACCTGAGAGCGCGCAGCTCTGGATGTCGGGTCAAATACAGGCTCAAGGGCAGCCAGGCGATGTTGCATTGATCTTCGCGGGGAGCCTTGAACATCACCATGTATCGGCATTGGCAGCCACTATTAACAAACGTCGCATGCAGCCTATTTGGGTAGGGACGCAGGGTCCTGGCGTGAGCTTAACGTTTCTCGGCACCTCACCAGCGTGCAATTTAGCCCTATGCCATGCAAGCGTCATCTGCCTTGCTGAACTCATCGACATTATGACTTTTGGCCCTATGGAGGACATGCTGTGAATGTCATACATAAACTGCGCTTGGCAATGGGCGCACTCCTAATGACACTGGGGCTAGCCGGCTGCGGTGCGCTGTTGGTTGCCGTGGGCTCGGACCCCATTAACGAAGATCCCGGCGAGCGTACTCTTGCACAACAGGTGCTAGATGAGAGCATTGAAACGAAAGCGGTAGTCAATATCAAAGCGGCCGACGATCGCTTCCGCAAATCCAAACTACTCATCGTGTCCTACAACGGCTATGTACTGTTAACCGGCGAGGTGCCCGATCAAATCCTAAAAGATCAAGCTGCCGACGTGGTTCGAGACATTAATGGTGTTAGACGGATCTATAACGAGCTAAACGTCGGACCAAACTCAGACAGCAACGCCGACGCCAACGATGTTTGGCTCACCACCAAGGTCAAGACGGCACTGCTTACGACATCGAACACCCCCGGTATGCGTGTGAAGGTCGTGACCGAAAACGGCGTTGTCTATCTAATGGGATTATTAACCCCTGAGGAAGCCGACCGCGTCAGTGACACTGCGGCGGATATCATCGGCGTACAGCGGGTCGTCCGGCTATTCGAAATTATTTAACCACTTTTAGCGCGGGCCGAGTGCGCTCTGGCGGTGTCGGCTGCTCCGGGGGTGGCTCAGGCTCGGGATCGGACTCGAACACCATGCCTTGCCCGTTTTCTCGAGCATAGATACCGAGAATAGCCGCGACGGGCACGTAAACATCGACAGGCTGCCCCCCAAACCGACCGTTGAACGTAATGGTGTCATTGCCCATCTGCAAGCTGACCACGGCGGTTGGCGACACATTGAGTACAATTTGTCCGTCGCTCACGTACTGTTGTGGTACGATCACCCCCTCGCGATTAGCGTTCACCAGCAAGTGCGGCGTGCAATCGTTGTCAACAATCCACTCGTAGATAGCCCGGATGATATAGGGACGACTGGGGGTCATCGCATCCTAGATCCGCATCTCTCTCTCCGGCATGGAGAGGCTTTCCTGGAAGGCATCGCGACTGAACAGGGAATCCATATAATTCAGAAGCGGCTTAGACTGCTTGCTAGGGCGAATATCAATGCCCAGCACAGGGAGACGCCACAAAATCGGCGCCACACAGCAATCAACCAGCGTAAACTCATCGCTCATGAAAAAAGGCTT
>PR_CR_10_Liq_3_inCRDRAFT_1000424_pt1 | contig 11475 bp, 11 predicted proteins | sample PRCRCaboRojoPR_2_FD_10240 | JGI IMG/M metagenome (IMG submission 10240)
GCACACATTATCAATCGTCCAGATACCTGGCGCGGCTTCGATGCACCTTATAGCAGGACACTATTACCAACCTCCGCTAACAGCGATTGGCACGGTGTCGATGCACTCCCCACGGGTTTCAATCCATTAGATGAGCAACTTACCTTCAAGGGTTGGCCGCTACGAGGCAGCATCGAAGTGCTTAGCGATGGCTGTGGTATGGGCTCCATGGGACTGTTCCTACCCGCCATGGAAAAGCTCAGCGAACAGAAGCGTTGGCAGGTATTCATTGCGCCCCCTCAAACGCCCTACGCACCCTTGCTTGCGGCTCGCGGCATCGATATACAACAGGTACTCATGGTACACCCTAAGAACAAAGAAGAGTTGCTTTGGGCAACCGAACAGGCTTTGCGCAGCACAACCTGCAGCGCCGTTTTTAGCTGGCTAGGTGCCACTGACTATCGCTACGCAGAACTACGTAAACTGCAAATTGCCGCCGCCGACAGTGATACCTTGGCACTGTTATTTCGAGCTAATAGCGCCGCCGACAGCCATACACCAGCTAGCTTGCGTCTGGCTATCAGCGGTTATCGAACCGTCGATATTCTCAAGCAACGGGGCGGACAACCCATCCGCCACATCACCCTTAACAGTGAAGATGACTACCCCGAACAGCCGCAGCTATGGGAATTACCACAACCCCACACGCTACCTATACAACAACGCCATTTAGCTCCGGTCTGCTAAAACCCACTATGTAGACCCATTAAGGGCCGTAACAGCAGAAAATAATCGGCGACTAGCAACCAACCTACGTGGCGCCCGCACAAGGAGCAGGCTACAATAAGCGTCAACTGAAAAGATACTTTTGGAGCCTGCCATGGACGCCCTGCCCCACTATTACACCGTTGCCGCCAGTGGAAACAACAGCACATCCCATGTCGTGGTCAGCAGCTCAGGGGTCAGCGATATCGTCACCGATGCCCCCGCCGAATTCGGGGGGCCCGGTGATCAATGGAGCCCCGAAGCGCTCATGATGGCGGCCGTTGCCGACTGCTTCATACTTACCTTTCGCGCCATTGCCCGCGCCTCAAAACTGGACTGGCAAGCACTCACCGTTGAAGCTACCGGCACCCTCGATCGGGTCGATCGAAAAACACAGTTCACGGATATTGGTCTGAGTGTTGCGGTTACTGTTATTGGCGATGTATCAGAGCAACAGGTAGAGCGATTGCTTCATAAAGCCGAAGAAGGCTGCCTCATCACCAACTCGCTCAACGCCGCTATTTCTCTCGAGTTTGCCGTAGCCTACGCCTAGCATGTCGTTCGATGACTGGATGACCGAATGGGGCGTAACCGTCGGCGTTGGCGGACTCATGGTCTTTATGGTGTTTATCGTGTGGGATCTTGCACGCAAACACGACGCGGGGCGTTACGGCACGTTCGTGCTCTACATCGCTTTAGCCATGGGCATACTAGGCTTCACCATTAAAGGCGTTATTCAGTATCTGATGGAGCACGGTGGACTCTGACGTCAGCCATCACGCGCTTGTTTTTCAGCGATATATGCCTTGATATTGGCTTCCAATAAATCCAGCGGTAATGGACCGTTCGCCAGCACCGTATCGTGAAACTCACGGATATCAAATTGCTGGCCTAGCGCCGATTGCGCCAAGTCACGCAATGCCATTAGGCGTAATTTACCCAAGGTGTATGCGGTACCTTGACCGGGCCAGCTGATATAACGCTCTACGGCACTGACACAATCTGAGTAAGCATTAGGGGTGTTCGCCTCAAGGTACGCGATGGCGTGTTCACGACTCCAGCCCTTGGCATGAATACCCGTATCAACCACCAATCGAGTTGCTCGCCACAACTCCATCCCCAAGCGACCAAATTCTGCGTAGGGATCGGTATAAAAACCCATCTCTTTCGCCAAAGACTCAGCGTACAACCCCCAGCCTTCGGAGAACGCCACAAACGGTGTATAACGCTGGAAATCGGGGATATTCGCCTCTAGGGCTAGGCTTGCTTCTAGGTGGTGGCCGGGAATACCTTCGTGAAAAGCCAGCGCTTCTAAATCGGTGCGCGGCAGCGCAGCCATGTCATATAAGTTCACATAATAAATACCCGGCCTGCGCCCATCTAACGAAGGCGATTGGTAGAAAGCCAATGTCTCGGTGGCCTCACGGTATGACTCAACCGGTTTCACCACAAAATCCGCCTCGGGCAAGCGCCCGAAGTACTGGGGTAACTTCCCCTCCATGGCCTTAATAACTGCCGCCACCTCAGCCATGTAATCGTTTCGCCCCTGAGTGGTATCGGGGAATCGCAGGGCTGCATCGGTGCGCACATGGTCAAAAAAATCTGACAAAGACCCGTCGAACTCAAGCTGCGTCATCACCCTCTGCATCTCGAGATGTAAGCGGGCAACTTCCGATAAACCCAGTGCATGGATAGCATCGGCGCTGAGGTTAGTGCTGGTGTAGAACGTCAGCAGCATTTGGTAGAACTGCTGACCCCGCTCAAAGCGCCAGACGCCATCGGCCGTAGCCCCTTGGGGTTGATGCCGTCGCAGAGTGTCAATGAGTCGACGGTAGGCTGGTGCCAATCCTAATACCAGTGCACTTTGGGCGTCGGCCAGTAACTCGTCCCGCAGGCTAGAGCTTATGGGCAGGCGATTAAACTTCTCTTGAACATCTTCCCAGAGGGGAGATGGTTGATCGCTGCCATCAAAGGGAGCACCGGAAATGACCGCCTCCGTGACAGCAATGACCTGAGGATACATCCAGTCGACAAGATAGAATCCCTTCGCCGCACGGGACTCGAGTTGCCGCAGCACCTCATCGAGATACGCCGGCACCGCGTCAATGCGCGTAATGTAGTCCTCGGCATCGGCAACGGTATTCACCGGGTGCGCGCCCATTAATACGGCGGTGATGGGCGCCTGCGCTCCCCACAAGGGCTCAACCAAATAATGCTCATCGCGAAATTCTTGCCAAGCCAACTGCTGCTGGCGATCTCGGATAAATACTTGTTTTGATAATTGCAGACTGGGGCTTAACAGGGCGTCATCGAAACGGCTAATCGCCTCTAGATCGGCAGCTATGAGTCTCGTTGATTCCTCTTGAAATGAGATTGACAGATCATCCCAGCGATCCTGCCCACTCGGCTCACCGGCAAAGGCAGCTTGGATCGGGGAGCGCTCGAGATCGCGCTCGAACACATCGTCGAAGAATCTTTCAAGGCGACGCTGCTCCTGAGCAGCTGTATTGCCTGTCAACCCGGGGCTCGCGAAGTTACTGGCGTCAGACCTTGCCGATTCAGCCGTCACCACCACCAAGGTCATGAAAAATGCCAATAGCAGCCGCCGACGCAGCAGAATGACGCGAGCATGTAATGATGCAATCACAAGACTTCTCTCGTAACGGTCCGTCGGTCTGATCGGCAAACCGAGCCAGTGCCCAGTGCCGCAGCGACATCCTCCAAAGATCCCGGCCATCCGCCGTGAATGAGCAGGATTTCTACCCGGCTATCTCCAGCAGCTGAATAATGCACAAGAGCCTGAAGCTCATTACCATAGTCTGACAGATTCCCCCGAGGGGGTCAGCCAAATCAAATTCCCGACGGCATGTCAAAAACGCTTCCCACAACTTGAAAAAGCATGGTAGAAAACCCGAGTTAACGCGATGGTATTAGCCATGCCTAATATGCTTGATATCCAATGGCCTGACGGCCAAAGTGCTGCCTTCTCCACCCTATGGCTTCGCGATAATTGCCCATGTCCTGACTGCCGAGTGACACAGACTCAGGAAAAAAGATTTCATATCGCGAGCGTGCCCATCGACTATGCGCCGGATCAGGCTCAGGTCGAGGCTGATCAGCTTGTTATTCGCTGGCCTGAAGGTCATGAAAGTCACTACTCACGTGAATTTCTGATGGGCTGTAGCCAATCGATCAAGCAGGACTGGCAGCCATGGCAAAAAGGATTTCTGCCCCGGTACGTGGACTACACCGAATTTTTAACTAACGATCGGATAGCAATAGAGGCAATTCAGGTTTTCTTGAAAGATGGGGTCATCATCATCGACCAAGCACCCCGCGAGATGAATACCCTCGAAGCACTTGCACCCCGCCTCGGTCCCGTACGGGAGCTTTTATTTGAACGTATCCACAATGTGCAGGTGGATCCAAATGGCTACAACGTTGCGCACACCAACCTCCCCCTGCCACCACACAATGATTTTGCCAGCTACTCCTGGCCGCCTAGCGTACAGGCATTGCATATGTTGGTGAACGAAGCCGAAGGGGGTCGCTCCACTCTCCTCGATGGATGGGGCGCACTCGAGGCATTTCGGGCGCAGTATCCTGATCAATTCGAGACCCTCTGTAGGGTACCCGTGCCCTTCCGCGAGTTTGACGATAACAATGAAACCTTTGCTATCGCGCCGATGATTCAGCTGGATTCCAAGGGCAATATCGCGCTATTCCGTTATTCAAATCAGCTAATGCAACCACTCGATCCTTCGAGCACCGACACCGCTGATTTTTACAATGCCTATCACCTGCTCAGTCAGCAAATATTTGATTCACCCTTTGAATCTCGTTTCCGACTTGAAGGTGGGCAGATTATCGTCGCCGCCAGCCACCGCGTACTCCACGGTCGTGAAGCGATAGAAACCGCCGGCAAACGCCATTTGCAAGACGCCTACTTTGAGCATGACAATGTGCGTAATCTCCTGACCGTATTGAAGAGAAAAAATGGCTGAAGTTGCCTTTACCGAAATGAAGGCTGGTACCCCGGCGGATTACCAGCTATTGGCGGAGCTTGAAAGACAGCATATAGTAGGGCTGCCCGATCGTATTCTCCAGTCTCTTGAAGCACTGGCTCATGGATTGGCGGGCTACAAGATCAACCGGCTCGAGCATTCACTCCAATCGGCTACTCGCGCCGAGAGTGATGGCGCCGATATCGAATGGATAGTCGCGGCGCTGGTACACGATATCGGTGACGAATTAGCGCCCACAAATCATTCAGAATTTGCAGCCGCTTTACTGCGGCCCTATGTACGTGAGGAAGTACGCTGGGTTGTTGAAAAGCATGGTGTGTTCCAAACCTATTATTGGGCACACCACATGGGTATGGATCGCAATGGACGGGATAAGTACAGAGATCACCCTTTCTATGACAGCTGCGTCAATTTTTGCGAGCGCTGGGATCAAGCCTCCTTTGACCCTGACTACCCAACCAAGCCCCTGAGTCATTTTGCACCCATGGTGCACCAAATTTTCTCCCGACCCGTTGAGTTTTAATTGGCTACAAAGGTTATGAGTGACTACGTCATCTGGCACAACCCCCGCTGCTCTAAATCCCGACAGACGCTCACACTGCTTCAGGATCACGGTATAGAACCGGAAGACCTGCGCTATCTCGAAACCCCGCCAAGCAAGCAGCAGATCAAAGACGTCCTTAATAAGCTCGGCATCCCTGCCATTGATCTCGTGCGTCGCGGCGAGCCCGCATTTAAAGAGCTGGCCCTCAACAAAGACGCTTCCGAGGCGGAGCTGATTGATGCCATGAGCAAATACCCGGTGCTGATCGAACGACCTGTGGTCATCCGTGGCGATCGGGCAGTACTCGGTCGCCCGCCGGAAAACGTCCTCAATCTAATCGATTAGAACGCCGTCTCAGATATTGCCAACTCACTTGGTCGAAGCACAGGGCGAGGGGCCACGCTGGTAGCAGATTAAGGGTTGATTAAGAGAGCAACGTTACAATTTCTCGCATCTCCAATTTCACAGAGCCAGCCCTATGCAAAAAGAAGTGATGAAACGAACAGGATTCGCGAGGCTCCTATTCACCTTAGTAAACTCGGTGAAAGGTTTGACGTTTCTACTCCGCAAAGAAGAGGCGTTTCAACTCGAGCTGGCTCTCAGCGTCGTTTTGATTCCTGCCGCTGTGCTAATTGGGCCCAGCCAACTTGAAATCAGCTTGATGGTTGCCGCAACCCTCTTTGTGCTCATCGTTGAAACGCTCAATACTGCGGTGGAAGCGGCGATAGATCGAATCGGCTCTGAGTATCATGAACTGTCGGGACTAGCGAAAGATTTGGGGTCACTCGCCGTCACTCTCTCGCTGATTCTTTGGCTCGTAATATGGACACCCATTGTTTGGACGCAGCTAACAAAGTGAGTCGCGACTTCAGACAGAAATCTCTACTAATAATAAGGAGAGCTGTAGCCGCCTCACCCGCTCGGGTGGGTTGGAAGTCATAAACCAGCGCTTGGATATCGCACCATCGGGTGGTACGGCACATTGTAACTGTTGTTACTAATTCAGCTTAGATGGCAGTCCCTTGTTTATTGGCAATCATGCGCTCCACGTTGGCGGCTAATACATCGAGAGGGACCGGCCCACTCGCAAGCACTGTGTCGTGAAACTCGCGAATATCGAAAGCATCGCCAAGTTGTTGTTGTGCCCTGTCGCGCAGTTCAAGGATGCGTATTTTGCCTATCATGTAAGCGGTGGCCTGGCCGGGCATCGCAATGTAGCGTTCAATGGCCTTCACGCAATCCCATTCGGCATTTGGCGTATTCTGTAACAGGTAATCGATGGCCTCTTCCCGGGTCCAACGCTTTGAATGCAACCCGGTATCGACAACCAGTCGCGCCGCACGCCAAAGCTCCATGGCAAGCCGACCGAATTCTGAGTACGGGTCCTGATAGAAACCCATCTCTTTCGCGAGATATTCCGAGTACAAACCCCAGCCCTCAGAAAACGCGGTAAAGCGTAAGTAGCGCTGAAAGTCGGGCACCTCGTCGAGCTCGGCAGAGATAGACAGCTGTAAATGATGACCGGGTACACCCTCGTGGAACGCCAAGGCCTCGAGATCGGTCCGGGGCATGGCGCTCATGTCGTACAAGTTGGCGTAATAAATACCCGGGCGAGATCCATCGGGTGGCGGGCTCTGATAAAACGCCTTACCGGCGCTGCGCTCTCGAAATGGCTCAACACGCTTCACCTTCAACGGCGCCTTCGGCAACAGACCAAAATAATCGGGCAACTTTGCGCTCATAGCATCGATGGCGGCACGGGCATCGGCTAAATACTGCTCTCGACCCTCGTCGGTGTTGGGGTATCGCAAATCCTGATTTTCACGCATCTCGGCGAAGAATGCCTGCAAGTCGCCCTCGAAACCCACCTCTGCCATGACTCCTCGCATCTCTTCCTGCAAGCGAGCAACATTGGCAAGGCCCAGGGCATGAATCTCATCGGCGGTAAGCTCGGTGGTAGTAAACCAGTTGAGTAATGTCTGGTAATAGACATCGCCGTTTTCAAACCGCCAGATACCGTCATCACTAGCCGCGATGTCGCTTTGCGCTTCAATGGCCGCAATTAAGCGCTGATACGCTGGCTGCAACTGTTCAATCAGGGCTTTTTTCGCGGCATCCAGCAACTGGGTTCGTTGTGCCGGCTCAATATCAAGACTGGCAACCTTCTCTTGAAAGTCTGCCCAGATGGCGGAATCCTCGGTGTCTTCGCCAGCTGCCTCGAAGGGCGCGCCAGTGATCACATTTTTGGCGGCATCGAGAATTTGCGGATACATCCAATCAACCAGCGTTAACCCGGCTTCTGTGCGAATGTTGAGCTGCTCAATAACCTCATCGAAAAACACCGAGACGTTACGAATACGCCCAATGTAGGCCTCGGCGTCGGCCACATCGGTCACTTGATGGATATTGATGAGGCTGCTGGGGACGGTGGTATGGGGACCCCAAAACTGATGGATAACATAGTCCTGGTCACGGAAATCATCGAGCATGATTCGACGCTCAAGGTCGCGGCGATAGAGTGATAGGGACAACTGGCTGTCGGCATCGAGCTGGTCGGCATCGATGGCGTTTAAGAATTCAAGCCGCGCTTCATTGATGGCACGGGTTTCGTCTTGAAACGCCTCGGCGTAGGAGTTCCATTGATCGTGCTGATCTTTGATACCCCGGTAACTCGCCGTAAAGGGATAGCGTTGCATATCCTCGGCGTATGATTGCTCGAAAAAGCGCTGCAACCGGGCCTGCTCCGATGATTGCTGTGTCTGCTCCGTGACACCAGCCTCGACAGAGGCGTTGGCTTCAGGGGCCACGTCTTGTGTGGGCTTGGAGCAAGCAGCAAGGGCGGTGAGAGCGATGTAAAGCGCAACCTGCGCACAGCGTGATGTGGTCAACGAACTCTCCTTAGTAACTGACAAATGGGTGTCATTGAAAGGTCATAGTTTCGCAAACCGCGCGAACAATAGCATCCATAGGCTTAAGCCAAAACGGCGCAAAGGTCGACGTATCAACTCAGACGCGAACACAAACACGGCCCTACCCGCCCCCAAAATCTCAAACACGAGACGCCAACGACATCATCCATTTATCGACAAATAACTGTATAAAAATACAGTATAATGACCTGCATGTCCCTTTGGCTTTGCATTCGCTTTCCGCAACTGGCACTCGACTGCCAGCCCCACCCTATTAGCTACGGTAACGAAGACAACCACGAGCAGCCCGTGGTTGTTATTGAGCAACAGCGGGTCATTGCAGCCAATGCAGCGGCCATGGCCGCCGGTGTCAAGCTGGGTTACAGCAGTGCCAGCGTTAGAGCACTCATAGACGACAACACACTGCTATTGTTACAGCGCGATCCCAAACAAGAACAGACGACCCTCGAGCGGCTACAGCTATGGGCCTATAGCATCAGCCCTACACTTGAGCCGTGGAATAACAATTGTTTACAGCTGGAAATTGGTCGCTGCCTGCGGCTGTACGGCAGTGTCGAATCGATAACCCAAAAAGCCAAATTAGCACTTACCCAGCGCGGCTTCACAACGCAAATGGGTGCCGCCTACAGCCGCACCGGCGCCTGGTTGATGACGTTTTTAGCAGACCCGGAGCAGGCACTCGACAGTCACACAGCGGTCGGCCAGCGGGCTGCTAACTTACCCATTAGCCTCATCAATCATGATCACAGGGAAGACCACCGCCAGACGGTGACGCGCTTACAGCGGGCGGGCATCGAACAGTTTCATTCATTACTTGCGCTACCACCGGCGTCACTAGCCAAGCGTTGCGGCACCGCTTTTGTGCGCTGGCTAGCTTCGCTGACAGCCCATCATGACCAAGTAAGCGCTGACTATCAGTTACCTACCCACTTCTATGATGCGCTCTGGTTTGGGTTCGATATTCGGCACACTGACGAATTAGTGCCCGCCATAAGCCAACTGCTGAATAGCTTGTGCCAGTTCCTAAAGAACATTCAACGGGAAACCCAATGCATCGAATGGCAGTTATTGCGCGCCAAAGGGCCGCCGCAATGCGTCAGTGTTCGCGCCACAGGTGCCTACAACAACCCAGCACGCTGGCAAGAACTGACTTTACTCCAGTTGGCCCAATGCACACTCGCCGACAATGTTGAGGGTCTCGCCCTAAGCGTGCGTGATTTCCAAGAGCCAACAACCACGGTATCCGACCTGTTCAGCCTTGAGCGCACGGGAGAACCCCGACAGGCGTTACTCGATCGACTTAAAAATCGCCTGGGATTAATGGCAGTGCAACATATAGGCCTTCGAGACAGTCACGTGCCTGAACACCATCACCAAAGTAGCACTGAATTTGCGCCCAGCAGCAGTGACGTTACCCCACCGCAACAACGGCCCTTCTGGTTAATGGCAGAACCCCAACCGGTGCGTCAGGAACAGGGTCAGCTGTTCTGGAATGGCCCTTTAACCTTACGCCATGGCCCTGAACGTATTGAAGATAATTGGTGGCAACGCCCCATTAGCCGTGACTATTACATAGCCACCGATGCGCAAGGACAGCCCTTATGGCTATTTCAAGACCGGCACAATCGTCACTGGTACGTTCATGGGGTCATGGCATAAATGCACTTGAAAATAAAATGGCTTAAAAATCATAGGTTTAAAGAGAAATAAAACGATTTTGTGACATTTTTGTTTCATTTATGTTACAGATATATGAGGCTCTGGTAAGAAACAACATCAGCGCCTACAGTCTGTGGCAAGAGTTCTCGGTTTAACCGCCTCGCTACAGGCAACCGAGAGTTCATAACCGCTGTGAAGCGATTGACGCGCTGTGAAGCGCAAGGAGACTAACGATGAAAATAGTAAAAGCCTGTCTACTAAGCACCCTCGTTGCGACCGGTGCCATTACGAGCGGTGTTGCTAACGCCGATGTTACCCGCGAGTGCATACTCACCGGGCACGTTAACGACACATCGAGCGGCCAAATTCGCGTGACTTTCCGCGATATTGCCGCCGGCGATAACGCCCCCTGTCGAATGAAACGCGGCAAAGCTAGAGTCAGTATTCGCTTTAAGGCCAGCGAACTCGATCAGATTCGCTCACTGCCCGAAGGCGCAGAAATAACATATCGCTATCAGCGCCGAAACGGCAAAGATGAATGGCAGTTGCTGACCTCTGAGTCGTAAGCCGAGCCTAAGCACGACACAGTAAGTGCTTTAGTTCCTCACGCTTTTTAGGCGTGATTCCCGCCGCAGCCAAATAGCCATCAACCGTGACAAACTGTTGTTGGATGGCTGCGTAAGCGGACTCAAGATACTCAGCACTCACCCCCATAAGCGCGGTGACAACACCGTCTGGGGGTGACATGTGATCTGGCAACTGAAAATGCACCTTCAGGCGCTGTCGCTGCTGCTCGATATCGCCAGCCACATGATCATTCGATAACAAATAATCCTCAATAATCGCCTCGCGCTCGACGCCAATAACCTCGAGCAACATGGCAATGACAAACCCTGTGCGATCCTTACCGGCGGCGCAGTGCACCAGCACGGGCCCACGACGGGCCAGCAAGGTATGACAAAGCTGAGTCACACGATGTATGGCAGCCAGCGGGTAATCGCTGTAAATAGCCTTCATGGTGTTGGTAGCACCTTGCGCGCTAAGGTCTTGGCGTAGTCGCTCGCGGTAGGCCTCGCTGGCACGTAGATCTCGGGTAATCGCAGCATAAATGACCGACAGGGACTGATCGTTTAGCCAAGTACTGGGATATCGCTGCCGCTCATGACTGCTACGTAAATCGACGACCGTCTGAATACGATGGGATAAAAATGCCTGCCGATCTGACACTGCAAAATCACTGGGCTGAGCCGAACGTACAACTTGGTCAGCGACTAAAGAGCCGCCCCCGCAAATGGGCAGCGCGCCCAGTCGACGATAGTTACTCAAAACCCCGCCCTCACTCAGCCCAAATCAGATCGTCGATATCAAAACCCAAGGCACTAGCACGCGCTACAAAACGCTGCTTTAAGCCATCGTCGACTTGAGGCTCCCGGGCCAATAGCCACAGGTAGTCGGTGGTTGGACCTGCCACAAAGGCGTAGTCGTAGTTGCTGCCTAATTCGAACACCACATAGCTGCCGTAGAAGGGGCCAAAGAAAGACACCTTCAAATGAGCGGTATCATCGGCGCCCAC
>PR_CR_10_Liq_3_inCRDRAFT_1000425_pt1 | contig 11448 bp, 10 predicted proteins | sample PRCRCaboRojoPR_2_FD_10240 | JGI IMG/M metagenome (IMG submission 10240)
ATGTCGAGCGGCGAGTGCACCTGACGAGAAAAGATTTAAAAGCACGCCGGGTGAAGGTAGTGCACCCGGCGAGAAAAGGTTTTTTATGTGTTAAAAAATAGGGATTGACTTGGATCTCCCCCCGCCTTTCGGGCACCCCGTGTCACGGCGCTGTAGCCAGTAGCGCTGCCGGAAGCGCCCAGCGGAGTATAGCACAGACAGTACCTTCAGCTGCTAGCTGGGCGGCTGTTCGGGCATGACTGTTTAATGCCAATATCATCGGTACCCCTATAGCGCAAGGCTTTAGTGGTGCGAATATGTTTTTTGTTCAAGTAAGTGTGGCGGTCACACAGGGAGCGCCGGTTTTTGTTGCTGCGCGCAGTGATTCGTGCAATGGATTGGTAATATACTGCTTAGCCTTGGTAATGTCAAGGTTGCGGCGTGAAAACATTGTTGTTTTTTTTGGGGGCTTGGGTGGGGTAGGTGGAGCGTTGGTTCTGGCTGGGTTCTACATGCGACTCTACCTGCCTGCGCCGGGTAGACAGGTTCTACGAAGTCGAGCTGCCTTGAGTGCCTGAGAGATCAAGATGTGACTTCTACGAAGTCGGGCTGCCATAGGGGGGGCTGAGAGATTAGGATGCGGCTCTACCTGTCTGCGCCGGGTAGACAGGTTCTACGGAGTCGGGCTACAGGGGGAGCTGAAATATCAGAATGTGGCTTTACCTGTCTGTGCCTGCCAGCAGCTTTTCCACCAGCTCCTGCAGCTTCTCCATTTCTTCTGCATTGAGCGGGATATCGGCAAGCAGTTCTTCCTGCACATATTTGAGGAGCTTGTCTTTGTCGCCTTTTGCAGTGATATCGATAAAATACTGCACGGTTTCCTGAGGCAGCCCGGTGAAGTCGGCGAGGTCAACGACTGCCATTTCCGGAAATTTGAGCGCTGTCTTCAAAAGGTGGAAGATGCGCTCCTTTTGTTTGCCCTTTTCCATGCCTTTTTCCATGCCTTCTTTGCGGCCGCGGGTCAGGATTTGCTCAAGTGTGCTCATGACATCTGGTATTATTTCGAGGTCCGTGTTTTCAATGATTGCTTTGAATTCTTGTTCGGAGCGCTCTGCCACCCCGAGGATGTAATGGGTCAGTGCGCTGATGCTAGCCTTGCTGTCTGCCCCTTCAAAAATAAGCCTAAGATATTTAACAATCAAGTAGGGCTGATGCCGGAAGGATAACGCCATGATGGCGCTCCTGAAAAAGCTCAGGTCAAGCTGTAGCAGCTCCTCCGTGGTGAGCTGCGAGACATCCTGAAAAACAAAGCTAAAATTAGGGATATAGGGTTGCAGCAGACCGAGCTGCGGATGGCCGGCAAAAAGCTCTGCGAGCGTCAGGGGCTGCCATTTTTCTTTCCCATTGTAGAATATGATGGGGAGCACCAGCTCCAGTTCCCGCCCGGCTTCTTTTACGGAGCGCAGCATCAGCTCCATGATGTATAGCCCGACTTGTACGGACACGTATTTATCGGGCTGTGATTTGTGCTCAAGCAGCAGGCAAAAGTACAGATGCTGCTGCTCTTCCTCTTGTTGGAGGCGGCAGCGGTAGATGACATCGGCTTGGAATTCTCTTAGGTTGGGCTGAATGCTAAGGCTGCTTTCCAGCTTCAGGCTCCCGAGGTCGGTGATGCGGGCAATATCCGGATAGAAGTGCTCAATATACCGCTTTGCTACCTCCGGCTTGCTCATAGCGTGGCGGAAGAAGCGGTCATCGGGTTGATGTATTTTGGGTCTTGAGGGCATAGTACAGAGATTAAGCACCCTAAAGATACAGAACCTTGCAATAAAACCAAAATAATTTAAACAAATAAATTTAATTGACCCGGTCGTACAGGAATTAACTGTTTCATTTTTTAAGTGCGCCGGGTAGACAGGTTCTACGAAATCGTTTGGCCGTTTTTTTCGTGCTATTAAGTATGCTACTCGCTCTTTGAGTAGGTGAAGGTGTCTGCGCCAGACTCCGGAGGAGGCGCTATAGGTTGTGCTATAAGATTGGGTGCAGAAGATGCGTTGGCAGAGCTTTTCTTCATGGCTTTATCCATCCGCCAACTGCCCAATCAGCCGGTCCAGTTTCTCCTCCTCTTCGCCGCTCAGGGGAATATCTGTAAGCAAGTCTTCGCGAACGTATTTATTCAATACGGCGGCATCTCCCTCTGATTTGACAGACAGAAAAGTGGTCACCACCTCCATGCCCAGCTCTGTGAAGTCTGCTAATTTTTCAGCGGGCCAGTCAGGGAAATGCACAGCGGTTTTGAGGAGGTTGAAGATGCTATTTTTGTATACCCCCCTGTCCATGCCTTTTTCTATGCCCTTCTCCATGCCTTTTTCCAGCCCTTCTTTTCGGCCTCTTTCCAAAATTTGCTCCAACGTACTCATGACTTCTGGTTTTATCGTGAATGTTGTGTCTTGGATCTGCTTTAAGAACTCTTCTTCCGAACGCTCTGCCACCCCCAGGATGTAGGTCGTCACTGCGCTGACTTTTTCTTTCCCGTCCGTCCCTTCAAAGATAAGCTGAAGGTACTTGAATATCAAGTGCTGCCGGTGCCGGAAAGCCATCGACATCAGTACGCTGCGGAAATAGCTCAGGTCGAGCCGCAATAGCTCCTCCGGGCTAAGGCGTGTAGCGTCCTGAAATAGAAAACGGAAATTAGGGATATAGGGTTCCAAAACAGCGTAATGCGGATGCCCCTGAAATAGCTCGCTCAGCGTTTGCGGCATCCATTTTTCCTTACCGTTATAAAAAATGAGGGGCAGTACGGGCTCCAATTCCCGGCCCTGTTTTTTCACCATGCTGGACAGGAGTTCCATAAGGTATAGACCAACCTGCACCGCAACATACTTATCGGGCTTGGACTTGTGCTCAAATAGCAAACAGAAATAGAAGTGGTCCTCTGCCTCTCCCTGAAACCGGCAGCGATAGATAACATCTGCTTCGAACCGCTTCAGGCTGGGGCGCAGACTGACACTGTTTTCCAGCTTCAAGCTTGCAAGATCTGCAATAGTTGCAATTTTAGGATAGAAATGCTCAAGATAGGCCTTGACCACCTCCGGGTCGCTCATAGCCGACTTGAAGAAGCGGTCATCTGGTTGATGGACATTTATGTTTTGGGGCATAGTACAGAGATTGCGTCTGCCCCAAAAATACAAAATTTGTTTAAATAAAATAGATTTCAACTCGAAATGTATCGAGTTGATTTATGCATCCGCCCCTTCCTTCATGCGCTCGGCATTTTCCGTCACCTTCAGCTGCTCGATGATGGGGTCGAGGTCGCCTTCGATGATGGTCTGCAATGGGAAATTTTTGTGCTCCCCCTCCAAACGGTGGTCGGTGACGCGGTTTTGCGGGTAGTTGTAGGTACGGATTTTGCCCGCCCGGTCGCCTGAGCCAACGAGAGATTTCCGCTTAGCGGCCTGCTCGGATTCGTACTCCTGCCGGCGGACTTCCATAATCTTTACGTACAGGCGGTTCAGTGCAATTTCGCGGTTCTTGATCTGGGAGCGCCCGTCCTGGCTTTCCGAGACAATACCGGTAGGCAGGTGGGTAATCCGTACCGCAGATTCTGTTTTGTTGACGTGCTGCCCACCCGCACCGCTGGAGCGGAAGGTGTCAATTTTCAGGTCCGCCTTGTTGATGTCTACATCTTCCATTTCCAGCTTGGGCATGACGGCTACCGTGGCGGCGGACGTATGCACCCGGCCCTGAGATTCTGTTTGGGGAATGCGCTGTACCCGGTGGGCACCGGATTCGAACTTCAGCAAACCGTACACATCTTCCCCGCTGACTTCCAGGACGATTTTGTTGTAGCCGCCCACGGTACCTTCGTTAACGCTAACGGTTTCTGTCTTGAGCCCTTTGGTATCAAAGTAGCGGGAATACATGCGGTAGAGGTCGCCTGCAAACAGGCTGGCTTCGTCCCCCCCGGTACCGGAGCGGATCTCGAAGATTACATCTTTGCTGTCTTCCGGGTCTTTTGGGATGAGGAGCATTTTGATTTCCTCCTCCATTTCTTCTCTTTTCGGCAGGAGCTCTTCCAATTCCATCTTAGCCATTTCCCGCATTTCGCCGTCTTCCTCCTTGATCATTTCCTGAGCCGTCTCGATATTGCCTAGCAGCTCCGCATACGCATCGTGGGCTTCCACGATGGGCTTGAGGTCTTTATATTCCTTGCCGATTTTGGTGTAGCGGTCCATATCGGAAATGACGTCCGGGTCGGCCATCTGTTCTTCCAGGTAGAGGTAACGGTCTTTTATGGCTTCGAGCTTATCCAGCATGATTGTTGTCGTTTGTTAAAGAGGATGGAAAAGATAAAAGGAGAGGGGCAGTGCAGTACACTACGCTACATGAACTGATACGGAATGCTGTTGATGAGGTTCATTCTGCTTCAATTTGGACGGCAAAGTTAACACCTGTGCCGCACAGAGAAAACAAAAAGGAGTGGAATTTAAGTTCCCTGCCCGGGCTTTCTTACTTTTGCACCTTAATATGGCTAGAATACTCCACATAGAAACGGCGACAGATATCTGCTCTATTGCAGTCAGCGATGGGTTGCAATTGCTCAGCATACAAACGGCAGACGGTGTCCGGCAGCACGCGGCGCAGATTACCCTCCTAATCCAATCGGTGCTTGGACAGGCCCGCCTCTCTCTGTCAGAATTGGATGCGGTTAGTGTGAGCAGCGGGCCGGGGTCCTATACCTCCCTGCGTGTAGGTACGTCAACTGCCAAAGGCATCTGCTACACGCTGGATAAGCCCCTGATTGCGGTAGACACTTTGCAGTCCCTCGCCCTGGCCAGCCTGAACATGGAACGGGAAGAAGGGCTCTATCTGCCCATGATTGATGCCCGCCGCATGGAGGTCTACACGGCTCGCTTTGATGCCACCAATGAACGGCTCACTGAAGCGGCCCCCCTTATCGTGGCAGCGGATACCTTTCAGGAGGAGCTGGACATGGGCATCTCATTGATCCTTTCCGGTAACGGCGCAGAAAAATGCAAAAAGATACTCCCGGCATCCGGAATCGTCTACAGCCCGGTGGTTTGCTCGGCGGCGCACCTGATCCCACTTGCCCTGCAGCGGTACGAAGCGGAACAGTTTGAAGATGTAGCCTACTATAGTCCTTTTTACCTCAAGCCGCCGAATGTCACCAAGTCGAAAAAGAAATTGCTTTAACTTACTGCTTCAGTACCCTTAACGTGCGGATTGCCCCAAGTTCATTTTGCACTCGTAGTACATACCAGCCTTCCGGCAAATGGGAGAGGTCGACCGGCATGTTCGCGGGAGCGGGTGGCTGAACGCACTGCCCCATGGCGTTGAAGATAGAAACCGTAGCCTCCAAAGGGATATTTGTCACCTGTACCTCGCCTTTCGTGGGGTTGGGGAATGCCACGATCGGGGTGGCCTCCGCTTCTGCGTCCATTGGGATCGGAGATAAAAGGTCGCTCAGCCGACCCCAGAATCCACTATTAGGGCCATCGCTCGGGATCGTTTCACCGTTGAAAGCGCCTGTATTCCCAAAGCTGCCGCCGGCATATAATTGCTGATCATCGGAGAAAGCCAGGCACTCGATCAGACCAAAGTCATTGGTGGGAAGCGTACGCAGCCACCGGGCATCGCCATCAGGTGTAAAAGCGGCAATCAGCCCCCAGATGATGCCGTCCTCGCCTACGTCAGCGCTCAGCCCATCCCAGCCAATACTGCCCTGAAAGCCGCCACCAATGACCACGAAGTCGCGTTGTACCGCGATACTTAGCCCGTCCTGCACATCGGGGCCGCCCAATGCCCGGCCCCAAAGCGGCATGCCATCAACACTGTATTTGACCAGGAAGCAGTCGTCGTTGCCATTGCTACTTTCGATGCTGATCTCCTCAGACAGGTTCATGACGCCGATGATGTTGCCGGTAGCGTATAGATTTCCGGCGGTGTCAATGGCAACGTCCTGCAGGTTGTCGTCGATTACGCCCCCCAGGTCACGTGCCCAGAGCGGTATGCCGGTAGGGGAGAAGGCGGCGAGAAACACATCCTGATTGAAAAAGCCGGCATCGAGCGTAGTCCCGGCTAGTTGAGAAACGCCATTGAAATTGCCGCCAACGCCGATTTGGCCTTCCGGGCCGACCGCCATGGCTGTAATACGCAGGTCATCTGCTCCTCCGGCCTGAGTCACCCAGCGCAGTTGTCCATCGGGAGCATAGGCTGCGACAAAAAGCGAGGTGCTGCCAGGTTCCGCTTCGGTCACAAGCGTGCTGTCTCCAAGCTCCAGCGTATTGCGGAAAAAACCGGCAATAACGATGGAGCTGTCGGGCAGGACTCCCACATCGGCTATATCTTTCAGCCCATCACCGCTCAGGCGCTTTGCCCAAGCCAAATGGCCTTGTGGCGTAAACCGGGCCAGAAACAGGGACCTTACACTGCTGCCGGTTGTCAGTACGGTATCTCCAAGTGGGAGGTTGAACCAATAGCTGCCAGCTATTGCGATGTCGCCATTGGGGAGCTCGGCTAAACCGCTTATGGTTTCGTTTTCCTGCTCGCCGCCTTCCAGGAACCAGTTCAGATCGCCATTTGCATCGTAACCCGCCAAAAACAGATCTGCTTTTCCGGAACTGGGCGTGCCGTCAGGGAAGGCAGAAGAGCCAAAGTACGTCCCGGCGATGATGGTGCCCCCGTCCCGGAGTGGCAGTAAGTCATCCACGGACTCGAAGTTGTCCCCATCCACAGTCCGGAGCAGGGGCCAGGTTTGGGAAAAGGCCAGCACCGGGCCAAACAGAAGGAGAAGGCATAGCGTTTTCATGCGGAATGAAGTTTTCGTGACAACTGCGAATGCAGCATCCGTTCTTGAAGAACCGGTAAAATAACTAACTTCGCGCATCTTAATTGTAATCAACGTTACATACTTCTATGAAAGCTAAAATGATTTTCCCCTTTCTCACCCTGCTGGCGGTACTGGCGATAAATGCCTGTGGCGGCAGCGCAGAAGAGCAGGGCCAAAGTGGTGCGCCCGAGCTGGGGCAGACCGGCAACCCGACGATCGACGGCCTGACGCAGGCGATCGCTGCTGATCAGAATGATCCTGAGCTATACGTGCAGCGGGGCGATGTGTTTTATGAAAATCGCGGCTACGATGAGGCTATCCGCGACTACACCAAGGCCATTCAACTCGATACCACACAGCCTGTTTATTACCATAAGCTGGCTGATGCCCACCTGGACTACTTCAAATCGCGGCAGGCTGTTGAAATCCTTAAGCGTGCGGCGGAGCGCTTCCCGGAAGACATTCCCACCCTGCTGAAGCTGAGCGAATACCACCTCATTCTTACTCAGTATGAGGAGTCGATGAAAGCCATTGACCGGGTGCTCAAGATTGACCCGCAGAATGCGGAAGCTTACTTTATGTTCGGGATGAACTTCGAGGAACGGCAGGACACGGTGCGGGCCATCAATAGCTATCAAAAAGCAGTGGAGCTCGATGCGAACATCATTGACGGCTGGATCAACCTGGGGCAGCTTTACGCCGGGTTAGGCGATCCGCTGGCGCTGCGTTACTTTGATAATGCCACCCGGATCGCACCCAACGATATCACCGCCCTGCATGCCAAAGCAGATTACCTGACCGCAACCAATGACCTGGAAGGTGCGGTTGAGTTGTACCGTAAAATCATTACGATAGACCCGCAGTACGATGAGGCTTACTTTAATTCGGGCCTGTTGTATCTCGATATGGACTCGGTGGCCAAAGCGGAGCAGCAATTCGACCTGACCGTCAAAACATCGCCCACCCACATCCGGGGTTACTACTTTCGTGGCCTTAGCCGGGAAATGCAGGGCAAAGCTGCCGAAGCCGAAGCGGACTACGAGCAGGCCCTGCGCATGGCCCCGGACTATGAACAGGCGCAGGAACGGCTGGATGGGTTAAAGAAAGCGGGATAGATAAAAGAGATGCTGCCTCTCTAACGATTGAAGGTTTTTTTGAGTGAGGTTGTAAAAGGAGCAGTCCGAGATACATCATACTATAGGTATTGACAGGAATCGGATTTAAATAAATCTTCCTGCTGCCCACCAAAAAACCTTTATTTTGAATCTTTACCTTTGCAGCGTTGACAGAACATAAAATGAATACATGAGGCTGATAGACACACACGCGCATTTGTACTCCCGGAAATTTGATGCCGACCGGGCGGAGATGATGGAGCGGGCCATGGAGAGCGGGGTTGACCGGTTTTTTCTTCCTAATATAGACCACGCCTCTATCGAAGGCATGCTGCAAATGGAAGAAGACTATCCGGGGCAGTGTTTTGCAATGATGGGCATACATCCCTGCTCTATTAAAGAAGACTACAAGGAAGAACTGGCGGTAGTGGAAAAATGGCTGGGAGAGCGCCCGTTTTGTGCCATTGGCGAGATTGGTATTGATTTATACTGGGACAAAAGCCATTTTCGGGAGCAGCAGGAAGCCTTCCGTCAGCAAATCCAATGGGCAAAGGCGCTTGATATCCCGATCGTGATTCATTCCCGTGATGCTACGGCAGAAGTGCTGGAAATCCTGGAAGAGCAGAAGGATGAGCGACTGCGTGGCATATTTCACTGTTTCACGGGTACGTTGGAAGAAGCAAATCGTATTATTGATTTAGATTTTTATCTGGGTATTGGAGGTGTAGTGACTTTTAAGAATGGCGGCCTGGACAAAGTGATAAAGGAAATCGACCTGAAGCACCTGGTCCTGGAGACCGATGCGCCTTATCTGGCTCCGGCTCCGAAACGGGGCAAGCGCAACGAAAGTGCCTATGTGCGCCTCGTGGCGGAGAAGATCGCAGCCGTACAGCAGGTGCCCTTCAAAGAAGTCGCCCGTCAGACTACCGCGAATGCAGAAGCTCTGTTTAAGGTAGAGGAACTGGCGTCTCAGGCCCTGTTATAAATAAGGTGTAAAGCAGTTTGAATAAGCGCCGATTAGGATTTGTAATATCTTTTTACAATTTTTGTGTGCCTTGATATTGGCAAAAGGCGCTTAATAATTATATTTGCTCGTGCGCCGCTGATAGAAGCGGCGTTGAAATATTGAACGGAGAGGTGCTCGAGTGGCTGAAGAGGCACGCCTGGAAAGCGTGTATACTGTAACCCAGTATCGAGGGTTCGAATCCCTCTCTCTCCGCAAGCGCAATATCTGTAGCTGGGATTTCCGGAGCAGATTTTGTACGATTTCCAACTTTAACTGGTTTGACTAACTTTTAAAAAACAATCGAAAAAACCTTATTGACTATGCGAAAATTAATAGCACTGCTGCTGGTACTCGGCTTAGCAGTTTTCTCCGGGAATTTCGTGTATGCTCAGGATGGCGATACCGACACTACTGCAACTGAGCAAATGGAAGACACCACCACCGCCGCTGAGGCAGAAGTGGACCCCATTGAGCCTGAAGCACCTGCTGCTGATGCAGATGAAGCAGAAGCGGGCGCTGAGCAAAGCGGCTATCAAGTGCTGAAAAAGTACTTCATCGATGGTGACTGGCGCTTTATGAGCTTCGTACTCGTGTGTCTGATCCTCGGTCTTGCGTTCTGTATTGAGCGTATCATCACACTGAACATCGCAACGACCAACACCGACAAGCTGCTTGCCCGTATTGACGAGCACCTCAAGTCTGGTGACGTACAAGGCGCAATGGAAGTATGCAAGTCTACTCAGGGTCCAACAGCGAGCATCCTTTATGAAGGGCTGAAGAACGCTGATGATGGTGCTGAAGCTGTTGAAAAAGCCATCGTTTCCTACGGTAGTGTTCAGATGGGCTTGCTTGAGCGTGGTCTGGTTTGGATTTCTCTTTTCATCGCAATCGCACCGATGCTTGGCTTTATGGGTACGGTAATCGGTATGATTCAGGCATTCGACCGTATCGAAGCGGTAGGTGACCTTTCTCCTTCAGTTGTTGCTGGTGGTATTAAGGTAGCCCTTTTGACGACTGTATTCGGTCTGATCACTGCGATTATCCTGCAAATCTTCTACAACTATATCGTCTCCAAGATCGACGGTATCGTAAACAAAATGGAAGATGCATCTATCGCACTGGTAGACATCATGGCGTCAAACAACATTTTCAAGCAGTAAGAGAAACCAACTATTATGTATAAATTTCTAACCAAAAATGGCCAGACACTGGCCTTCGGTTTAGGAGTTCTGATAACTGTGGTCTTCCTGATCTCTGTAGTCTCCAATATGGGTGAATTTACAGCGATGGCGGAAGAGAAGCAGATGGAAACCACCATCTTCGACTTTGGTCTGTACGGTGCCATGGCACTAGCTGTTATTGCAGCTGCCGCAATGGTCATCTTCGGTCTGGCTCAGGTCGTTACAAGTTTCAAAAGCTCTATGAAAGGGATTTTGGGCTTCGTAGCCTTGCTGGTTGTTTTCTTTGTCTCCTATTCTATGACGGACACCGACATAAGTCCATATATTCAGGGTGCCATCGACAAGTTCGAGCAAGGTGGTGCTGAGTTCACCGAAGGGAACCTCAAATTCATCAGTGGCGGTATCTCCACAACTATCGTACTGGTAGTGGTGGCGGCGGCAGCCTTCGTTGTATCTGAGATTACTAACCTGTTCAAATAAATAAGGCATTATGGCAAAAACGAGCACCAGAGATCGGATGAGTAATGAGATCAATGCAGGCTCTATGGCCGATATTGCCTTCCTGCTCCTGATCTTCTTCCTCGTCACGACGACTATCGTAGAGGACAAGGGTATCACAGTAAAGCTGCCACCCTGGTCAGAAGAGGAGCCTGATATTACCAAGCTGAAGAAGCGGAATGTTTTTTCAGTACTGGTTAATGCGCAGGATCAGCTTTTGGTTCGTGGTGAACCGGCACGGGTTGAAGAACTACGTGAACGTGCGAAGGTCTTCATCAGTAATCCCTATCAGGATGAAACGATGGCTGAAAAGCCGACTAAGGCGATCATCTCACTCAAAAACGACCGGGGCACATCTTATGATGCTTACCTGACCGTTTACAACGAGTTGAAAGCAGCTTACTCTGAGCTGTGGGATGAGCTCAGTCAGCGTAAATACGGTATTCCATACAGCGAAGATATGCCCTTTGCGTATAAGAAAGCAATTCGGGAAGAGATACCTTTTGTACTCTCGGAAGCTGAACCAACAGCCTTCGGTGAGGAGTAGACGGTAAGGGGATAGATTTTTGTTTATCCCCTAAGTCGAAAAACTACCGCCCTATTTCTTTCACCCTTTGCCTTCGGGCAGTAAAAATTGATAACTATGGCTAAGTTTTCTAAAAAGAGAGGAAAATCTAAACCAGAAGTTTCCACGGCTTCGCTTCCGGATATCATCTTCATGCTGCTTTTCTTTTTTATGGTTGTAACCGTACTTAGAGATGCAGAACTGATGGTTAAGGTTTCTACTCCTTACGCATCGGAGCTGACTAAGCTGGAGGA
>PR_CR_10_Liq_3_inCRDRAFT_1000426_pt1 | contig 11427 bp, 8 predicted proteins | sample PRCRCaboRojoPR_2_FD_10240 | JGI IMG/M metagenome (IMG submission 10240)
AGGGTGATAGTGCCCTGATAAAACTGTTCAATCGGCTCAGCATAGGGCGGCTTGAAGTATGCTTCCACGCTGTCAAAAAGCCCATAGGCTTCGTTATAGGAAAGGGCGGTGTAAGCCAGGTAGCCCTGATAGAAGTAGGGTTCGTCACTGAGCAGGGCGCTGCGCATCGCTCCGGAGATACTGTAGGGGCCGGACATAGGGGCGGAGGCAGTGACAGTGAATTCATCGGTGTAATTCGCTTCCAGTTCGCGGTGGACGGCCGCCGCAGCGTGCCCACCCTGAGAGTATCCGGTGACAAACAGTTGATCATTCATTGCTGGCCCTTCGCTTTCGCAAAATGCCCGCGCTGCAAGTAGCATATCAATCCCCGCTGAAGCCTCCGTATCGGCATGTACATAAGGATGGAAGCCCCGGGAATCGCCAAGCCCCAGAAAATCCGGGGCAGCAGCAACATAGCCTAGTCCGCCCCATGCGGCGGCGAGTTCCCAGCCGCCGGCCAGATTGGAGGGGACATCTGTTTTACTGTCTACGGTACCATGCATGTAGCACAGCAGCGGGTATTGAAATTCAGCTTCCCGTACCGGCAGAACGATCAGTCCGGAGGCCGTATCCGTAACGCCATTAATATCGGGTGTCGTGTACGTGATTTTGTAGTATTCAATGCCGTTTTGCATCAGAAAGCCATACTGAGCCTGCATTTGTGCCAGGGTTTGGCTGCCTTTGAATTCAAAATCGATGAGGTCCTGTGGCAGCGCAGCCTGACTGAGGAGGAGAAGGGCGCTGAGGCATAGGTATTTCAGGAAGTGGTTGAAGGTGTTCATACCGATTGATTTTGAGGTGATGGGTTTGGCTGGACAAAGTACCACTTTTCTGGCTGCTCCTTGCCATCTTGATATTTCAATATTTTGAGGTTATTTTTGAAGGAGCATCCGACAAAGATGAGCGATTAGCAACAATAACCTACATTCTCGGTGTTACGGAACGATCTGCAGATGAAGTCATGGAGGCACTTGATCAAAAAGAATTTGGCACAAAATCAAAAGTTATGAGCACGCTTGAGCAATTATTGGAAAAGGGGCAGCAAGTGGGCAAGCTAAAGTCCCGGGTTTTTAATTTACTGAAAAGGCTACCCGATTCCCGCAGATGAGCGTTGTGGATTTGGCTGATATTACGGAATTAGAGGCCGAAAAGGTTATCGGGTTATTTGATCAATTAGCTGCTCCCGGTCAGCCGGAGCTCTTGGGCTATATTCAGGCGCAGTTCCTACCTGAGATTAAACTAAGCACCGAAGAATCCACAAAGTTAAACCAACTAGTTGCGGATTTGCTCGACTCCCGCAGATAAATTAAGAGAAGCGGGGTTGCTGTAGCATCTTCTCGACTTGGGTAGTTTAAACAACAGGGCCTTCAATCAGCAATGATTGAAGGCCCTGTAAGTTTAAGGGCTTTTTAGACTATGTTTAAGCCGCCAGTTGCCGCTCGTACTTATTGTTGCCCAATTTGTACAGCATCCGGAAGTGGCTGCGCAGGGCGGCCAGGAAAGTAGGATGCTCGAAATAGGGAATACCGTACTCCTCAGCGGTCGCTTTAACGATCGGTGCGATATCCGGGTAGTGGATATGGCAGATATTTGGGAAAAGGTGGTGTTCTACCTGATGGTTCAGCCCGCCGATGAACCAGGCGAAAAAGTGGCGCCCGTTTGCAAAGTTAGCCGTAGTCTTGAGCTGATGAACGGCCCAGCTGTTTTCCACGCTGCCATGCTCATTCGTTTTGAAGAAGTGGGTCTCCTCCAGTACATGGGCGCCCTGGAAAACCAGTGCCAGGAACAGCCCGGAGATGAAATGCATCATCAGGAAGCACAGCAGGGTTTGCCACCATGCAAGCGGTAGAATCATAATTGGGAGGACCAGCGTGATGGCCACATAAGCAATTTTCAAAAGCACGACATACGTCATGGCGCTGCCGTAAGAAACACCTTGCGCTTCCAGCAGCCCGCGCTTGTGATAATCCCGGGTTTGCAAAAAGTCTTTGGCAACCAGCCAGAAGATCGTCATCATCCCATAAAGGATGGGCGCGTAGATGATTTGAAACCGGTAAAAGGGCTTGTGCTCCTGATCTGGTGAAAGGCGGAAAATGCCCTTGTCGATGTCCTCATCGTGCTCGTGCACATTAGTATAGGAATGATGCAGCACATTATGCTGGATTTTCCAGTTGATGTGATAGCCGCCGACGAAGTTTAGGATGCCGCCAAGTGCGCTGTTAACCTTAGGGTTGGGAGAGTAAGCACCGTGATTGGCATCGTGCATGACCGAAAAGCCTATGCCAGACATACCCAGCGCCATAAGTACCCACATGAGGACAATCGCCCAGGTCGCCTGTACTAGTCCGGATAGCAAAAGCAGTAAAGGAACGGCATAAAGTGAAACCATGAATACCGTTTTGAAGACCATGCGACCATCACCATACTTAGTGATGCCTTTGTCGGAAAAATGTTGGTTGACTCGCTTGCGAAGGACTTGAAAAAATTCGGGCTGATCGTCCTTATTAAAACGAACAGTAGAAGAAGTTGCCATAAAAGTCGTTTTGTCTGATGATATTTAATCACTCAATGTAAGGCAGCCGTAGTAGGAATCCGAAAGATAGTCCAAAAAACTTTGAAAGAAGGGCATAGATTTACGAAAATCAGACATGAAATATAATTCGGACCGCTTAATCGCCGGGCGGATTCGGTCAAAACAATAGCGAACCTCGCCAAGTTGCAAGCCGTTTTAACTAAAACAAAAATCATGCGATTACTCATCTCCTTATTGGTTAATGGTCTCTTAGTTTACCTCTGCGCTGAAATCCTGTCGGGCGTTGGGATAGACGGCTACCTGGACGCCGTTATCGTAGCCATGTTACTTGGTGTTGTCAACTTTTTTGTGAAGCCAGTGCTCACCTTGCTCACTTTACCAATTACGATACTGACCCTGGGGCTGTTCTTATTGGTTATTAATGGTGCGATGGTGCTGCTGGTGGATTGGATGCTTGACGGGTTCTATGTCGATGGCTGGATATGGGCGATCGTCTTTGCGCTTGTGATGTCCTTTTTTAACCTGTTTGTTGGTCAGTTTTCCGTTAAGGAAGAGCGTAAGTAATTGCTTTTCCGGAAAGATACAGTTAACTTATCAGCAACTAATTCAATCATTATGAGAGCTTTCCTGGCCTTTTTATACTTGGAACGGAGAGGTTTGGGCGTAAGGCACAAACCCGACGCACGAGTATATGCCGACACGAAGTCATGTTTGGTCCCAAACTACTTCGTCGTCGGTATAGCATTCATTATTGGCATAAATATAGCTCCGGCTCAGTCTGAACAATACTGTAACAGCAGCTTCGGGTTCTGCCTGGAATACCCGGAGCGTTTCTCTATGCTGACGGCAAAGGGGGCGACCGACGAACCTGCCTTATTCGTGGCAGATGAAGGGCAGACGAAAATCGAGATAGCGGGTTATGCCAACACAGCGCACTGGAGCCTTGAAGACATCTACTATATGAACTTTGAGGACTACCTGCGGGAAAACCCTGACCTGAATATCGTTGAAGAAAAATTCGGTAAAGATCAGTTTGAGGTATTGTACGAGGAAAACGGTCAGCTTCACTACTTTCGGGTACAACAACTCCCTGGCCAGTACATCAAGCTTTCCGTTTTGCTGCCTGCTGAAAGGCGGTCGGAACTGGCGGAACTGAAGGCTCAATTGACTGTTCAGACGCCCAAACCTTAAACCATGCAGGATTTACTAACCGGGTACCTCTTGCCCATCGCGTTGATGCTGGCCATCTGGCTGGTGCTCATGAATGTAGGCAAACGCAAGCGCCGCAACCAAAGAGACCGAAGGCGTTTCTAAATTAATCGCTGCGCCGCCTGCCCCGTTTGGGCTCTTTAATCACATAGCGCACCATGAGGCTGGCGGAAACGTTGGTGACGGGCAGGTCGTACTTTCGGTTTATTCGCCTTTGTTCTTCTGGAAGTGATGGGTCGTTCATTTTTATGGTACCCAAATCTGCGATTAAAAAGTTAGGGATGACCTTGGCGTCAATCATCAGGCGTTTGGTTGGCTGAAAGGACAAAACTGGAATCAGGTTTAAATCCACTGTAAACATGTGACCCTCTGTACTTGGGGTAAACAGCCTGTAGGGTATCATACTGTGTCTGTAAAAAGAAGTCTCAAGTCCAGCGGATAAACCAAAGCGGAAATTAGGATAATCTCTTCGGCGTTCCCCAAAGTACTTTCCTACTTCATACCGCAGGCCAAAAGTAGCGCTGCGCGACTTTACGCCCAGTGAATAATTTGGTATCGTCTCTCCTTCATCATCTACTATGGAAGCCAGCATTTGGTAAGAGGATTGGGTAAATGATAGTCTGGTAAGCGAAATGTCCTGGAACAACCCATTCTCATTCCAGATTTGAAAGCTGGCACCCAACCCAATCAGATTACTTGGTGGGTGGAAGGTATGATCTTCGTAGATCTCATAGGATTTACCTTCTTCCAAGATAAATGTGCCTGAATTCTTCGTAAGGAAAGTAAGTATTAGGTCGCTAGAGTTCCGAAAAAAGGTTTCTTGATAACTGTGGGGCCTAAGCGGAGGCGTATAATTGAAATTGGTAGATACGGTGAGGGTATTCCCGCCCCGACGCTGCGCCTGACCTTGCAGGGGCATAAGGCAAATGCCCAAAAATAGAAGGAGCGTCACAAGGTGATTGATTGAGAAAGCACTCGAATAACAGAGGTTCATGATTCTAATGTTCTTTGTTTGCAGAGATACCGACAAAGATAGAATTTTTGTGCCAACCATTTTTCCGAATTCCCGTTCTGTTTTTATCCAATTGACCTTCAATCGCTTACCTATGAAAATGCCAGCCTTGTTTTCTGCACTCCTGTTGACCGCAAGCCTAATGGCGCAGCGCCCGGTCATTGATGATTTCACCATCAGTGGGGATACCTACCGCACCGACAATGATTGCTTTCGGCTGACCGAGGAGCGGGACTATTCTTCCGGTTCCATCTGGTATCGTCGCCCCATCAGCCTGAACGAGCCCTTTTCCATCGAGCTGAGCGTATACCTGGGCTGTAAGGACGATGCGGGTGCCGATGGGATGGTCTTCATTTTTGCGCCCAGCGCCAACCTGACAGGCTGGAGGGGAGAAGGCATTGGCTTTGCCGGGCTACGCCCTTCTATTGGCATTGAGATTGACACCTGGCTGAATGAGCACCTGCTAGACCCGGTGGAAGACCATGTGGCGATTATGGCCAACGGAAGGGTAGGGCACTTCAATAATCTGGCCGGGCCCAAGCCTATTCTCAATATCGAAGATTGTGAGCAGCACAAACTGGCGGTGCGCTGGTCCCCGGCAGAACAGCGCCTGTCTGTGGAAATCGACCGCCGGGAAGTCATCGCTGCTGAAGTGGACTTAAAAAACGCCATTTTCCAGGGCAATGACGTCGTCTACTGGGGCGTAAGCGCAGCCACCGGGCGTTACAACAATTACCATGAGGTGTGCTTTGACCGCTTATCCTGGCTGCCGGTGGAGGAGGTTGGGCCGGTGTACCGGGGGAAGTAGCATGAGCTGAAAAGCCCGCATCATTCGATAGCTAACACTTTGAGTCGGTCTATGGCTAATGGCTTTTTACCATTGGCTTGCCAGAACTGTACTTCCAGCTTATCATAGTGCTTATTCGGCACCGGTACATCAAGATAAAGCGTTTTCGTGCTGTTAGGCGGCAACAGTCGAAATAGGCGCAGGAAGCGCGTCTGTATTGCTTCATCACCCTTTTTGAACTTCACCATAAGCTGAGCCATGAGCCAGTATTCCCATTCTTTTTCCTGGCAGCGGAAGTCTCCCTCCACTCTTATCCAGGGGGTGGTGATTGCACTGGCAGGTAGGTGTATAGGGGGCGAAAATTGGGTGTCTTCCGACAGGCAGAGAGACCGGTTACCTTCTATTGGGGGAATGGGGCAGTTATGGGCGAGGGTGTCCGATTCAAAGTCTTTGTAGGCCAGCGTTTCCACTATTTTGGGCTGCCCTGGATAAAGCTCTTTGGTGTCCAGCAGCTTGATGGTTTCCTCGGGTACTTCACTGCGCAGGAAAATAGCTTTTAGGTAAGGCAGTGTCATTTGTTCCGTCACGAATAATCCCCCCTTGTGGGCCTGATGGGTCAGCCAGACGTTGTAATAAATGCAAGCGAGGCCAAAGGTTATTATTCCGATTTTTAATGCGCGTTGCTTCCATGCCGATTGTATCAATGCAGCCATTGGGAAGGCAAGGACGGCGTAGGACTGTACCATCGCCCGTTGCCCTAAGCTGCCACCGTACCACCAAATATCCCATGCGAAGGTGATGTAAATAAAAAGGCAGGTAAAAATGGCTATTGCGGGGAAAAGCGGTCGTTTTTTTCGCCAAAGCGCTATAAAACCGGCGAGCGAAAGGATCATAGCGGGAGAATAAATCAGCCAGCCTCCCTTACCACTAAAAAAGCCCTGCCAGAGGTACGGGCGCAGCCAGCTGAACCCCTGATCCTGATAGCTGTACACGAGCCATTCTCCTGCCACATATTTCCAGTAAATCAACTGAATACTGCCAAGGATGGCTACGCCTAATCCGGCAGTTAGAATAAATTTAGCCCCCCGAATATTTAGGAAGAATTTAAGGCGGGCAGTCAGCTGTTTCCTGCTTTCCAGCCCCCAGAGCAGCGGAATAAGTACCGCAATGATTTCTGTAGGTCGGGTGAGCGCCATTAGCCCAACGGTTGCCCCAATGCACCAGGCACGCCAGGAGGCCGGTCGTTCGTAAAACCGGATAGACTGCCAGATGAGCAGGGCATAGAGCGCGAATAGCCAATTGTGGGTCATGGCGTTATCGATAGCACTGTAATTCAGGTAGTTGGTTGCCGTAACGATCAATACCAATGTGAGGGCGGTTGCCGTATCGCTAAAGTAACACAGCAAGCTTTTCCTCAGGTAAAACAACCCCAGAAAAGCCATCAACAGGCTGCCAAAACTAATCGCCATCTGATAGGGGCGGGAGAAGCCATCCGCCGGATACCTGGAATAAGCGGCGACGGTATGGGCAATGGCAAAGAATGGTAAATACTGTAAGGCCATTCCTGCCGAGTACTTCATAACCCGGTTGCCGCTTTCATGGTCATACGCCTGATAGCTCCCGCTTGACATTTCGTATTGCTGCACTACGCTGTCTCGGAATTCGACCTTTTTGATGTCTTTATAAATGAAAAGGGCGGGCAGGTAAAAATAATACCCGGAAACATCCCAGCTGATGGTGGCCTCCGTTTTGGTCATCTGCCACTTAGGATAGTAAGCATGGGTGCCCAGTATAAAAGCGACACAAAAAAGAAAGGCTAGGAAAGAGCGATTTTGGGGTTTGGGTGCGGCCATCTGACTATAAATTATATTTTAAAATACAATAAATCGCCCGAAAACCGTCCTTCCAGTTGATCTTTTTACCCTCGGCGTAGGTGCGGCCGTAGTAAGAAATGCCCACCTCATAGATGCGGATGCCGGGTATGCGGGCAATTTTGGCCGTGACCTCCGGCTCGAAGCCAAAGCGCTGTTCTTTCAGCTGCAGGCTTTGGATGGTCTCCCGGCGGAAGAGCTTATAGCAGGTCTCCATATCCGTGAGGTTGAGGTTGGTCATGGCATTCGACAGGAAGGTCAGGAATTTGTTGCCTATAGAGTGCCAGAAAAACAAAATGCGGTGCGGCTTGCCACCCATAAACCGGGAGCCGTAGACGACATCGGCCACTTCATCCAGTACCGGCTTTAACAGAATATTGTACTCCTCCGGATCGTACTCCAGGTCGGCATCCTGAATGATGACGTAGTCGCCGGTGGCTTCCCTAATGCCGGTGTGCAGGGCGGCGCCTTTGCCCTTGTTCACTTCGTGCTTGTAGTACTGAATGTTGAAATCGGGATTTTCCTGCTGATAGCGCTGAATGGCAGTCTCGGTATCATCGGTGGAGCAATCGTTAACGATAATGATTTCTTTTTGGAGGTCGCCGTTGAGCACCACAGCCCGGACTTTATCGAGTATAAAATGGATGGTCGGCCCTTCATTGTAGGCTGGGATGACGATAGACAGGGTCTTGCTCATGCGCGTGGATTGTATGTCGCTTTTTTGTTGGTTCCTATGAAATGCCAAAGGTAAAAAAAGTTCCTTAGATGAGCGGCGGGCATATTGGTCCCCTGTTGGCAAAAGCCAATCCTGCACAAAAGAGCATAATTACAGCAGGTTTTGAGTTACTGATCTGGGAAACGGCTAATGTCTACGGATTCATCCAATCCATTTCCACTCACCAGATGATCCGCCAGATGATGCGCCCAGTAGGGGCCAAGAGAAGCACCCTTAGTACCCAGTCCGTTAAAGATCGCAAGGGCAGGGAATTCAGGGTGTTGCCCGAGGAACGGACGCCGGTCTTTAACTGTAGGGCGGACGGCTGCCCGGTGCTCAACCACGTCAAAGGGCAGGCTTAAGACATCTTTTAGCCGTTGTTCGAGGTAGTCCCGGCCCCGGGAAGTAGGCTGGTCATCGTCAAACTTCCAGTCGTAGGTAGAGCCGATCCAGTAAAGCCCGGAGTCTGCGAGGGGGACAATGAACACCCGGTGTTTCAGGATTTTCTCAAAATCAGCCCCCGGGATGCGTACGATGAGGACTTCGCCTTTCGCTCCGCCGAAGGGGAGGTAGTTGAAGTAAGGGTTCTGAGTGCCCAGGTGCCCTTCCGCAAAAATAAGCTGTGAAGCCGAAACTACGTTTTTGTAGGTGGCTTGCTCCGGAGTCAGGGTAAGCTGACTGTAGTCGAAGTGGTCCTCCAGCAGCGCGTCTTTTCCCTTCAGGTACTTGCGGTAAGCTCCGGTCAGGCGGGCCAGATCGGTTTGTCCGGACTGTGTGACTTCTCCATAGCTGTAGGCGAGTACGGTCTTAGTGGCATATTGGTCGAGCACGGGCTGATCGAGCAGGTAAGGGCTGTAGGCCGGGTCTCCCGTGCGGGCCAGCCAATCGTTTTCTTCCCCCTGGTTGAACAGGGTGCGAATGATATTCCGCTCATGGAAAATTGGAATATTGAGCTGAGCTTCCAGTTGCCGGTAGGTGCGGACCGCAAATGGGATGAGGTCATCCACCCGCCAGGACTTGACGTAGCGCCTTCCCGTGATGGGGTTGATAATGCCAGCCGCCACCTGAGAGGCTGCGTTCGGGCTGTAGTGATCGATGACAAAAACGGATTTTCCTTCCGCCTCCAGAAAGTGCGCCAACAGGGTGCCTGCAATCCCTTGCCCCACGATGATGAAGTCTGCGTGTTTCATATCATCCTTAACAAAAAAGCGGCAGCGGGGTTGTCAGAAGCGGTTCAGCAATTGGAGCGACAAAGGCAGGTGTTTTTCCAACATTTTTTATGGGCATAGGTTATTACCGGTACAAATACTGAAGCATGAGCCTATCACCGCAGGTGCAACGCGCACTCGCTTTCGTTTTTCTCTTTTTTGCTTTTTCTGCCGCTGCACAGGACAAATACGTGCTCAGTGGCTACGTGAAAGATGCCGCCACCGGTGAAACGCTGATTGGCGCGGCGGTTGCGGTAGCCGATTCAGCAGGGCTGGGCACGGTCACCAATGCCTATGGCTTTTACTCTTTGGAAATGCCGGCAGGCACGCACCGGCTGCGCTTTTCCTACGTGGGCTACGCAGGGGAGGAAGCAACGGTAACCCTCAACGAAGCCAGGCGGCTAAACGTAGAGTTGGCTGAGGAAAGTGTGGAGCTAAAGGAGGTCGTCGTCAAGGCTCGTCCGGATGACGCCAACGTCAAAAGTACAGAAATGGGTACGGTGGGCCTACAGATGGATAATGTGAAAAAGCTGCCGGCGCTCATGGGCGAAGTGGATGTGCTAAAGACCATTCAATTGTTGCCCGGCGTACTGTCGGCAGGGGAGGGGAACGCGGGGTTTTATGTCCGGGGTGGTGGGCCGGATCAAAACCTGGTCCTGCTGGATGAAGCCGTGGTCTACAATCCGGGGCATTTACTGGGCTTCTTCTCTGTATTCAATGCGGATGCCATCAAGAATACCACCCTGATCAAAGGAGGCATGCCTGCACAGTACGGTGGCCGCCTTTCTTCGGTGGTCGATATTCAGATGAAAGAGGGGAACGACCGGGAATATGCTATGGAAGGCGGGATTGGGCTCGTGGCCTCCCGGGTGACTTTCGAAGGGCCGATCGTAGAGGAGCGCAGCAGCTTCATCGTCTCTGCCCGGCGGACCTACGCCCTTGACCTGGCTCAGCCTTTCCTCGATAATACTTCCTTTGCAGGGACGAACTATTATTTTTACGACCTCAATGCCAAAGCCAATTACCGGTTTAGCGATGAGGACCGTCTGTATTTCAGCACTTACTTTGGCAGAGACGTGCTGCAGTTCCGGAGCAATGCCCGCGACTTCAACTTCGATATGCCCTATGGCAACGCAACAGCCACTCTGCGCTGGAACCACCTGTTCAGCGATAAGCTGTTTATGAATGTTTCTGCCATCTACAATGACTACGACTTCGGCTTTAGCGGCGGGCAGGGCGACTTTAGGATAGGGCTGGAATCCGGTGTGCGCGACTGGAATGGGAAGGTGGACTTTGAATACTTCCCAAATCCTAACCATCATCTGAGGTTCGGCGCGAACTACACCTACCACCGACTGACCCCAAGCCTGGCTACCGCAACGAACGGGGAGGAAGTTTTTGCCAATGAAGGAGAAATCCGCTTTGCTCATGAAAGTGCGGTCTACCTTGCAGACGAAATAAAAATCGGGCCAGGTATCCGGTTGAATGCCGGGCTCCGCGTTTCTGCCTTTACGCAGCTTGGCCCTTACACCTCAAAACAGGACAGCACCAAGTATACTGCCGGGGAGCCGGTGAAGACTTACGTAGGTGTGGAGCCCCGGCTGGCGGCTACCTTTTACCTCAATGCTGTATCATCCCTAAAGGCTGGGGTGACGGTGGCGAACCAATACCTGCATCTGGTCAGCAATTCCACAAGTACGCTGCCTACTGATATCTGGATGCCCAGCTCGGAAATTATTAAGCCTCAAATTGGCGTGCAGTACGCGTTGGGGTATTTCCGCAATTTCCAGGACAACCGCTATGAAGCATCCGTGGAGGTTTACTACCGTGATTTGTACAACCAGATTGACTTCCGGGAAAACTACGTGGATAATGTCGCCAATGACCTGGAGGAGGAGTTCGTATTTGGTCAGGGCAGGGCCTATGGGCTGGAGCTTTTCCTGCAAAAAAAGAAGGGGCGCTTTACTGGCTGGATTGGCTATACCTTGTCGCGTACGGAGCGCATCTTCCCGGAAATTAACAACGGCAATCCATTTCCGGCGATTTACGACCG
>PR_CR_10_Liq_3_inCRDRAFT_1000427_pt1 | contig 11424 bp, 8 predicted proteins | sample PRCRCaboRojoPR_2_FD_10240 | JGI IMG/M metagenome (IMG submission 10240)
GGCTCGCCCTGGGTATCCACCAAAAGCGCGCGTGGAAAGGCCTGCGCGGGTGCCTGCGGGGCCGCCAGGGCGGCGGCCCCGCCGCAGGCAAGGGCAACACCGGCACTGCTGCACAGTTTGATGAAATCGCGGCGATCACCGCCAATCGGCTTGTTCATGGACATCCCCGGGTCCGTGTCGAAGCATGCGCTGGGCCCCGCTTCGTCATGCTGTGAGGCCCCGGTCGTCATTTGGCTATTAGAGCAGAGACCGACGCGGCCTTGAAGGGCGATATCGCTCTCGATTTCGGATTTGTTTCCGACCAAGCCCGCGTTTGCCACAGTTGCGGTCTTCGAATGAATGGTCGCCGATACAGCGCGCCCTGCCCCGGTGGGTCGCCATTCGCTGATCACCGACCCGGGCCTGGCACGCACTCGACGACCATCCGCGTCGCCGCCCGCAGGGAGCTCGCCGGCGGCACCGATCGCGCGGCACACAACATGGCCCGTGCGACGGATCGATGTGGATGTGGGGCCATGGCCCAGCGTCATGCCAGGTCAGAATGACGCACTTTTTTCCCGGGGGTGGGCGATTCTTTACCTCACCGGTCGTTTCTGTTCCCGCATCCCGACACCCGTTGAGGCCGCAGGCGGTGTCCGTCGCGCCCACGCGCAGGCGCCTGGCCCGCATCAACAATAGGTTCCGGTGGGTGGCCGGGGCCAGCACCCGATGCCTGCGCGACCGCATCCTCTCCCACGACAGAACTGGCCCACACCTTGCTTCATCGCCGCCAGACGGCGTCTGCGCCGAGCCTCCCCGGGGGCTTGCGGCGCTAGGCCCAGGATGCGATCGCCGCAGCAGGCGATTGCCCGGAACCCATGATCCACCCCAAGACCGCGCCCGTGTCGGGCTGCGGCCCGGCGGCGACCCTATGCAAGACTTCGGCAGTGCTTTCGGCCTGGCTTTCGGACTGGTCCTGTCACTCGACCCCGAGCTGCTCGAGATCGTGCTGCTGTCATTGCGGGTCAGCCTGAGCGCGGTCGTGATCGCCTGCCTGGTCGGGTTTCCGCTCGGGGCCCTGATCGCCATCACCCGCTTTCGGGGCCGCTCCGCCGTGCTGGTGCTGATGAACGCGCTGATGGGGCTGCCGCCGGTGGTCGTTGGACTGGCGATCTACCTGCTGCTGTCGAACGCCGGTCCGCTCGGTTGGCTCAGGCTGCTCTACACGCCAACGGCGATGATCCTCGCCCAGGCGGTCCTGATCACGCCGATCATCGCCGCGCTGTCGCGCGAATTGATCGAGCAGCTGCACGACGAGTATGCCGAACAGTTTCAATCGCTTTGCCTGTCGCCGCTGCAGAGCGTGCGCGCGCTGCTCTGGGACGCGCGCTATGGCCTGTTGACGGTCGCGCTCGCCGGCTTCGGTCGCGCGATCGCGGAGGTGGGCGCGGTCATCATCGTCGGCGGCAACATCGCCAACCTGACCCGGGTGATGACCACCGCCATCGCGCTGGAGACCTCCAAGGGCGAACTGGCCTTGGCGCTGGCGCTGGGCATGGTGCTGATCAGCATCGCCCTCGGCATCAATGCGGCGGTGATGAGCCTGCGGCTGACGGCATCCCGCCATGCCTTCGCCTGAGGCGACCGCGGCGGCCTTCGGCGAGGCCCGCGGGCTCGTCTACCAGGTCGGCGAGCGGCGCTTGATCGATGGTATCGATCTGCGCATCGCGGCGCAGGGGCTGAGCCTGATCATGGGGGCCAATGGCGCCGGCAAGAGCCTGCTGCTGCGGCTGCTGCATGGGCTGCTGCGGCCAACCCAGGGCGAGGTCCGCTGGGGTGGGCGGCTACAGGACATCGCTGTCCGCCGACGCCAGGCGCTGGTGTTCCAACGGCCGGTGCTGCTGCGCCGGTCGGTGATCGCCAACCTGCGCTTCGCGCTCCGGCTCAGGGGCGGTGACAGTGACAGGGACGCCGAGCAGCTGCTGGCGGAAGTCGGCCTCGGCGCCAAGGCGCGACAGCCGGCACGGCTGTTGTCCGGAGGCGAACAGCAGCGACTGAGCCTGGCGCGCGCGCTGGCGCTGCGGCCGCAGGTGTTGTTCCTCGATGAACCGACCGCGAGCCTGGACCCGGCCTCGACCCAGGCGATCGAGGACATCGTGCTGCGCGCCAAGGCACGCGGCACCAAGATCCTGTTCGTCACCCACGACCTCGGCCAGGCCCGGCGACTGGCGGACGAGGTGATCTTCCTGCAATGCGGGCGGATCGCGGAACAGACCAGGGCCGACCAGTTCTTCGCCAACCCGGCATCCGCCGCGGCGGGCGATTATCTGGCGGGACGCCTCGTCCCGCATTGACCAACACACGCGCAACCCGGCTGCGCGACACCACCACGGGAGATACCCTCATGATGCACAACCACCGTCGACGACTGTTCACTCCGGCACGGGCCATCGTGCTGTTCGCTGCCCTGATCGGTGGTGCCCAGGCATTGGCGGAGGAGGCCATCCTGGTCCAGTCCACCACCTCGACCCAGAACTCGGGGCTGTACGATCATATCCTGCCCCAGTTCACGGCGAAGACCGGTATCCAGGTGAACGTCGTCGCCGTCGGTACCGGGCAGGCGATCAAGAATGCGCAGAACGGAGACGGTGACGTGCTGCTCGTGCATGCCAAGTCGGCGGAGGAGAAGTTCGTCGAGGAAGGCTATGGTGTCGCCCGTTTCGATGTCATGTACAACGACTTCGTCATCGTCGGCCCAGACGCCGATCCGGCCGGTCTTAGTAATACCGAGGACGCCGCCGCCGCGCTCGCGGAGCTGGCCGCATCCGGCAGCGTCTTCGCCTCGCGTGGCGACAATTCCGGCACCCACAAGAAAGAACTGGCGCTGTGGCAGGCCAGTGGCGTCGATCCAGCCAACGCCAGTGGCGGCTGGTACCGCGAGACCGGCTCGGGCATGGGCGCCACACTCAACACCGCCGTCGGCATGGGCGCCTATTCGCTGACCGACCGCGCCACCTGGATCAACTTCAAGAACAAGGGCGACTATCGCATCCTGGTCGAGGGTGACCCGCGACTGTTCAATCAATACGGCATCATCCTGGTCGACCCCGCACGTCATCCCAATGTCAAGGTCGATGCGGGTCAGGCCTTCATCGATTGGGTGCTCGGCCCCGAGGGACAGGCCGCGATCGCGTCCTATCAGGTCGATGGCCAGCAATTATTCTATCCGAACTACGAAGGTCCCTGGCCGCCAAAGTGACCGCGACCGACGATGGATCGGTGATCGGTGATCGACGCCGGTCATCACGTCCAATGCCTCATGCCTCGATCACGGCGTCGGCCTCCTGGCGGACCTGCAGGCCGAGGCCCGCAACCAACAACCAACAACCAACAACCAACAACCAACAACCGGGCGATGATCACCGTAAGCAGCACCCGGGGTACCGCCGCGATGCCGATCCCGACGTTCACCGCCCCGGGTGTGATGCTGCCAATGCTGCCCCTCAACCGATTGCGTGCACTCAATCATGATGCTCCGAAGAATCGCAAGGATGGACCAGGGCCGCGGATGCAACCGCCACGCCTGTCACAGGCGCGGCGCTGCAGCCCGGCATCGCCGGCTGCGCTGCTGGCTACTCGCACTCTGTTGCTGGCTGCCGTTCGGTGCCGAAGCCGCGCGTCTGATCGAAGACTCTGCCGGGCGCAAAGTCGCGATACCGGAGCGGATCGAGCGGGTCTACGCCGCCGGCCCGCCGGCCTCGATCCTGGTCTATGTGCTGGCGCCGGACAAGCTCACCGGATGGCCACGGGCACCGCGTAAGGACGAGCGGCCCTACCTGGCACCGGCGACCCGTGACCTGCCGGAGACCGGCCGCCTCACCGGGCGCGGCAATACCACCAATCTGGAGGTGATGCTGCGCACCAGGCCCGACCTGATCATCGACTTCGGCGCCGTCAACGCCACCTACGTGTCGCTGGCCGATCAGGTGCAGGCGCAGACCGGCATTCCGTACCTGCTGATCGATGGCCGCTTCGAGCAGACGCCGGCGGCCCTGCGTCTGGTCGGCGACATCCTTGGGGTCGGCGACCGCGGCGAAGCCCGGGCCAGCGAGGTCGAGGCCCTGTTGACGACCCTCGACGACGTGCTGGCGACCATCCCCGAGCGCGAGCGCCCCCGGGTCTACATGGCGCGCGGCCCGAACGGACTCGAAACCGGCCTGAAGGGCTCGATCAACACCGAGATCATCGAACGTGCCGGCGGTCGCAACGTCGCCGATCCCGGCGACGCCTCGCTGCGCCGCGGCATCGTGCAGGTGTCGGTGGAGCAGGTCATAGTCGCCAACCCGGACACCATCATCACCTGGGACCCGAACTTCTACCGTGGCGTCTGGCGCGATCCCCTGTGGGCCGGTATCGAGGCGGTGCAGCGCCAGCGCGTCTTCCTGAGCCCCCTCGTGCCCTTCGGCTGGATCGACCGGCCGCCGTCGCTGAACCGGATCATCGGCCTGAAATGGCTCGCGAGCCTGTTCTACCCCGACCAGATGCCCATGGATCTGCGCGCCGAGACCCGCGCCTTCTACCGTCGCTTCTACCACGTCGACCTCGACGACAACACACTCGAGCAGTTGCTCCAATGGACCCAGGGTCACCCGCCGAACTGAGCCTGCAGCGCACCCTGGTGCTGCTGGTGATGCTGGTTTCGCTGTTGGCGATCGCCGCCGCACTGATCGGCCCCTACAGCATCAGCCCGACGCAGCTGATCCAGGCATTCGCGCAGCGGCTCACCGGGCGCATCGATCCGGCCCTGGCGGCGACCGACACGGTGCTGTTCTCGGTGCGGTTGCCGCGGGTTGCCGCGGCCCTGCTCGCCGGCGCCGCCCTGGCCGCCGCCGGTGCCGTCTACCAGGGCTTGTTCCGCAACCCGCTGGTCTCGCCGGACATGCTCGGCGTCTCCAGCGGCGCCGGCCTGGGCGCGGTGCTCGGCATCTTCCTGTCGCTGCCGGTCCCGGCGATCCAGGGGCTGTCTTTCGTCGGCGGACTCGCGACCGTGGCGATCGTCTATCTGTTGGCGAGCGCCGTGCGTGGCCATGAACCCACCCTGGTGCTGGTGCTCACCGGCATCGTCCTCGGCGCCCTCGCGGGTGCCTGCCTGTCGTTGTTGAAGATCCTCGCCGATCCCTACGATCAGTTGCCAGCCATCACCTTCTGGCTGCTCGGCAGCCTCGCCAGTGTCCGCGCCGCGGACGTGCTCGCCACAGCGCCGCTGGTGCTGGTCGCGCTGGTCCCGCTGGTGCTGCTGCGCTGGCGGGTCAATCTGATGAGCCTCGGCGACGAGGAGGCCGCCGCCCTCGGCGTCGATCCACGCCGGCTGCGGCTGCTGTTCATTGCTGCGGCGACCCTGATGACGGCGAGCATCGTCGCCATCGCCGGCGTCATCGGCTGGGTCGGTCTGGTCATTCCACATATCGCGCGCCTGCTGGTCGGGCCCAACTTCAATCGGCTGCTGCCAACCGCGATGCTGATCGGCGCCGGGTTCATGCTGGCGGTCGACACCCTGGCACGCACCCTGGCCGAGACCGAGACGCCGCTCGGGGTGCTCACCGCATGCCTCGGCGCGCCGGTGTTCGTCTGGCTGCTCGCCAGCGGCCGCCGCGGCTGGTGAGGCCGCGGTCGGCGGCCGTCGTATCCGACACCATGGAATTGCAGACCCACGCACTGGCGTTCGGTTACCGCCGGCAACGCGTCGGCAGCAACCTGGGCCTGCGCGTCGGCCCGGGCGAGGTGCTCTGCCTGCTCGGTCCCAACGGCTGTGGCAAGACCACGCTGTTCAAGACCCTGCTCGGCCTGCTGCCGCGCCATGGCGGTCGCATCGCCCTCGATGGTGAAGAGCTGCGCCACCTGGCGCGCGCCGAGATCGCCCGCCGCATCGCCTATGTGCCACAGGCACACGCCGCCGTCTTCCCCTACAGCGTGCACGACATGGTGCTCATGGGTCGCACCGCCCATCGCGGCCTGTTCTCGGGGCCGGGCCACAACGATCATGCGCAGGCGCAGGAGGCCCTGGCCCTGCTCGGCATCGGCCACCTGTTCGGACGCGACTACAGCCGCATCAGCGGTGGCCAACGCCAACTGGTGCTGATCGCCCGGGCGCTGGCGCAGCAGGCGCCACTGATCGTCATGGACGAGCCCACGGCGAGTCTCGACTTCGGCAATCAGATGCTGCTGCTCGCGCTGGTGCGGCGGCTCGCGGCACGCGGTCTCGGTGTCATCCTCTCGACGCACAATCCGGACCACGCCTTCGCCTGCGGCACCGACGTGCTCGTGCTGGCCGACGGCCAGACGCAGGCGCAGGGGTGTCCGGATGCGACTCTGACCGGCGCCCTCTTGAGCCGGGTCTACGGGGTTCCGATCGAGGTCCGTCAACTCGCGGATGGGCATCGCCTCTGCGTCCCCGCACAATGACCCGCGCGCCGCCCCGCGCGCGGCTGGACTTCGCGGCAGAAGGAACTGGCCGGGCTCCCTGGTGTGCTCCAGCGACGGGGTGCGGGTCTCCCCGGCACTGACATCCCCTGAGCGCGGGGCTTTGGGCAGCGCGGGCGCTGTGTCCCGAGCGGGAGGCGCTGTTCGAGCACAAGCTCAGCGCCGAGCAGGTGTTTCACGCGATGGTTGATACCACACCCACCTCCGCACGACGGCTGAGCCGACCAACCGCTTGGTGCTGGCCATCGAGGGGGCGCGTCAGGCCGAGGCGAGTGGGGCACGTCGTACCAATGGCCTCTCCCCCGATGCGTGACGCGGCGGAGACCGAGCGCTCGCGCATGGAAGAGCGCTGACGGCTGCTGCGCGATGGGCGCGACGGCTTCGGGTCGCAGCCCGCCAGGGCACGCCCGTAACTGGCGCTCGGCCGGGTGAGCACGACAGGGGCGAGCGACTTGTTACCCGCAGGACACCTGATCGCCGTCCGCACAGGCACCGTACAGCCGGGGCCGGCGGTCATTAGGCCATGGCCGCCGCGGGCTGGTGCTCGCGGCAGGCGATGGCCTCGGCATAGAACGCCGCGTAGTGGCGGGCGCTGGCCTGCCAGCTGAGATCCTGGCGCATGCCGGCGAGCATCAGGGCGCGCCACTGCGTCGGTTGCTCGCGGTGCATGTGCAGTGCTTTCTCCACCGCATACCAGAGGCCGTCGGCGTTGGGATCGTTGAACAGAAAGCCGTTGGCGGTGCCGGCGGCCAGCGCCGCATCACTGGCGTCCAGTACGGTGTCCGCGAGTCCGCCGGTGTTGTGCACGATGGGCACGGTGCCATAGCGCAGGCTATACATCTGATTGAGTCCACAGGGCTCGAAGCGCGAGGGCATCAGGAAGGCATCACACCCCGCCTCGACCAGGTGGGCGCGGATCTCGTCATAGCCCACATGCACGCTGACGTGGTTGGGGTGTGCCGCGGCCGCCTCCTGCAGGGCCTGCTCCAGCGCGCGGTCGCCGGCCCCCTGCATCACCAGCTGCACCCGGCCGGCGGCCACCAGTCGCGGCAGGATGTCGATGATCAGGTCGACCCCTTTCTGCTCCACCAGACGGCCGACGTGGCCGAGCACGAACGCGTGCTCGTCCCGGGGCAGCCCGAACAGCGTCTGCAGCTCCAGCTTGTTCTCGGCCTTCAGGTGCACGTGCTCGGCATCGTAGGCCTGTGGCAGAGCCGGGTCGGCGGCGGGATTCCAAACCCGATAGTCGATGCCGTTGAGGATGCCGCGGAAGCGCCCGCCCAGCTGGCGCAGCAGGCCGTCGAGCCCGCAACCGAAGCGCTGGGTGCGGACCTCGTCTGCGTATCTGGGGCTCACGGTGTTGACCCGATCCGAGAAGACGATGCCGCCCTTGATGAAGGACATGCGCTGGTGGAACTCGAGCCCGCTGACGGACCACAGGGCCGCCGGCAGGTGCAGCCGATCGAAGGTGCTGCGGTCGAAAAGGCCCTGGTAGGCGAGGTTGTGAATCGTGAACACCGTTGCCGGGCGCTCGTCCTTGTCGATCAGCAGGGCCGGTGCCAGCCCGGTCTGCCAGTCGTTGCAGTGCAGCACGTGCGGGCGCCAGTTGAGTGGCGGCAGACCCATGGCGACATGGGCGACGACCCGGCTGAACAGCAGGAAGCGTTCGGCGTTGTCGCCCCAATCACGGCCGCTGACATCGGTGTAGGGGTTGCCCTCGCGGCAAAAGTAAGCCGGCGCGTCCACCAGGTAGACGGGCAGATCCCGGTCCGGCAGCAGGCCGCCGTAGAGTTGGGCCTGGCCGACAATGCCCGGTATGCGCAGCTCCATGAGGGGCTTCAGCTCGCGTACCAGCTTTTTTGCACTAGGATAGGCGGGCAAGATGAGTCGGGCATCGTGGCCGAGCTCGCGCAACGCCATGGGCAGGCTGGCTGCGACATCGCCGAGCCCGCCGGTCTTCACCAGCGGATGGGCCTCGCTGCTTGCGATCAGGATACTGTAACCACTTGGGTCCGGCTCAGGATGCATTGTGTTGTGATCCATGGCTGTCGGCGCAAGTTGTGAGTGTTAGCGGGGTCGAGTCGCGGCTCGCAGTCAGGGGCGTTGTCCGTGCATCGGGCGGCGCCCGATGTCGTCCGCCGGCATGTGGCGCGGCGTACGCCCTGCCCGGGCGCCCACGGCACCATGCGCGGCGGCGGGCTGATCCAGCGCTCGCCTGCAATCGGTGCCACTATGGGGGAATCCCCGGAGGGTTGGCTCGGGCGGCCCCTGAGCTTTCGTTCGGTCAAGCTAGCACAAAGTTCAGGTAATGCACGACGCCTATCGAACTTCAGGAGCCTGCCATGTCCGCATCCTGCACATTGGTCATCTTCGGCGCCACCGGTAATCTCTCGCAAATAAAGCTGTTGCCCGCGCTCTACCAGCTGGAGCGCGGCGGGCATCTGGCCCCGTCGATGCGGGTGATTGGCTTCGGTCGCCGCGACTGGTCGGATGACCAATGGCGCGGCGAGGTCCGCGAGATCCTCGCCGAGCAGCTGCGCCAACGCTTGGAGGGCGAGGTGCTGGAGCGCCTGATGGCGCGGCTGCACTTCGTTGCGGGCGATCTCCAGGACGATGCCGGCTTCGAGCGTTTGGCCCAGCGCCTGTGCGCAGCATCCCGGGATGATGGCGACAGCGAGGGTTTTGCGCCGAATCTGGTGTTCTATCTCGCCATTGCGCCGGCGCACTACGGCGAGGTAGCCGATCGTCTCGCCGCCCGCGGCCTGCACCGCCCGGAGCACGGATCGGCCCGGCTGGTGGTGGAAAAGCCCTTCGGCTATGACCTGGAGAGCGCTGAGATTCTGGACGAGCGGCTGCAACGGCACTTCCGCGAGGCGCAGATTTATCGCATCGATCACTATCTGGGCAAGAGCACGGTGCAGAACGTGCTGGTCTTTCGCTTCGCCAACCTGCTGCTCGAGCCCTTGTGGAATCGCAACTATATCGACCACGTGCAGATCACCCATGCCGAGGACAAGGGGATCGGCCGTCGTGCGGGGTTCTACGACGGCGTCGGCGCCATGCGCGACATGATCCAGAGCCATCTGCTGCAGATGCTGACCCTGGTGGCCATGGAGCCGCCGCCGAGCATGGACGCCGAGGCCCTGCGGGACGAAAAGGTCAAGGTGCTGCGCTCCATCCGGCCCATTCCGCGTCAGGCGGTGCATGCCCAAGCCTTCCGCGCCCAGTACCGGGCCGGCGAGAGCAATGGCGAGCGTGTGCCGGGCTACCTGGAAGAGGCGGGTGTGGACCCGCGCAGCAGCACCGAGACCTACGCCGCGCTCAAGCTCTATATCGACAACTGGCGCTGGCGGGGCGTGCCCTTCTATCTGCGCACCGGCAAGCGCTTGGGGGCGTCGCGCTCGCTCATCGCCATCCGCTTCCGTCATCCGCCGCAGCAGCTCTTCAGCGATACGCCCATCGAGCAGCTGAAGCCCAACTGGCTGCTGTTGAACATCCAGCCCAACGAGTGCATGCGCTTGGAGCTGCTGGTGAAGCAGCCGGGGCTGACCATGCGCACCCAGACCGAACGGCTGGATGCCAGCACCTGCGCCATCGGCCGTGACCAGATCGATGCCTACGAGGCGCTGATCCTGGACGTGCTGTCGGGCGACCATTCACTCTTTCTGCGCGCCGACGAGGTGGAGCATGCGTGGCGGGTGGTCGACCCGGTACTCAAGCTCTGGGCCACCGAGCGGGACTACATCCACACCTATGAGGCCGGTGGCTGGGGACCCACCGAGGCCACCCGTCTGTTCGACAAGGAGGATCAGGATTGGCGCAACGGCCTGGATGAGTAATCCGCGCCGGTGCGCCAGTTGGCCGGGGCGTCTGCCGACGCCCCGGCACCGCCGGTGATCAGTCGTCGAGGGCGGGGTAGTCCGTGTAGCCCTCGGCGCCGCCGCCATAGAATGTGGCCGGATTGGGCTCGTTGTAGGGGCCGTTCTGGCGGATGCGCGCGGGCAGGTCCGGGTTGGCGAGAAAGAGCCGGCCAAAGGCGATGCAATCGCCATCGCCATGCTGAATGGCCCGACGGGCCCGCTCGGGCGTGTAGGCGCCGTTCAGCATCACCACGCCGGTGAACTTGCCGCGGGTGAATGGCAGCATCTGCGCCATCGTGGGCTCGGCGCCCCGCATTACGTCGGTGTCGGCCACATGCAGGTAGGCGATGCCGCGTTCGCTCAAATGCGCCGAGACATGGCCGAAGGTCGCAGCCGGGTCGGCATCATCGATGCCGTTCAGCTTGAACAGCGGCGAGATACGCACGCCCACCCGCCCGGCGGGCACCTCGCCCAGCACCGCGTCCATCACCTCGAACAGCATGCGCGAGCGGTTCTGCACGCTGCCGCCGTAGGCATCCGTGCGCTGGTTGGTATTGCTGGCCAGGAACTCGTGCAGCAGATAGCCGTTGGCGCTGTGCACCTCGACGCCGTCGAAGCCCGCCGCCATGGCGTTGCGGCTGGCGGTGACATAGTCCTCGATGGTAGCGTCGATGTCGGCCTTTGTCATGGCCTTGGGCGGCGAGACGGGCCGCAGGCCACCCTGGCCCGCATCATCCACATAGAACACCTGGCAGGCATCACAGGACACCGCGGACGGCGCCATGGGCGCAATGCCCGGGTGCAGGGCCTCGTGGGACATGCGCCCGCAGTGCCAGAGCTGCAGCACCATCTGCCCGCCGGCGGCATGCACGGCGTCGGTCACCAGTCGCCAGCCGGCCACCTGCTGGTCGGTGAAGATGCCGGGGGTGAGGGCATAGCCCATGGCCACCTGGGAGATGTTGGTGGCCTCGGAGACGATGAGGCCGGCGCCCGCACGCTGGGCGTAGTACTCGGCGTTCAGCGGTCCGGGCACATCCCCGGGCTGCTGCGCCCGCGAGCGGGTGAGGGGCCCGAGCACGATGCGGTTCGCCAGCCGCAGCTCGCC
>PR_CR_10_Liq_3_inCRDRAFT_1000429_pt1 | contig 11404 bp, 7 predicted proteins | sample PRCRCaboRojoPR_2_FD_10240 | JGI IMG/M metagenome (IMG submission 10240)
TACCTGCATCGGTCTGAGCGATGAACTCATTATCGATATCAGTGTAGTAAGCACCACCGGCGAAACCGACGATATTACCGTTACCAACGTTTCCAACGGCTTCGTTATTACCGAAGCGCAGGACATCAATACCCGTGACGTTATCCCACTCAGATGCTTGGTGCTCGATGCGATTGCCCAATGGAGCCACGACATTTGTTGTATCACCATCAATAACCAGAGTGTCTAGACCAGCACCGCCCGCGACCTCATCGGCCGACGTGAAGCCAGCACTATCTGAATCTAAGGCGTCAAAGATAAAGGTATCATCGCCTGACCCACCCGTGATGTTCTGTGATGACACCCCATCTGCACGCTCAACGTCGCCCAGACGGATTTCGAGGTCACCGACAAAGTCAGCGGCTGTCACATTTTCGACTGCGACACGGACAAAGTTACTACCTGCACCCGTGCCGTAGAAGACTCGCGCAACTTCAGTGTCACGAGCGCCAGCAAGCCTTGCGACTTCCGTCGTATTGTTACCAAGGCTGCCGTCGTTGAAGTGACCATAACCATTGCCGTTATTGACCGCAGCCGCGGTTGGACTCGCTGCTGCATTAACTTCTTCTGCTGCAGTACCGTTGGTACCACCAGTCCCATTGGTAGGCGTGTCAAAGTTCATGTAACGAGTAGCAACACCATCGGTCACAGTGATTGTGCTACCAGCCTGAGTGTAGTCACCCTGATTCAGGTAGATGTTGTTTGACTCAGAATCAGTGTCGGCAAACGTCACGAGCTCAGCGCTTTCCTGGTTGAACTGTGCATTGAAGACCAAATCGGTGTTGTGACCGTCATCGAGCGTCAACGTGGTGGCGTTAGCCGTGCCTTCCTCGGCAAACGTCAGATTCAGAATGTTGTTAAGAATCGTGCTGTTACCCGTCGTTCCGTGAGCCAGAGTCAAGGCTTGGGCTTGATCAGCGGTGTAATCATTCAAATTAACCGTCATGCCTTCGGCGGCAGATGTCCAGTCACCTGCAGGCACCGCTGGAGTGAACTGTGTACTCACTAGAGATGCAAAAGCACCTGCATCGATCGCAGCAATAGCCGCATTGACCGCAGCTGTCTCAGTAGGGCCCGTACCATCGTAAGCGACTGGAGGGGTTGTGTTGCTCAAGACCGTGGCCGTCCAGAAGGCAGCCGCACCACCATCGTCTTGACCCTCGTTACGCACGTAGGTGGTTGCGAGGCTGTCAAACGCATCTGCGTCGACTGTGACGGTTTCCGCAGCAGCGCCATCATCATGACCGGTGCGAACTTCCAAAGCCTGGATGTTCAACAGGTTGACTTCACCGGCTGTCGCCGGATCAATGTCAAGTCCAGTGATAGCAACAAGCGTGTTGGTGCCATCACTACCATCGATTGAGTCACCAGACTGAACATCGTCATTCAGATAGAAGGTGTCGTCAGCGGTACCACCCGTGATGGCAACGTTCTGCACCACACCGGAGGTGTCAGCTTTGCCCGTTGTCAGCATGCCGCTGGCAATATTCATCTGCAAGCTAGCGGTCAACGCAGAGGCGTCAACGGCTGCCAGGCGACCATAGTTGCCAGCAATGCCGCCGTCGTAGCGGGTTGCTTCGACCAAGTCATTGAAGGTCACATCTTCCATGGTCGCCAAGGTCAGTGCCTGATCACCGTTGATAGTAATCGTACCGTCGGTACCGGTATCCATTGGCAGGTTCATGTTACCGACCATGTTCTCAGCGGTGTCGCTGGTGATCGACAGATTCTCGTAACCTTGACCACTGACGCCCCGGGCATTGATGCCGGAAGTGTTTTGACCCACGTTAACGGTGTTCAGGTCAATGTTGCTTAGCGTCAAAGCACCGGTGTTCTCACCAGCAAGCACGCCTCTGGCGAAAGAGAGTTCGGCCGTACCGGCTTGGTTTGCTTGGCTGTTAGCGATTGACATCTCGCCCACGACCTCGGTCATGTTGCCAACCTCGGCCGAGTCGATTGCTTGCGAAATACGCGTGATGTTGATGATATCCAGACCACCCGTGGCGTCTTGCAGATCAAGGGCGGTCACGGCGTTATCACCTGAACCCGTGAAAGCCGTATTCACCGTGGCAATGCTGTTCAATTCTGGTGTGATGATCGAGGCACCATTGTCATTGGCGTTACCCAACGTTGCTGTCAGCGTTGCGTTCTCACCCAAGCCAGTCAGCTCATCTTCATCTTGCAGCGTGTTAACGCGGTCGTTGCCGCCAGGCGTAAAGCCAGAGGTGCCACGAACTGATTGGCCGACGCGATGTCGGTGTTCACAGTTAGCGTGTAGGTGTCGTTATCAATGAGCGAGCCCGTGTAGGTCTCGGTGCCAAGCGCGGACTTCTCTTGGAATGTTTCGATCGCAGAGACCGTTGACTGCTTAAACTCGGGCGACTCACTAAAGCCTAGCAGAACCTGAGCACGCGTCATACCACCTTCGAGCTTGGCCACCCAGTAATCGATACCGGCTTGCTCACCTGAACGTCCCAGGATGTTGGCATAGAGCGCACCGACATAGGCCGTGTCACTCAAATCACCATACTTGTCTTGGAACTCAGGCGAGTTAGAAAAGTTGGTTGCGATTTGATCCAGAGTCAGGCTGCCAGAACCGCCACCGTTGACGTAGTTCTCGACATAAAACGTCAAACCACCTGAATCAGGCACTCGGTCAAAGGCGGCCTGATAGACGCGAATGATGGGGTTGACCTGTGTGACAGCGGTGTTTTGCAGTGAAGTCAGCAAAACGTCTGCATTAGCAAACGTCATGTAGTTTGCGACTTGAGCATCTGTTGGTTCTAGGCGAAGAACCCCTGTGTAGTACTGCTCTACTGTGGATTGATCGATAGCCATGAAATTTCTCTTAAGTATGGTTTGCGTCGGGGTCGATTAAAAATTCATCAACGCAATGGTTTTAAACCTCTCCGAATCCAAAAATTAACTTGCGATACAACATCGCTGATAGAAATGATGCCTGTGTTGAAATCAGCAAACCAATGTCTCGTACTTGTGTCAACTATATGGACGATGTGCTGTGCAAACATGACAGTCGCAAATCCACAGTGAATAGAAGGTCACTTGTGTGACAACCCACGCTACACCCTCGAGTCATTGAATTGTGACTCGAGTTTGATGGGCCCACCTATCTGATAGGGAATGCGGTCAGTCCTGTTTATCTAGCTCCCCTTTAAGCGCTTGAGCATACGCCTGTCTGGCTGTTTGTAAAACCGCCAATTGCGCTTGGGTTCTGGCAATCTCCTGGTCAACAAATCGTAGGTTGCCAACTTGCGACTTGGCCGTCTCAGACAGTTTGTCGGTATCGTAGGCTTTGCCGTCAATGGTGATTTCAGCCATGGTTGTCCTTATGATGGTTAAGATAGGAATCGAGATCGTAACAAATCAAATACAGCCGTGCGCCGTCACCGTCTTCACGTCACCGTCCTCTCGCGTTGACCCTCTCGCCGCAGGCTCGCTGCAATTTCCCTTAAAAATCTACCAGAAACCAGCGGATGCTCCTTGGAGGTGCGTTCTGGAGCCTATTTGTGAACATTACACTAGCGATAACGCTCAATGATTGCCATCAAGCGTGGCAGGCTGACTTGTTTCAGGTCATAGTTGGCCAGCGCAAAGGCCCTGGCCGCTTTACTGAGGCGTTGTCTTTTTTCTAGGTCCGCTAGCAGAGCGGCGATTGCATCTGCGAGCCGCTCAGGCTCAAAGAACGGCGTCAACACGCCTGTTTCATTTTGCAAGATCGCTTCATGCAAGGGCTTGGTGTCGCTACCTACAATCGCGCAGCCACACGACATGGCCTCGAGCAGACTCCAGGAGAGCACAAACGGGTACGTCAAATAAACGTGGACGGTGGACAGTTGCAACAGGGTGATGAAGTGCTTATAAGGTATCTGCCCTAAAAAATGCACCCGCGAGACATCAATGTCGTTTCTGACCTCATCGAAAAAAATTTGCTTCCAGGTTTTGCCCTCAGGTGCTTTGGCACCATAAGAAACGCCATCGCCGCCCACAATTAACACCCGGGCATGGGGTCTGGTTTTGAGCAGTTTGGGCAGTGCCCGCATGAAGATGTGGTAGCCGCGATACGGCTCGAGGTTTCGGTTGACGAAGGTGATGATTTCATCGTCTCGCGTGAGCTTTTTATCTCCAAGCTTGAGCCAGGCGTCAGGTTTGGGTTTGAGCACATCAGTGTCGATGCCATCATGCACCACATCAATCTTGTCACGAAAGGGTTGGGGGAAGGTGCTTTTTTGCCATTCGGTGGGCGAAATGCCGCCATCGGCGATGTCAAAGTGCAACAGGTTATTGACGTTTTTCATGCGCACCCGGCAGGCATCGGCCGGCTCTGGCGAGGCAAACTCGGGGTCAAAGCCAACATCGGTGCCTTGCGTAGCGTAGAAGAACTCGCAGTACACCACCATCTTGGCCTTGGGCCAGACCTGCTTGAGAAACAGGCTCTCGCCCCACCCGGGGTGGGCAACGATGAGGTCCGGTGTAAAGCCGGCTTCTTTGACTTTTAAGGCGGCGCGAAATGCGGCATCACCCCGAATCACTTTGGTTTCGGTCTCTGCCACCCACGGATGCACATCCTTGGCCGTGCCCTTGGCGGCCTGATAACGAACCACCTTCAGCGCTGGCGGCCCCTTGTAGTCATTCATCGTGAATGCCACGACCTGATTGCGTTTGTCTTTTAACAACATCGGCATCAAGTGCTTGAATTGTGCAGGAAAGTTTTGATGAACAAGCAGGATTTTCATGGGGCAAATCAACGCATGAGATTGGCGTGAATGAGGCTGTCATTCGTTTTAAAAAAAAAAAAAAAAAAAAACCCCGATTTCCCCATCCGCTTTTGGCGCCAAGCGCTTTAAGCGCTATGACTCCTACGCCTTTGCCGCCAAGGACGCCATGGCCCCCTTGGTGCTCAAAGAGCTGCCTCGGGCGTCGATGACCTTGCCCATTGCTTTTGCCAAGGTGCGCGACGGGTATGTGCCCGTGGCGGTGATGGGCCTTGGCAATGAAAAAAACCTGTTCGTCGCGCCAGATGGCCGATGGGTGGGTCGTTATGTGCCGGCTGCTTACCGTGGCTACCCATTTGTCCTGGCCAACGGACCCGAGGACAAACAGATCTTGTGTTTTGACGACAGCAGTGGCCTGCTAACAGAGACCGAAGGGGAGCCCTTTTTTAACGAAGAGGACAAGCCAACTGACGCCATCAATGACATCTTGAACTTTCTGACGCAATTGGCGGTTAATCGCCAGGCAACACAGCGGGTGTGCGCGTTGCTGGTTGAACATGATTTGATTGAGCCCTGGCCCATTGAGCTAAAGGGCGAGACCGAAGCGGCCGGTCGTCAACTCGAGGGGCTGTTTCGCATTAATGAAGCAGCGTTGAATCAACTCGCCGAAAAGCCCCTGCACGCGCTGCATCAAGGTGGTGCGCTACCGGTGATTTACTGCCAGTTGCTGTCGATGCAGCATCTGCCCGTGCTCGGTGAACTGGCCAAGGCGCGTGAAGCGGCAGAACAACAGGCCGCCCTGCCCAAAAACAAGGCCGGAGAAATCGATTTGTCATTTTTGGCCGATGACACCACCATCAGCTTTGAGAACCTTTGACCGATAGATCCGGGCTGGTAGACCTGGAACTCCTGAGTAGATAACTGGTCTGAAGCTCGACCTACCATTATGATGGTATGTTGTTATGCGTGCTCGGCTGGCCGAGGAGGTTGCGGGTTTTGCCAATCTCAGGGCTCGCGTTGCCGGCTGGCGCGTCAGGTCTATGGTGAGCTGACGCTGTGGGCCGAGCAAATCCAGGATGTATGCGATGACCAATACCGTTCAATACTTCGGCATGACGGGTGACGATGCTGTTGATGGCTTGACCAACGGCTATCGTTGGCTGCTCGATGGTCAAAACACATTGTCTTATTCGCTGTCGGGCGGCTTTAATGGTGAGTATTTTCTGAACCCCGACCTGATGCTGGCCTACTTCGGCTCTGCGATCACCTCGTTTACCGACTTTGCCGACATCGGGTTTCAAAACGTCGGTCAATATGCCAACCCATTGGCGGCTTATCGCGCTGGTAGCGACATCAACTTGTCGATTGATGGCGCAGGCGCGCTGTTTTCAAGCTCTGGGGCTTGGGCACTGGGTTTTTTCCCGGCTTATCAATACTTGGACGATCCCTACCCTGGCGCGGCTGGCGATGTATTTATCAACACGCAAAGCGATGCCAATCGCCTGCCGAGTTACGCGCCAGGCTCACAAGGCTATTTCCTGTTGTTGCACGAGATCGGCCACAGCCTGGGCTTGAAACACCCGCACGATGATGGCGGCACGGGCAGGCCCACCTTTGATGAGCTCGGTATTGGTCGCTTGGACCAGGACTACGTGTCAGTCATGTCATACAACGATGACGCGGCATGGAACCTAGTGCAATGGGATCCGGCCACGCCGATGGTGTTTGATGTCATTGCTTTGCAATACATGTACGGCAAGAATCTGGCCACCAATGCTGGCGATTCGTTTTTTCAGATTGACCGCACCGGTATGTATCACTCGGTCTGGGATGCCTCGGGCACTGACACGGTCAGTGTGGCCACCGGCAGCGAAGGCTGGCTCATTGAGCTGCCCGATCTGACGATTTCGGACTTGGTGGATACCAAGATTGGGCGAGCCGAGCCACTCGCGGACCTGCAAATGACCGTGCCACAAGATTTGGTCTGGTTATTAGGCGACATGGAAAATGCCCTGGGCTCAGCACATGATGATTTGATCGTGGGCAATGACCTGGACAACTGGCTGCAGCCGCAGGCGGGTGATGATCGGGTTGATGGTGGCGCTGGCAGCGACATGGTGCTCTATGAGTGGCGTTATGAAGAAGTGAGCTTAAGTAAAGGGCGTGACAGCGAAGGGCAGGCGTTTTACACGGCGCGCACCCCGGTTGGCACAGACACCTTGTACAACGTTGAGTTTTTGTCCTTTAGCAACGCCCGCACTGCACTGGACGCGGCCGATCAGACGCCTGGTCAGGTTTGGCGCTTGTATCAGGCGGCTTTCGATCGTGAACCCGATTCTCCCGGACTGGGTTACTGGATCGCACAGATGGATGACGGCATCTCGCTTGACGAGGTGGCATTTGGGTTTATGCAAAGCCCCGAGTTTGAACAGCTTTATGGCAGCGAAGTGACTACTGGTGAGTTTGTTGGCTTGCTATACCAGAATGTGCTTGACCGATCTCCCGATGCTGGCGGTTATGATTTCTGGATGAGTTTGCTTGAAGGCTCTGAGTTAAGTCGCGCAGCAGCGCTGGCCCATTTTGCTGAATCAGCAGAGAACAAAATGAACACCGCAGCGGACATGGCTCTTGGCGTGACGTACACGGTGTGGGAAGCATAACGGTGTGGATAAAAGAAACGGGTGATAGCGACAAACGGGTTGATTTGGTGTTTGTTGCCGAGGGGTATACCGTGAGCGAGCAGGATCGCTTTTACGCCGATGCACAAGCGTTGACCGATGCCATGTTCGCCGCGAACCGTCTGAATTCGCCCTACCATGAGTACCAGTCCTACTTCAATGTGCGTGCACTTTTCACGCCATCAGCCGAGTCAGGATACAGCACCGACAATCAAAGCGTTGACACGGCTTTTGATGCGGTTGCATCCCTCAGTGACGGGCGGGGCATTTCAGGCAATGGCAACGCGGTTCGCCGTTTCGTCAATCAGGAAACAAGCGCTCAAGCGCAAGACATCATCGTCGTGTTGGTTAACACCGATGACTATGGCGGTGCGGCATCGGGCAACATCACTTGGGTAACCTCGCGTCACGCCAAGTCCACGGAAGTGTTGTTGCATGAGGTCGGGCATAGCTTTGCCGGGCTTGTAGATGAATATGTTGATGTTGAAGCGGCTCAGTTGTTTCCTATTGCTGATGCGACCTTGGCCAATAGTGGCCACTTGACGGCAGACCGCACGGATCTGCCCTGGTCTGCCTGGATGGGGTTTGAGGACTCACTCGGCGTGGTCGGTGTGTATGAGGGTGGGTTTTATCGTGATGAGGGCGTCTGGCGTGCGACACCCACGTCAAAGATGCGCGATTTCGATGAGCCGTTTTCTGCGCCTCAGAAAGAAGCCATTGTGCTGTCTATCTATGAGGCTGTGGGCGCGGCGGCACATTTAGAGCAGTTAACCCCCTTTGTGTATCGGGTTCAACCCATTGACCCTGCCAGGGCAACGGTAACCTGGTCTGCTGGCTCGGCAGAGACTAACGCGTATGACTTTGGCGTTAATCCCATGACGACTTTTGGGTTAGGTCTTGACCAATTATCAGTATCGATATCTGATGCCAGTGAATATGTGCGCGAGGGTATTGAGGCACTGACAGAGGTCGTGTCGCTTAATCTTGATGAGGGGTTGACGCGTTTTGGTGATCTGGGTCGGCACTTAAATCAAGTTTTTGATCAAGCCGTTGAGTTCTCGGCTGGCGCTGATCGCGTTGCGCTTGATCGGTTGACCGGCAGTTTTTTGTCATTTGGCCAAGGCAATGACGTGCTGGCATTGAATCTCAATCATGAACAAGTTGACCTGGAGTCCTTGTCTGATTCGGTGCTATTGCTGTCCTCATCAGCGAGCGATGCGCGTGAGTACTTGGCCACGGCTGACCTTGAGCGATTCGTATTTGGCGATGGCCGTGCGTATGCGATCAATGACACGACTGTTGAGCAGGCTTATCGGCTTTATCAGGCTGCTTTTAGCCGCAGACCTGATGATGGGGGGTTGGGCTACTGGACAAACGTTCTGGATCACGGTGCCTCACTCGACACCGTGGCAAAAGGGTTCACTCAAAGCCCTGAGTTTGTGGCTCTTTATGGCGCGGACCTGACCCATCAGGATTTCGTGGCGGCCTTGTACCTAAACGCTCTGGGTCGCGAGCAGGATGCCGCAGGTGCAGCCTATTGGGTGAGCCATCTGGATAGTGGACGCCTACAGGCTCACGAAGTGCTTACTCGATTCTCCGAATCCCCGGAAAACATCGAACGACTAGCCCCAGTTCTGGAGCAAGGGGTCTGGTTTGAGAGTGTAGTTGCCTAGACCCTACCGCGGCGCCAGGGTTTATGTAAACTTTAGCTTTAACGCGATGAGGTAAACATACTGTCTGATTTTCGCCTTGTGATGTGCATTAGGTTTGCGCTGTAACTGTAGAGGCGTACAATCGTGGGTTTCGTCATGCACTTTGGATTCCCCATGCGGCTCAAACACGTCGCGCTCGTTGGTGCGCTGGTTTTGCCCTCGGCGGCTTTTAGTCAAAGCTTGTCGGAGGCCGTCCAGATCGCCTTGTCGCAATACCCCAGCATTTTGGCAGCCCAGTCGCGCGTCGAAGCCGCTGACCATGAAATCACGCGTGCGCGTAGTGGGCATTACCCCCAAGTGGGTTGGCAAGGTACTAACAGCGTATACAGTGATGTCGGTCCCAACCCGTTTGGTCCGAACGACACCTGGATTCAGTCACCAACTGTCAACATGAACATCTGGTCGGGTTGGCGAATCCAGTCCGAGGTCGAGCGTGCGCAGTCGGTGCGTGAAACTCGCCAACAGCAACAACGCATCACGCGCGATGAGGTTGCCTTCATGGTCGTTCAGGCCTATCTGAACTGGATGCGCACACGCGAATTGGTGGCGCTAGCCGAGGCGAATCTGGCGGCGCATGAGCGACTGACTCAAGATGTGCGCAAAATTGCGGCGGTAGATCAAGGTCGACGCATCGATGTGGACCAAGCACTGGTGCGAACGGAAAACGCCAGGCTGTCGCTTGAGCAAAGGCGCGCGGAGCACCAGATATTTGCGCAGCGTCTGCGACGTATGCTGCTTGGCCGTTTACCGCAAAACCCGGCTGGCTATGAGTCCATCAAAGGCGTTCTTCCCAAGAACACCGACCAGGCACTTGCGTTGCTTACCGATTCGCATCCGGTGATTGCCCAGCAGCAGGCGCAAATCGAAGGTGCCGAAGCGGCAGTACGCAGCGCCAGGTCGGGTTTTTCACCGCGGGTGGACCTGTCATACCAACGGCAAACAGCACAAGGCAGTGGCCAGGGTGATTACATTGCGCAACTGAATGTGCAAGTGCCGATATTCGATGGCGGCGCTGCCTATGGCGCCACGCGCAGCGCCTACGCTGAGCTTGACGCAGCTAAGCAGGGGCTAACTGAAGCTAAAGTGACCTTGCGCGAGAACCTGATGGCCAGCTGGTCTGAATATCTGTCGGCCAAGCAGCGGGCGATGCTCGGCAAAAAGCAAGTGGTCAACGCGGCTAACCTCGTGCGTGGTTACGATCAGCAATTCCGCGTGGGGCGACGCTCCTTGCTCGATTTGCTCACCATTCAGGACAACTTGTATTCCTATCAAACCAATGCCAATAACGCTGCGTTTGAGCAGCGCATTGCCAAAGCCAAGATTCTGGCGGTCTTAAACCGGCTGGCTTCGACTTATCAAGGTCAGGATGCCGCATACGGCCAAAGTGCGCCGTCGGTCTCTGCAGAGACGGCTGAGTCTTCGTCTGTACCTGATCGAGAGCCCGCGCAGGTCACGACCCAATTTGGCTCCTCGACCAATATGCGTACTGAGTACGGCCAGTGACCTCGCCACGGTTGCATGCCATCAGGGCTAAAATAGCCCTTTCAGAGATATTCTTTTAGGTATTTCACTTGACTACTTCCGCTGACAACACCGACACCACGATAGAGTCCGAGGGCCTGTCACAAAGCGATCCTTTGCTGGTCTGTCTGGCCTTAATGACGCAATTGCTGGACAACCCGATTCCACTTTCCACGTTGCGTTCGGGTTTTGCGCTGGATTCGAAAGGCCATATTCCGCCGGCCGCCGTTCCCGAAGTGGCAACACGTTATGGATTTAATGCCGCCTGGGTCAAACGGCGTGCGAGTGCGTTTCCGAACTATGCGCTGCCGGTGGCCGCTCCGTTGATGGATGGCCGCATGGCCATTTTGCGTTCGGTCAAGGATGGGCAGGCGACGGTTCTGTTTGCGGAATCGGGCATGCGACCGCACGAGATGCCGCTCGAAGAGTTCGACGCTTTGCTTGGCGATCAAACCCTGGTCGTCAAACTACAACCCAAAACCGGCAAGCAGCAGCTTATTCCGCTTAAGACAGAGGCATTTGGCTGGTTCTGGGACACGATGTGGCGTTTCAAGCGCTTTTATTACGAGTCCATGGTGGCTACCGTGGTCGCCAACATTCTGACATTGGCCACGGTGTTCTTCACGATGAACGTGTTCAACCGTGTGATTCCCGCACAGGCTTACGTATCGCTTTGGACGCTGACCATCGGCGTGGGCATCGCGATGTTGCTTGAGTTTCT
>PR_CR_10_Liq_3_inCRDRAFT_1000431_pt1 | contig 11395 bp, 5 predicted proteins | sample PRCRCaboRojoPR_2_FD_10240 | JGI IMG/M metagenome (IMG submission 10240)
GATCTTTCGGCTCGCTCGTGATCCAGCCAGTCCAGCCGATTGCCGCCCTCTAAGCGCAGGCCCGAGCGCTCATCGAGGTTCCAGGAACCTTGAGGGTCCGGCAGGATGTTGGTTCGCGTCGGGAAGACTACCTGTTTGCCTGAGTTTCTCGATGTCAACAAGTCTTGCCCAACGGAGATGTTGGGATTCCCGTCTACGGCAGCGAAGAGCAGTTCCTGCAAGTCGCGCCAGAGTTGTGGCGAAGTACGCAGACCCGATGACGTCGGTCCTGCAACGTCGGGGAGTTTGAAGATGCCGTCATCGACGCGTGGCACGCCTGCATTCCACGTCAATGGCCCGGACACGATCGTGTCCCCATCAGCAACCGTCAGACGATCGCTAGCGCGCTGAAGCACCAAGTCGGCAAGGACGGCCGGGATGCGGAGGGTGGCGCGCCACCCCTTGGAGAAGTAGCGGCGAAGTGCCCGCCAAATCGACTCCTGATCTGGCTTGTACGCAGGGATCGGGCCGAACTCTTGGTAACCGACTCCTTCGGACCGGAACCCTTTGAGTACCTCCTCAACTAATGCGCCGACCCGTTCGGCAACATCAGCATCGGAGATGGACTCGACTCCATGTTCTTGAAGTGCGGTTTGCATCTGCCGCACTCGTTCCTCGTCTTCGGTTTCGGCCGCAGTCAGTGCAGACTTTGCAAGATCGATAGCCAAACCATCCGTGATGATCCCCCGGACGACCACTCGCTGGACAATGCACATCTCATGAGCCTTGCCGGAACTGCCCTTCATTAAGTCGTAGATCGTCTCGTTAATCCCTGACCACAGTCCCGCAGCAGTGGCCAATTGAGCGACAACCCAGCCGAAGTAACGATCAGTACGAGGTACCAATCCGGGAGCAATAGGCGTATCGGGCCGGCTCATGTCGATCGGCTCGAGTGGAGGCGCATCGGAGGCGTAGGGTTCGGAGCGATCCTCGGGGCTTGCCACCACATTGGCATCCCAGTCATAACGGAACACAGACTCCGGCCGAACACCATCCATCTCCGCTGCATCGACGATCAAATTGATCCGAAGGAACTCCGTGAAGAAATCACCCTCATTGCGATCTCTTATGGGGTCCTTCTCAGCATCAAGGGGCATGGCCTGAACCAAATAGCGATCGAGTTGTGTGATCGCCTGGGCCGTCTGCTCTTGTAGTGCGGGCTCTTGCTTCATCTGTAGCGCTAGCAATCGCACTCGGGAGTGATGTCTTTCACCTAGGGCCCAAAAAAGTTCGACGTCGGCCTCAGCGAAGCCGCCCAAAGCGGAACGACCCACCACGCGGGCGGGAATCTCCGGGGGCCCAGGCTCACCAAGAGGGACATCTTCCGCTCGAACCCAGATCGCCGGGGTCAGCAGCCAATTGCCGGTCCAGATCCGCACTACGTCCAAGATGCGGTCCCCTTCCGGCCCCGCCGGTAGTAGGACTACGCATAGTCCCCCGTGACCCAACGCCCCAACAGCCATGCTGTTATCCCTCTCGGCCGGAGGCTGCCGATGTTCGTGAGTTTCGCTCTACGTATTCGGCGAGTACCTGCAATGCTCGGTCGACTTCACCTCTGATCTCGTAGATTTCGGGAGTCTTTATCCATCCCCGTGGGTCAACGGAATCCTTCGCTCTCAGCTCTTCCCAGTAGTCCCGATACGAACCCATGTTGCGCTGGATACGTGACAGCAGGGCTCCCGCCCGGTCACCCTGAGCTTCCTCGACCTGGCGATTCAATTCCGTGGGCTGAGGCGCATCTGCAGGCAGGACTCCGGACTTGATCCAGTCCTTGACCATGGTTGACAACGGAGCCCCATCCCACATATCGATTCCACTACTCGCGTCCGCAGTTATCTCACGTCCGAGATTCTTCAGGCGCTGGTACGGCAACAACGGTTTCTCGTTGGACTGCACGCCAGCTTCCACGATCGCCAGACCCAGGGACTTGAGAATCGCTGGAAGCAGGTACTCGTCATGAGGTGATTTGGGAAGCAATGGGTACGGGAAGGCCAGCCAGCCGAATTGTGGGTCCCAGATTTCGACCTTGGGTCCCTTGTTCGCATCCAGTAATTGCTCGGTCTTTTGGTCAAAGAACACCCCGAGGAACCATCCGACTATGACTGAGAGTCGAATTTCAGGAGGCAGCGGAATCGCATCCATGAGCGGCCGTGCACGGCGCCCGGACCAAAATCCATTTTGCGACTTCGCATTGATGGAACTCGATAGCCAGCTATCGGCGATGGGCTTGATCAACGAGGAGAAGACCATCGGCTGCATACCTGACTTGACTGTCGAGAACGCAAATACGTCGCGTTCCGCCGCCGCACCGTCGAATTTCACCTGCGCCGGATCCAGTCCGCTGGCCGTCAGGATGTCAGCACACGCCTTCCCCGTTTCGGAATTTTCCTCGAAGGGCACGGTCGTAAGTGCCACCTGCCTGCCGGTGGGGGTCAGGGCAGGATCCGAGTGCTGATGGAAAGTGACGATGGACGAGTTGTCCATGTCCACAAGGGGTGCACTCAGGCGAATGATGTCACTGAACGCATTCGTGAAGCGCTTTCGCCTGTCCATCTTCTCGTTCGCATTTCCGCTATTGCAGTAATCATTGATAGGCATTCGGTAGAGCCGGCCGAAGGCGGATTCTTCCTCGCTCAACCAATGGCGCGTACGCTCGACGAAATCCTCGAGTGACGAGGGCAATGTAGCCTGCAATGGACTTGCGCCAAGACTCGAGTCGCGTCGTAGGTGCACGTCGGCGGGCACCCACGGTTCATCCACCGAAATGAGCGTTTGCTCCCGCTGGAGCTCGAGATGCTGATCACGCGAGCGCAGCGGAACCCCTTCGAGCGAGAGGACAGTTGCAAGGCTCAACCACGAGTCTCGGTCTTCATCGGGGAGGTCGGCGCGGATCAGTGAGCCAACCTCCTTCGGGAAGGTGTTGGCGTCGATAATCAAGCGCTCCACCTGGCGGGGCACATAGCGCGACGGAACGGCTCCTGCTGCCGTGTCTTCACGAATGTCGGGGTAGGTGCGGAAGATCGCGGCAGCTGGCGCAGAACCGCCGTCACCGACTACGTCGGCTCGAAGCCTGGCCAGCGCTACACCACTGGCGTCGGCCAGTGGATCCACGAGGTTTCGGCTCACATCCCGTAGGAAACTCGGCATCATTTCCAGCAGTTCGGCCTCGGAAGCGCGCTCAGCGGCCGACTGCAAGATTCCGAGCGCTTGGGCTACTTGAGGTGCGTTGGCATCGAGTTGGCCCGAGTCTGTCCCGAGAGCCTGTCTAATCGCCGGCTCGAATCCCTGGGAGCGGGTGCGCATCTCCTCGGCTTCGTGCTGAATCTCGCCGTTCGCAATGCCGTCCAGCTCGGTCTTGAGCCGACGCAGCATCAATTCAGTAGGCGCCAGGCCAACACGGCCTATCCACGTGGCAACGTGGCCGACCAAGTGATCTTGGACATCCTTCGTCCACTGTCGCGCGTTGGCTTCTACGATTGCGCGCTCACCAGCGACGAATTCGCCAATCAGAGCACTGAACTGTTGTAGTAGCGTCGATTCCCACTGTGCGGCAGACAGGGCCTTTCCAGCCGGAACTGGCGATGCACACTTTTGTGCCAATTCCCCTGCGCGGCGGCGTCGCGCCTGACCCGTGGTCGAGACCGCTGCCGCCTGGGGGCTCGGATTCCAAGGTGGGGAATTTCTGTCATCCCCGCGGAAGACATTGACGATTTGATCCGACGGCTGATGCTCGTTCAGCCACGACCCATCGAGGAACTCGTCGTAGGACGCAGTTACCACTCTTTCGATGAGGACGGCGTCTCGAACGGGAGCCATCGCATCTTGTTCTTCGAATTCGGGATAGAGCAACTTCTCCACCTGACGACGAACCAACGAATGTGTGCCGTAGTCGAGCATCCGGTCCATACCCAGCGACAGACGCGAGAACCCCAGGGCTCCGAACGGCATGCCCTCGGTACTGTCATTGGGGCGGGTTAGGCCGGAGCTGTCCACCAGAACCGCCGTGGATCCCGAATTCGCGAAGACATTCGTCGTGAAAATCTCCGAGAATTTCTCCGAGATGGACGAATTGGTCATGATTCCAGCGATCGCCTCTCCGACCGCGAAGAAGACCTCGTTCATACCCGAGCCCTGAGTGCTATCGGCCAAGTTGATCCCTTCGGCATTCTTCCTGCCGATGAGGTAGGTCGATGCAGGGCCAACGCCTGGCTTCTTCGCAGCCCCAGGCACCCGCACTCCGTTGGCATTGAACAAAGCGTCAGAGCTCGCGCTCAATTCCGATGCCCATCGCGCTGACATCAGTTCCGACATAGCGCCGATGGCATTCATCGGAATCTGACTGCGCATACTCTCAGGGATGCTGTCGAAGACCTCAGGTGTGTAGAGGAAGGCAAGAGGCTCGCTGAGCCACGCCTGGTTCGGATCAGCCGCCCGCAAGGCATCCATCACATCCATCAGCATTCCCGCACCGGAGCCGCCAGCGATCGACGAGATAACAACCGCCTGAGGTGGTTGCGGCTTGCCGGGCTTGCGCTGGGTCAAAACGGTGTAGAGGTTTCCGAGAGCCGCATCGTTGCCTTGCAGCCGACTAGCGGCCTCCTTCAGCGCATCGTGGAGTTGGCTGGTGTTCGCCGCACTGATGGACCGACCGATCGCGCGAATCATTCCTGCGCCCGAGTGGATCGGCACGTTCGCGGACGGAACAAGCCAACCGGCGAGCGCGTCCTGTCGACTGGCCGCATCACCGAAGCGCCGTTCGAGTGACTCGACGATCTGGGCGTAGGTCTGCCCCGGAGCGACCATGCCGCAGAATTCGTCTAGGGGGAGCATTGGCGCCGGAAAGTCCTGACCGTCATAGACAGTGTCGATTTGCAGGAACTGCCATCCAGCTGGGATTCCTTCGTACCAACCCGCTTGCTCCAAGCGCTGTTCGAGAGTCTTCTTCAATGCGCGGATTGTCTTGCCACCGGAACCACCGATGCCGACGAAGAGGAATTTGCGCAGCATATTTTTTCTCCTTTTGTGGTTCTGGTTACCAGTCAGACAGGGGGTCTTCACGGGGCGGTGGCTGCGGCGCCGAGCCGGGGCCCGTTGCACCCGCTGGAGCCGCCGGGCGGGAAGCGTTTTTCACCGCGGTAAAAACTTCCTGCCAACGCGGCCAAACTCGCGCCTTCGCCAGGGCACGTTCGGCTGCATCTGCGGGATTCCCGGATTCCGGCAAGATGACGACGAGTTGCCCTTCAAGAACGCTGTCGTCTAGGGCAATTCCCGATGTTGCGGCCATCGTGGCTGGGGCTCCCCAGTCATTAACCGTGGTTGTCGGAGCAGATGCCACGTCAGGCCGGTCGAAGTAGGCGACGAAGACGTCCGGTAAGGCCTGACTCGATGGGGCACGTGACGCCATCGGGTTCAGATCCCCGGAGAGGTTGCTGACAACCAGCGAGTTCGATGGACCAACAGCTTCACACTTGATGGGTGCGAACGGCCAGATGCGAGGTGGTTCGATCCGGTGTGTCAGTGCTGCGGTCGACACTTCGCGTTGCACCGCTGAACGATCCATATAGATGAACGAGTATTCCGATACTGGCATTTCACCTATCGAAACCAGCCCTTCGGGCGTCAATCGAATAGGCAGGCTCGCGTAGCGAGCACCATCGAGATCCTGACTGAAGGATGCCTGCCGGCGCGCAAACCAGAGAAGCCCGAGATACGGCAGGAGTAGGCCCAGCAGTGTGAGGATCACGATCGTCGCGAATGCAGCCCCGGTGTTCCTCTCCAAGGTGCTCGGAACCTCGAAATCGACAGCCTCCGGGAATGCGCGACCTCCGTCTGATGGCTCCACTTGAACGTTGATCTTCCCTCGAGCGATCCCGCTGAATTGCGTATCGGCTGCGACCGTTACCGGGATTTCGAGACGCTCACCCGCACCGATCTCCGTACCACCGGACAGGCAGTCAAATTCGCTTGAGAAAGTCAGTGTTCGACCCACCTCATCCGCACCGGGATCACTTGCGATGGTCGGGGCGTTCAAACACACGAGCCCGGCTCCCGACTCCGGGCCCTGAACCGCAATAGTCGCCGTCGATTCCCCAACCCCCTCGATAGTGGGGAATACAACGAGGTCCCGGGACGCGCCCGTGCCGCCGATCAAAGAGGGATAATCGCCAACCGGTCGAACACGCAGTGGACGTACCACTTCGTAGGACAGGTCTACGGATGGGATGACAACACCATCAGCTTCCGTCTGGGCAACATCTGCAGCGAAGGTAACGGTCAGGAGCCCTCCAACCGCCGGAGCAAGCCCTTCTAGTAATCCACTTTGGTCGCCGGACCCGGATGATTCCGACCCGTCATCCCCGATGAACTCCCACGACCAGTCGGTTGAGTCGTACAAGTCTGCGCGCAAGGGAGCACCTGCTTGTTCGGCAACGCCACGGACGTCTGCAGCTTCTTCACTCACTAGATCATCCGGCACGCTTATGGTGACTGTGATTTCGGGCAAGAACCGAGAGAGCGGTGACCGGTCGCTTCCTGTGTCCAACAGCCATAAGCCCGGATTACCCAACACGTCGAGTGACATCGATCCATCGAGAAGCCCGCACTCTTCGGCACCCGAGCAAGCCACCTGCCCCAGCGGATCGGTGATGGAGATATCGTCAGACCTAGGCCGGATCACCGCGACCGCTACTCCACTAGGTACGGGCAGAATCCAATTACCATCAGCATCCTGACCAAGTGGATCGCCGAAAAACTCGCCCGTGAGGCAATTGTCGGTGATGCAGGTGCTGATTGCCCAAAGTTCGTCCGCGAGATCGGACGGTGTCTCTGCAGGGATCGCAGCACCCGTGGCGCCTATCTGCGCTCGACCACAAGCGAAGTCACCGTTGCCGCCACCGAAATACTCCGCATCGACCCGTCCCGATCCTTCGACTATCGGTGCGAAGTAGGTGGTTCGACTCTCGTTCGGCGACTTCGGATCACTCAGCAGTATGCCGAGCACCACTACCCCACTGTTGCGCAGCCGGAACATGGATCCCAGGGCTTTGGCTTCACCGAATTCCGTCGGGTTGACACCGCAGATCTCCGCTATGCCATCTGCGTTCACCTGAGAATCGTTCGTCAGGTTGATGCCACCATCGGTGATCCAAATGAGCGTTTGGCACCGCGGTCCGGATTGCCGAGCGATCTCCAACTGCTCTTCCGCAAGCGCAAGGCCGGCCACCCAGTTCGTATTCTCCCGATTGAACGACGACTCGAGATCCGTTTTGATCTGGTCGCCAAGTGCTGTAGCCGATTCCGGATCTACCTGAGTCCAGGGAAGTACCTGGGTCGCATCATTGCCGAAAGTCCCTGCTGCCACGTTGACTTCAACGTCAGCTGCGGCAAGTTCTGCAAGCGGCGCGATGCTCTCTTGGACAGCGTCGAAGCGAATGCCATCCGGATCCGCTCCGGGGCGACCGTTGTCGTCAGCCAGACTGCCCGAGCCGTCCATAAGGAAGTAGACGTCCAGTACCGGTTCCTCCGTGGATGCCAAGCACCTGTTGATGTCACCGATCGCCCGATCGATCTGAGTCAACTCAGCCTCATCTTGCGCATTCGCGGCCCCTGGGAGAACCAGGGAAAGGGTCAGCAGGCTGACTATCGAACCGATGGGGATCAACCGGCGTGGTCGCGATTTCACATTCCACCGCCGAAGAGCAGGGCCATGTAGTCGGACAGAATCCAGATTTGTGGGATAGCAGCGACGAATCCGAGTATCGCGACTACCGAGGCGGCCCGCACGACCTTGGTACCACTCGCTGCGTCGTAGGCGCTGCCGGTTCCGTGACTCCTGTGAGCTTTCATAGCCCAGACCAAGGTCACGGCGGTTACAAGTGGTGTGAGTGCGTAAGCCAAGAGGGCGATTCCACCACGAATAGGTGAAGTCTCGTCTGCTCCAGAGGAGATGAAGAGCGTGGCGATGGAAAGAACCAGTGCAGCAGTGCCTACGTAGATGGGCACGAAGGACGCCTTCTCGGGCTCATCTGCGAAGCTGAATCCGACAGCGGGCTGCGCCCAATCTCCTGCGCCATTACCAGCGAGCCAATCGCCCACTTGGACCCCCGTCCCCGTGCGCTGAAATCTTCAGCAAGGAAAGGCTAGCGGACACCTACGACACAGTTCCTCCCGGTTGTCCGATTCGCCCGATTCGAAGATGCACCTAAGGCGAAACCAGGCGCGAGCAACGGGGGTTGTGCTCAAGCGCCTGGCTTCGCGCCCCTAACCTAACGAGGGTCCATCAGCCAAGCAGATGCCAAAACGCAGATGGATTCTTCTCGGAAGGAGCCCGGAACCGATGGCGCGCACAGAAGATGCCGAAGGGCTAGTTCTGCGCGCACTCGAACGCCAATCGAAACCAGGTGACGTGATTCTCCAAGGCGTTCGGTTCACCGATCCCAAGAACGGTGACGTGGAGGCCGACTTCCTCGTTCTGATACCTGAACTTGGCGTCGCCGTGATCGAGGTCAAGGGTGGACTGGTCACCTATCAGGATGGCGAATGGCAACTGACCGGAATAGCCGATCCCAACTACAAGCGGCGCGTTCATCCGGTCGAACAGGCACGTAGGGCCAAGCATGCACTGCGCCGCTACTTAGATCGGCAACCGGAATGGAATCTGGGCCTGGTGCGATCATCGTGGTTCGTCGTGCTCCCCGAGACGAGCGTGGACCGCGATTTCGGCCCTGAGGGACTTCAAGATCACCTGCTCGGTTCCACGCAGATGCCAGGGCTTCGTGCAGGCATGGCGGCGGTTCTGGATCGAGGACTCCTTACCGAACCCCGGCCGTCGCCCGAACAGATAGAAGACGCGGTCTCACTTCTCTTTCGCTCCGACAGCGTCTCGATCCGACACATGGGNCGCACACGCAATCACGATGGTGATCGGCGCAGGCGGAATGCCACGCTNGGAATCGCCGGAGGCATCGCTCTTGCTGGCATCATCGGCCTNGGCGTGCTGACGGTGAACGGATCCGTCGGATCCGAAGCCTGTTCCCCGAACTACGAACCATGCCTGCCCGTCGCCGATGACTTGAACTGCAGTGATCTCGAAACTCGAGTCCGCGTTATCGGCGAGGACGAGTACAACCTCGACCGGGACGGCAACGGGATTGGCTGCGAAAGTCTTCCACCGGGGTAGTTCGATCGACACGGGAAATTGTCAACTGCGCATTACCGGTCACGAGAGGTAGGTGACCAGCGACAGTGGGCAGGGCTGTCCCGTCGTTTTCTCTGCCAGCGTCCGGGTTCATCACGGTCGTGATCCGGCTTCGTCAACTGCTCTGATGAGCATCATTCAGTTCGATCACTCGAGCCCACGGAGGGATACATTCTCGGGTGGTGCTATCACTGAGGACGACGATCACGGACGAGAACTCCCGAGGCGGGGCTTCGGGCCACGGCGTATGGCCATCGGTGAATATGACGAGTATGTGGGGCAAGGGCTTCAGCTCCCGGGCGCGTTGAATTCCAGCGCCCATATCCGTGCCACCTCCACCTGGCAGTTCGAGCCGTTCGATTTCCGAACGATTACGAATCCGTGTAATCGGGCCAGCACTTGCGTCACACGGGATGACGGTGACACCACCCGACACCCCGGACGCCCGGGTGATACCGACTAGTTCTGACGCGAAGTCCCTCAATTCGCTGTCGGAAATGCTCCCGCTCGTGTCGATCACACAGGCAACCCGAGGCGGCATAGGTTGGCGCATAGCGGGCAACACAACGGTGGAGCCAACCCTGGTAATGACGGACTGTCGTCGTGATGGACGGGTATAGACATAGTCGCGTCGGCCAGCCACCATCGCCAAATCCCGACGCATTCGACTAGCTAGTTCTTCACGCCAACCGACTGTCGGCTCGAGGATCTCTTCCGCCCATCGCAACAGCCCAGCCGGAACATCCCCGTGGTTTCGGTTTCGCTTCAAGATGTCTTGGGCGGTGCGATCCCGGACCACAGCCTGTTGGTCGATTCGTAGTGCCGGGCTTACATCGTGAGATGGTGCCAGCTCGTAGATGCGACGTCGCTTGTCGGTGATGGAGCCGCAGTCTGGGTTGAAGGATTGCTCTTCCTTCACCTCGAGTAAGCGAAAGAAGATGCCCTCGGTGGTCATGTCTTCGGTGATATGCCACTGACTCAAGTCTCGGATTCGGATCGGTTCGACGGAGGGCCACGGCATCTTGGCTTCATCCAGAATCGTGTTGATGCCGGCATCCCCGGCGACGTTCCAGGTGACGTGCTCCTTCGGTCGCTGCATGACCGAAAAACGACCAGCGTGGTCATGCAGACAATGCATCGATTCATGTAAAAGGACGGTTGCCAGTGTTTCGGGAGTCTGGTTCAGGACGAATCGCGGTGAGTAATACAGCCGCCATCCGCTATCCACTGCCATCGTCGCTAGTTCGTCATTTCGTACCGGCACGAGTTTCAAGGAAAAGAGGATCGACGAAACATAGGGCCAGCGTTGTTGCGCGATCACACGTGCCGCCATGACACGTAGATGGGCATCGTGGGCAAACTCGTTGCCCCCCACTGCGCCAGTCATATCAAACGGGCTTCTTTCAGGAGCGGTACAAGGGCCTTGAGCACGGCACTGTCCGGCATTTCACCGGAAGGTCGATCGGCGATCCAGTCTCGAGCGAAACTGACGGCAATGTCAGGATGACCACTATCGGCAATCCTTTCAAAGACGAGGCCAGCCGCATGCCATCGTCGAGCCGTGGGGGCATTGCGAACGATCGCCAGCACGCCGGCACCGACTACGTAGATCTGATCCGTTCTCGTAGGCAAGATAAAGGATCGAGGATCATCAAGCACCTTCTCCGGATCAGGAAGATCCAGGCTCTCGCGGTAGGTCAAATACTCCGCGCTCGCGCCAGGTCCAACGCATCCACGGATCAAGATGCGCATAACTCCCTCGGTCTGTCGACAGGCGGCAGCCCACGCTGTGAGGGTGGCGACCATGTCCCACGACCTCGGAGTCGGGAAGGCGCGGCCTTGCTCACTTGCAGTCTTGGGTAGCACCGTCGCGAGATCGGGTCTCGCGGTCAGGAAACCCGCGACACGCACCCGTTCCCTCATCGACGCATCTTCGATTGCCTCTTTGCTGGGCATCGGCACGTCGTAGTGCCGCCACTTTCCAGCAAAACCGTCGCGTACAACATCGGTGGGTAGTTCCCAGGGCAAGTGACAGAACCGATTCGCCAGTGGTGGAGCGAGATCCCAGCCATCGGCAGCCTGCTCGGGTGGATTCGCTGCCGCTACGACGCTCGTGTCCTGACCTAGATCGCAGTCGCCGGCAACCTTGTCCAGTGACAC
>PR_CR_10_Liq_3_inCRDRAFT_1000432_pt1 | contig 11370 bp, 9 predicted proteins | sample PRCRCaboRojoPR_2_FD_10240 | JGI IMG/M metagenome (IMG submission 10240)
AACTCCGCCGCCGCGGCGACACAGGCCGGTGAAGACGCTCGCCTGCTACCGCCCTGACATCGCCTGCGCAGAGGACGGCGCCCCGCAAGACGCCACAGCTTGCCTCCGGCCCCGGCAACAGCGGCGACCCTCACGGCCGTGTCGATCTGTGCCTGCGCGGTCTGTCGCGCTCCGAGTACCCTCTGCGTGCGTCGCCTGGCATCTGGAGATCAGGCCCCGGCGGCGCCCGGATCCACCCCGCCGTGGGCGCTGTCCGCGGGCTCCGGCGCGTGCCCGCGCTCGGCGTTGAGATGGTATTTCTGGATGCGGTAACGCAGCGTCTCACGGGTGGTGCCAAGGGCACGGGCGGCGGCGGTCACGTTGTGCTGGCTGCGCTCGAGCGCCGTTTTGATGATGTAACGATCCATGTCATCCAGCGCCATGCTGCCGTCCAGCGGAATGCTGATGCGATTGCCGTCGACGAAGGGGCCGGCATTGGGCTGAGCATCCGTCGGCGCGGCGACGCCATGACCGAGCTGCAGCCACTCGATGGGAAACACCTCGTCCCTGGCGAGCAACACCGCGCGCTCGATGACATTGCGCAGCTCGCGCACGTTGCCCGGCCAGGTGTAGGCGCGCATCTGGCGATAGACGGCATCGGGGATATCATGCACCTGATGCCCGGAGCGGGCGTTGTACTCGTCCACCAACGCGGGCACCAGCTGCTCCAGATCGTCCAGGCGCTCACGCAGCGGCGGCAGGTCCAGGCGGAACACGCTCAAGCGGTGGTAGAGGTCGCTGCGGAAATCGCCCGCGCGCACGCGCTCTTCGATGTTGCGATTGCTGGCGGCGATGATCTGGACGTCGACGTCGATGGATTTCTCGCCGCCGAGACGCCGCAGACTGCGGTCTTCCAGCACCGTCAGCAGCTTGGTCTGCAGGTCCGGATCCATCTCGACGATTTCGTCCAGAAACAGCGTGCCCTCGTGGGCCTGCTCCAGGTAGCCGCGATGGCGGCCCTTGGCGCCGGTGAAGGCGCCGGCCTCGTGGCCGAACAGCTCCGACTCCAATAGATCCCGCGGCAGTGCGGCACAGTTCACCTCGATCATCGGACCGCCGGCGCGCGGACCGCCATGGTGAAGGATGCGCGCCACCAGGCCTTTGCCGGTGCCGGTCTCACCGCCGATGATCAGCGCGCTGAACGGCACCTCCGCCAGCCGCGCGATCATGCGGCGCGTCGCCTCCGTGGTGGCGCTGGCGCCGATGTAGGACGCGGGCGAATAGCGCCTGCGGCCGTCGCGGCTCTGGGTATCCAGCCGGCGCTGGGCCAGCGCGCTGCGGCGTGCGCCGGTGACGACGATTTCCAGCCGCGACAGGGGACAAGGCTTCTCCAGAAAGTCGTACGCACCCAGGCGCAGCGCGCGCACCGAATCCGGCACGCCGCCATAGCCCGTGAGCAGGATCCATTCCCCGGGCCTCTTTTGCTTGCGCGCCTCCTCCAACAGGTCCAGCGCGTTGCCATCCGGCAGGCTCATGTCGGCGAGAACCACCAGCGGCTCCAGGCGCCGGCCCAGCACCGCCTCACGCGCCGCTTTCAGGGTTCCGGCGCGCTCCACATCCCAGCCCTTGGCGGAGAAATGGCGCCCCAGCTCGGCGGCGAGCACGGGCTCGTCCTCGATGATCAGCAATGCGTCGGACATACGGGGAACCTCTGTCGGTGTGCACCGCGGCGAACACGTTTGCCCTGTTGGGCGCTGGCTCAAGCATGATGACAGCCAACGGGCATCATGCCTCGAGCGCGCGCAGCATAGCCCGCGCCGATGATCGCGTGCGTGCTTCACCGGATGCGGGCACGGCACGCGCCGACCAGACCCCGTGGTGCGGGGCTGCGGCCCCCGCGGCCAACCAGACCCGGAGCGGCAGACACCATGGCCTCCCGAACCGACCAGATAACGGGGCGACGCACTGGTGTGTCACCACCGTCTGCACCCAGGCGGAGATATCCCGCGAACTGCACGGCCGGCCGTGCATCTCACAGCGACGAAGGCACGTGCACGCACATGCTTCGGCGGACGCCGCGAGGCCGCCGATGCCCAATGAGTGTGTACCGGGCACAACTCGCTCATCTGAAAATAAGCTACTCTGAAAAAGAGGCATGCGGCAGTGTCGCGGGCTTCGCGCCGGCGCCGAGGTGTAGCGGCCCGCGACACCACCTGCACCGCCGCGATGCCGGCGGCGCCGTCGCATCGCGGGCATTCACTGAACGGAGGTCATTATGCTGCTCAAAGACCAAGACACCGGCAAGATCGTCGAGGTGCTCGCCTTGGGCGATCTCTACAGCCCACGACACGAGCGGGTCGCCGGGCGCCTGCATTATGGCGAGGAGGCCCAGGACCCGGCCTACTTCGACAAGACCAAGCTGCACTTCGCCTCCGGCGAGCCGCTGCCGCGCTGCTGGACCGACCCGCACTACCGCGATGCCGAGGTCGACGCGGCCCATCATCACGGCAAGGCCGCCTGAGCCAAATCGGTCGGGGCCGCCCGCCGCCGGGCCGCTCGCCGGCGGCCCGGTATGCCGCCGGCGCCGCCGGGGGAGCAGTACCCAATTGGCGTTGTATACCCGTCGCATCTCGGTTTTCGCTTTCTGTGGGCTGGGTTGCGGCTGGCGGGGGTCTCGACAGCAGGGATGCTGTCGTGAAGCCTACAGGGACGTATTCACGGTGTCCTCCGCCAGCTGCAACCTAGCCCGCAGACGCCTGCGCCGGACATTGACATCCGCCGGGTATAAGCCGCACGTCCTTTGTCAGACGAGCCGGTGCCTGATGCACCGGCATGCTCCACCCGCAAAGCCCGGGACACCGGATCGAGCCGCAGCCGCTCGGTTTCTGGCCTGGGCCGACGCCGACCGGGATCTGCGCCCGCGCCGCACCCTCGGGGGTCAGCTCCACCACCCCGAACGCCACGACATCGCACTGGCCGTTGAAGCGTTATCATGCGGTTGGTGCACACACGCGCGGCAAAAGATCCCACCAGAGACGCGGCTATGTCCCTGCTCCAGCGCCGGCCACTGGTCGTCATCGTCATTGCGCAGCTGTTCGGGACCTCGTTGTGGTTCAGCGTGAACGGTGTGTGGCTTGCGCTGGCCGCCGAGCTGGGCCTCGATGAGGGCGACCTCGGGCGTCTGACGCTCATGGTTCAGGTTGGGTTCATTCTCGGTACGCTGACCCTCGCGACGACGGGTCTGGCGGACCGGTTCTCCGCCAGTCGCGTCTTTGCGGCGGCGAGCCTGCTCGGGGCACTGGTGAATGCCGGCCTCGTCCTGGCAGCCCCCGATGCGTCGGTGGCCGGCGTGCTGCGATTGCTGACCGGCCTGTGTCTGGCCGGGATCTATCCGCTCGGCATGAAAATGGTGATCGCCTGGACGCCTGCCCATGCGGGTGCCGCGCTCGCTTGGCTGGTGGGCATGCTGACCCTGGGCACGGCCACACCGCATCTGATGCGCAGCCTCACGCTGGGGCTGCCCTGGGAGTGGGTGTTGCTGAGCGCCTCGGGGCTGACGCTGGTCGGCGGTGCGCTGGTGCTGCGCCTGGGCGACGGGCCGCATCTGCCGCCCACCGCGGCGCCAATCGCCTGGCGCGGTGGCCTCGAAGCCCTGCGCCTGCCCCATTTCCGAGCCGCCGCCGGCGGCTACTTCGGCCACATGTGGGAGCTCTACGCCGTCTGGATGCTGGTGCCACTGCTGGTGGCGCGCGAGATCAGCCGCCTGAACGCGGCCGCGGGCCTCGTGCCGATGCTGTCCTATCTCATCATTGGCATCGGGGTGGTGGGCTGTGTCATGGGTGGACAGCTCAGTCGAAGTCGCGGAAGCGCGTGGGTGGCCGCACGCGCACTGGCCATCTCCGGCACGCTCTGCCTGGCCTATCCCGTGCTGGCCGCACTGGGCACATCGCCGCTGGTGCTGATCGCCCTGTTGTTTCTCTGGGGGCTTGCGGTCATTGCCGACTCGCCGCAGTTCTCGGCGCTGGCATCGGCCAGCGCACCCTCGCATCGCGTTGGTGCCTCGCTGGCCATCATGAATGCCATTGGCTTCGGCCTGAGCATACCCGCCATCTGGCTCACCGGCCATCTCTGGGCCAGCCAGGGTCCCTGGGTGCTGTTGTGGCTGCTCCCCGGCCCGGTGTTGGGCCTCTGGGCCCTCGGTCAGCGGCCATCAGCGGCCTGAAGCCGCGAAGCCAACGAAGGCGCCGTCGGGCGGGCACTAGCGGGCCGACACCGTGTTCAGCAAACGCCACGGCGCGGGTCAGCGGCGCAGCAGGCGACAGTATCCGGTCGGGAGCGCGCACTAAGGAGTCATGGTCCAACGCGAATCGGCAACCGGCGCGCAGTTGCTCAGGCGAGCCAAAGTGTCTGCTGATTGGCACATTCCCGGATACCCAGGCGGGAGAGCTCGCGACCGTAGCCCGAGTCGCGGATGCCGCCGAAGGGCAGCCTGGGGTTGGCGCGGCCCGCAAGCATCACCCCGTAACCGCGGTGTGTCAACCCGCGGGCGGGACTCGGCCGGCGGGCGCAGGGCNCGGGGGCGTGTCAGTCCTGCCAGTCGCCGAGCTCCCGCAGCAGTGCCGTCGCATAGCTGCCGGCGGGCAGGGTAAAGGCGAGGCCCAATACATCCGGAGCGCTCCTGTATAGACGCAGCGCCTCGGGATACAGCACCAGCGGACGGCGCTCCTGCTTGAGCCCGGCGGCGGCGAGGCCCCGCAGCCACTGCCCAAAGGGCGCGGCGACGGCGGCCTCCAGCGCCGCAACGGTGCCGGTCGTCAGCGGCTCGCCGGCGCCGAACAGCGGCCCGGTGGGCTGCGCGTCACCGCTGGCCACGCGCGCGCGGATGTGCTCGTCCACGCGCTCGGCCAGGAAGTGGGAATGGCTGCCGCGCAGTTGCAGGCGCTCACCCGGCAGGGCCCGGTGCCAATCGCCGCGCTCGACGCGGGCGGCGAGCAGCTCATTGAACAGTTGCGAGCGGGCGGCGGAGAGATAGAGCCCGCGCCGGTGGCGGTCGGGACGCTGCCCCCGCGCATCCGCCGCCGTGGCCATGAACATGGCCTCGGCCCGTGCCAGATTGCCGGCGTTGCGACCGAAGCGCTGGGGGCCGAAATAATTGGGCACGCCCTGCTGCGCGATGGCATCCACACGCGCGGCCAAGCCCTCCAGATCGCCGCTCACATCGCGCAGCACCAGCTGGAAGGCATTGCCCGCCAGGACACCGCGGCGGAGCTTGCGCTGGTGGGCATGGACTTCCAGCACCTCGACGTTGTCGGCGGCGAGCAGCGCCCAATCCGGCTCGGGCCGTTGGCCGAGGTGCACCGAGAACCATTGCGTGGTCACCGCATGGCGGTCCTTGAGGCCGGCGTAGCCCACGGCCTTGTGCGGAATGCCGGCGAGGCTCGCCAGGCGCCGTGCCACCCAGTCGGTGTTGGCGTCGGTTTTGCGGACCTTGAGCAAGCGATGCTCGCCGTCGCCGTCCGGACCGAAGGCCAGGATCTCGTCGACCACGAAATCCGCCGCCTGGGCGCGGATGCGAAAATGCATCAGCGGCGCGCCATGGGCCCGGGGCAACGCGTGGAAGTCGCGCCAGCGTGGCGTCGCCGCCGGGGCTTGTGCGGCCCCCGTGGCATCCGCATCGATGCGTGCAACGGGGATCGTCATGCTTCGTCCAGCAGCACCACGGCGAAGGCGGCGATGCCCTCGCCGCGACCGGTGAAGCCCATGCGCTCGGTGGTGGTGGCCTTGACGTTGACCCGGGCGCGCGGACACTCGAGGTCCGCCGCCAGGGTCTCGCACATGGCGGCGATGTGCGCGGCGAGCTTCGGACGCTGGGCGGCGATGGTCAGGTCGGCGTTGTGCACGGCGAGGCCGCGCTCGCGCAAGGCATCCATGACCCGCGCCAGCAGGATGCGGCTGTCGACGCCGGCGTAGGCGGCATCGGTGTCCGGGAAGTGATGACCGATGTCGCCCAGGCCGGCGGCGCCGAGCAGCGCGTCGCAGAGGGCGTGGATGACGACGTCGCCGTCGGAATGCGCAGCCAGACCCTGGTCGTGCGGGATCACCACACCGCCCAGCACCAGGGGCCGCCCGGACTCGAAGCGATGGGCATCGATGCCTTGGCCGATCAGCATGGGGGAACCTCGCGTGACCCTGGACGTCCGGCTGCAACGGGCCGGAACCTCCGCGGCGTGGCTCCGCGGCGGAGTTGGCACCGCCGCTGTCTGCCGGTGCCGGACTGCGCGCTCAGCACGCCGGTGGATGCGGTCGTTGGGGGCATACTCGCGCCTCGCTATTGATCGGCTTCGGATTGCTGTCCGCGGTGCTGTCGCTGCCGGGTCAAGCCTCAGCTATCAAGCAGCGTACAACCAAATTCTAATATTAAGTGCCCGAAACTGCAGGACGATGTGATGAATCCGGCGATACCGGCCGCAACGCCACCGCGAGGCCCGAGCCTGATCCGGCAGGCACGAAGCCCCCCCGCGTTGCTCCCAGCGCGCCCCCCGGGGGCTATCCGCTTCGCCCCTGCACGTCCAACTGCTGCTGCTGAAGATAGAAGGCGGCCAATGGCAGATCCTCCGGCCGCGTGATCTTGATGTTGTCGGCCTGACACTCGATGAGTGCCGGCCGCAAGCCCAGCAGCTCCACGGCGCTGGCATCGTCGGTGACCACCACATCCCGGGCTTGCGCCTGCGCCAGGGCCCGGCGCAGCAGGCCGAGGCGAAACGCCTGGGGCGTGTAGGCCCGCCAGAGCGCGCTGCGCGGTAGGGTTTCTGCCACCTGGCCCGCGTCGGCACGCTTGACGGTGTCGGCGATGGGCACTGCCAACAGGGCGCCCACGGGCTCCTCGCGCAGCGCCGCCAGCAGCCGGTCCAGATCAGACCGCCGCAGGCAGGGGCGCGCGGCGTCGTGCACCAGCACCCAGTCGTCCTCGGCGGCCCGGTCCGCCAGCGCCGTGAGGCCATTGCGCACCGAGTGGCAGCGCTCCGCGCCGCCGGGCGCGCGCAGCACATCCGGGTGGTTGGCATAGGCACTGACATCCGACCACCAGCCATCGGCGCTACCCAGCACCACCGCGCAGCCGGCGATGGCCGGATGCCCGATGAAGGCGGCGATGGCGTGGTCGATGACGGGTCGGCCGGCGAGCGCGAGATACTGCTTGGGCACCTCGGCGCCGAAGCGGCGGCCGACGCCGGCGGCCGGGATCAGCGCCCAATGGCGCACGGCGCCGCTCACGCCAGCATGCCCTGCCGCCCGCCGGCGGCGCTGCGGCCCTGCGGCGCGGTCATTGGCCGCGCTCCCGCTTGGGCTTCTCGATGACCTGGAGGAACACCTCGCCGCGCTGGATCATGCCGAGCTCGCTGCGGGCCCGGTCCTCGATGGCCTCCAGGCCGGTGCGCAGATCTTCCACCTCCGCCGCCAGGGCCAGATTGCGCGCCTCCAAACGCCGCAGCTCCGCACGGTGCTCGTCGATCTGTGCGCGCAGAGCATACAGATCCTTGATACTGCCCTCGCCCACCCACAGGCGGTACTGGAGCAGGCCTAAGAGCAGCAGCAAACCGAGACTGACCCAGCGTGTCACGACACCGGCCCGCGCTGCTTATGCATGATGACCCGGGTATGTCTGCGGCTCTTAAAGATGCTTGAACGCCGCGCGACCGGGATAGACGGCCGCGTCGCCGAGCTGATCTTCGATGCGCATGAGCTGGTTGTACTTCGCTACACGGTCGGAGCGCGAGAGTGAGCCCGTCTTGATCTGGCCGGTGCCGGCGGCGACCACCAGATCGGCGATGGTGGTGTCTTCGGTCTCGCCGGATCGATGCGAGACCACGGCGGTGTAGCCCGCGTCCGTCGCCATCCGGATGGCCGCCAGTGTTTCGGTCAGGGTGCCGATCTGATTCACCTTGATGAGGATGGAGTTGGCGATGCCCTTGTCGATGCCTTCCTGCAGGATCTTGGTGTTGGTGACGAACAGGTCATCGCCCACCAGCTGCACCTTGCCGCCGAGGCGGACGGTGTGGTCCCGCCAGCCGTCCCAGTCGCCCTCCGCCAGGCCGTCCTCGATGCTGATGATGGGATATTGCTCGCACCACTGCAGCAGCAGGTCCGTCATGCCGGCGGCGTCGAGCTTGCGGCCCTCGCCCTTGAGATTGTAGACGCCGTCCTCGTAGAACTCGGAGGCGGCCACATCCATGCCCAGGTAGATTTCCGAGCCGGCCTTGAAGCCGGCCTTGTCGATGGCCTCCAGGATAACCTCGATGGCGGCCTCGTTGCTCGGCAGGTCAGGTGCGAAGCCGCCCTCGTCGCCGACGCCGGTGGCGAGTCCGCGGCCGTTGAGCACGGCCTTCAGCGCATGGAAGACCTCGGCGCCGTAGCGCACCGCCTCGCGAATGCTGGACGCGCCGACGGGCAGGATCATGAATTCCTGGAAGTCGACGCTGTTGTCGGCGTGCTCGCCGCCGTTGATGATGTTCATCATGGGCACCGGGAGGGTGCTCGCATCCTTGCCCAGAGACTGATAGAGCGGCAGCGCGCCCTCCTGGGCGGCGGCGTGAGCGGCCGCCATGGACACGCCGAGGATGGCATTGGCGCCGAGACGCCCCTTATTGTCGGTGCCGTCGAGGTCGATCATCTTGCGGTCGACGGCCTCCTGCTCGCTCACGTCCATCCCCTTGACAGCCTCCTTGAGCTCGCCGTTGACATGGGCGCAGGCCTTGAGCACGCCCTTGCCGCCGTAGCGGGCCTTGTCGCCGTCGCGCAATTCCAGTGCCTCGCGGGAGCCGGTGGAGGCACCCGAGGGCACGGCGGCGCGGCCGATGGCACCATCGGCGGTGATCACATCCACCTCGACGGTGGGGTTGCCGCGGGAATCGAGCACCTCACGGGCGCGGACATCGACGATCTCGGACATGGTTCGGTTCTCCAGCTTGGGTCGCGGTTACTGCGGGGCGAATCGCCCATTGGGGAGCCTGTCGGAAAGCCTGTTCGGGACGTGGAATCGATGCGTTACGTGTCCGGCGGGCTGTGGGGTACGTTGGGGCGTCGGCGTCAGGCCACCGGCNCCGGTGCTGGCGCCTTGCCCGCCGGCATCGCGCCGCTGCGGCGCTGCTGCGCCAGCGCGGCCTCCACGAAGCCGCGGAACAGCGCATGGCCGTCGCGCGGCGTCGACGTGAACTCCGGGTGGAACTGACAGCCCACGAACCAGGGATGATCCGGTATTTCGATGATCTCCACCAGCCTGGAATCGAGCGACCAGCCGGAAAAGCGCAGGCCCGCGTCTTTCATGGCATCGCAGTACCGGTTGTTGAACTCGTAGCGATGGCGGTGGCGCTCGCGGATCTGGTGACGGCCGTAGACGCGGCGCGCGAGGCTGCCGGGCTCGAGCCGGCAGTTCTGTCCGCCCAGGCGCATGGTGCCGCCCTTGTCGGCATCCGCCGCGCGGATTTCGCGCTGGCCGCTCTCGGTCTGCCACTCGGTGATGAGGGCGATGACCGGATGCGGGGTGTCGGGATCGAACTCGGTGCTGTGGGCGCCGGCGAGCCCGGCGACGTTGCGCGCATATTCGATCACGGCCACCTGCATGCCGAGACAGATGCCCAAGTAGGGCACGCGCTGCTCGCGGGCGAAGCGGGCGGCGGCGATCTTGCCCTCGATGCCGCGCTCGCCGAAGCCGCCGGGCACCAGCACGGCATCGATGCCCGCGAGGCAGTCGGTGCCGGTGCGCTCGATCTCCTCGGAGTCCAGGTAGCGGATCTGCACCCGGGTCCTGGTGTGCACGCCGGCGTGCGCGAGGGCCTCCGACAGGGATTTATAGGCCTCGGTGAGGTCCATGTACTTGCCGACCATACCGATGGTCACGGTCTGCCGGGGATGCTCGAAGCCCTCGAGCACCCGCTGCCACTCGCTGAGATCCGCCTGCGGCACGTCGAGCCCGAACTGTTCCACCACCAGCGCGTCGAGGCCTTGGGCGTGCAACAGCATCGGGATGCGGTAGATGTTGTCCGCATCGACGGCGGAGATGACGGCCGCCTCGGGCACGTTGGTGAACAGCGCGATCTTGCGCCGCTCGTCCGGCGGCAGATCCTGCTCGGCGCGGCACAGCAGCACGTCCGGCTGGATGCCGATGGAGCGCAGTTCCTTGACCGAGTGCTGGGTGGGCTTGGTCTTGATCTCGCCGGCGGTGCGGATGTACGGCACCAGCGTGAGATGGATGAACATCGCCGCCTTCGGGCCGAGCTCCACCCGCATCTGGCGGATGGCCTCCAGGAAGGGCAGGGATTCGATGTCGCCCACGGTGCCGCCGATCTCCACCAGGGCCACGTCGGCGTCGTCGACGCCCAGCAGGATGCTCGACTTGATCTCGTCGGTGATGTGCGGGATCACCTGCACGGTGCGGCCGAGATAGTCGCCCCGGCGCTCTTTGCGGATGACGCTGTCGTAGATCTGGCCGGTGGTGTAGTTGTTGTTGCGGCCCATGCGTGTGCGCAGGAAGCGCTCGTAGTGGCCGAGGTCCAGGTCGGTCTCGGCACCGTCGTCGGTGACATAGACCTCGCCGTGCTGGAACGGGCTCATGGTGCCCGGGTCCACATTGATGTAGGGGTCGAGCTTGATCATGGTGACCCGCAGACCGCGGGCCTCCAGCAGCGCGCCGAGGGACGCGGACGCGATGCCTTTACCGAGGGACGACACGACGCCGCCGGTGACGAAAATGAGCTTGGTCATGGCTTCCTTGAAGGCCCGACGCCGGCTTTGCCGACACACGGGGAGAGCGCACAGGGCTGCGTGAAAAGTAACAAATATACCCCCCGCTCTCAATTGGCGCGGCAAACCATGCGTCTCCCCATGCGTCTCCCTGAGACTCGCGCCGAATTGCCTCAAGAAACCGATCCCTACCGCGCTTCACAAGCCGAAACCCGACACGTATACTCCGCCTCGTTCGTATCCTACGGACCACGGGGATCGGCGGGCGGACGCGCCGCTTGGGCCACCCCGGTACGCTGCACTCACAAGAGAATTCCTCAGGAGCGTCAGATCATGCAAAAGCTTGCCAAAGTCCTCGGCATCGCCGCCATCGCCGGTGCGGCCACCTTCTCGATGAGCGCCGCGCAGGCGTGGTTCGGCCCTGGCTACGGTGGTCCGGGCTACGGTGGTCCGGGATACGGCTCCGGTTTCGGTGACGGCATGGGCGACATGCTCGGTGACATGTTCGGAGACGGCTACGGCGACTTCAACATGAGCATGTCCGGTGGCGGTCGCGGCTACGGCCGTGGCTATGGCCGCGGCTACGGCTACGGCCGCGGCTACGGCTACCCCTACGGTGGTGGCTACGGCTACCCGGGCTACGGCTATCCGGGC
>PR_CR_10_Liq_3_inCRDRAFT_1000433_pt1 | contig 11337 bp, 14 predicted proteins | sample PRCRCaboRojoPR_2_FD_10240 | JGI IMG/M metagenome (IMG submission 10240)
GGGCCTCGCGTTCCCTTTCTGCCTCCGACAGCCGTTCGGCTTCCTTCGCCGCCGCAAGACGGGTTTCTTGCCGAATTTGATCCAGCTTGGCGCTATCGATCGCCGCCGACCGCCGGTTCGCTTCCGCGCTGCCACGAATTTCAAACGCCTGCACCGGGTCAACCTGGGCCAAGGCATTGAGCGCGTTCTGGTCGCCCTGCATGATGCCCTGACCGTGTTCCCGGTATACGTCGAAAAGCTGGTTTTGACGGTTCATCTGCTGAACGCCGCGCCCCATTTCCAGACCGCGCCCATAGGCGTTCATAAAGGAACTGTTCGGGTCAGCGATTAGCATGTTCATCAGCTCCACCCCCATGCCTGCAGGCCAGCGGGCGACGGCGTGATCCCAAAGCCGGGGTTGGGGCCATACATGCCCGAAGACGCCGCCCCGGCAATCCCGCCAAGGCTGTTAATCGTGCCGCCGAAGGCGTTGGCCATGCCCTGATAGCCGGAAGCCCGCGCCTGCCCTGCCGCCCGCAGGTTTGCGCCGACATTGCTGGCGTAATTCTGCCCAAGGCGCTGGGTGTTCTGCACCGCCGTCTGCCCGGTGCCCGCAAGGCTTGCAAGGCGGTTGTAGTAATTCCCGTATTCCTGCGATGCCTCGCCCTGGTTGAACCGCGCCGCGTCTTTCAGGGTGCCGCTGGACAGCCGCAGCCCACGCGCCGCCGCCATCCGCTCAATGGCCTTATTGCCCTCGTCCAGCCGGAACTGGTAGCCGGGGCTTGCCTTAAAGCCTCGGTATTCCGTGCCGCCAAAGGTCGGGCGTTCGCCGCCCAACTCGTATTGCAGCGCCATCAGCGCGTTCTGCCCGGCATCACGCCACGGGGCGGACAGTTCCACGTTCCGATCGTAGATATACCGCTGGGTCTGATTGGCCTCTTCTGCCGCGTCGGCCTGCGCGTTGCCCGCCGATTTTGCGGCAGATGCCTGCGCTAGACCACCAACAACTGATCCAACAGCTGCACCGATCATGGTGTCCATCCTTGCATTACGACAATTTCATCACCTGCGGGCATTTCACCGTCCACGACGAAGCCCAGGCGGCGCGCGAAAGCTACTGCGCGGCGATTACTCTTCGGGGTCCACCCGATGATCCGCGAACAGTCATGGGCATCCCAAAACTGACGCAGAACTGATTTCGCCGGGGCGAGAAGCCTTCCCCATCCAGCCGGGTCAACGCCGTAATGTGCCCCCCACACGCCCGGCCAGGGCATTTTGTGGAAGACGCCACACACGGGGCCTTCCGCCCAATACTCAAACCCTTCTTCGGGCAGATATTCCGGCTTGATGCCCCCCAATTGCTGAGACGGATGCCTGAAAAAATCCCGCGCCTGCTCAACCGTTATTTTCACGACGTCACCACGTCCCCGCTGATGTGAACGGTCAACGCCGACCCGGCAGATGCCGCCATGTGGATGGACCCACCCGGCTCAAGCGTCTGGTTGATAAGGAATTGCAGTCCAAGCGTTTCGCCAGACGCCACGGAAACCCCGTCGTAAACCTTGTTACCGTCCGTCGCGCTGCCGCCATTCGGGACCAGCCACACGTCAAAGGTTTCCGCCCCGGCGCTTACATTCGTAATGGTTGCCGCGAAAACGGACGCGTAGACATTTGTCGCGGTATAAACCGCCGCAGACGACGTGCCGGGCTGGCCGACATAAAGTTTCCGCTTTGCCATTTATGAATACTCCGTTGTAGCGATTTCCGCCGCGTCGGTCGTGTAAAGCGTCGTCGCCCTGTCTCCGCTTTCGCCGGTGTAAGCCGTGCCCACGCGACCCGCTTCAATGGCGCTGGACGCCCTCGGGTAACGGGTGTTCGCCGCAATGGAAATCGTGTCTGACATGGTGGAATTGAGCGTGTTCCGCAGATCATCCAGCCAGCGCATGAAGGCCGACGACATGCGGACGCCGTTGCGGTCCTGGTGGCCGATTATCTGTCGCGGGCGGATCGGGGGGATATTACTCATACTTCACCCCGTAAATATCGCGCTTGACCGGCTCCATGATGCGAATACGCGCCTGGAAGCGCCGGAACGCCCCAAGCCCGTGCCAAGCCGTGCGGCGGAAATACTCGCCAAGATCGCCAAGTTCGCGCCATTTCTCGGAAGACCAGTTGCGTCCATCCTTTGATGTTTGCAGCACGATTTCGGGCGGGTCGCTGTCGGGGCGGTCAACCTGCCCCATTTCCACCTGCAAATGCATCTTGTTGACGGTGAAGTAATTGCCGTTCTGCATGACCGGCGCGGAAACCGCTTCGCTTTGGAACGTGCTGCCCTTGTCCGTGTAGGTGGCCGCGTTCTGCGTCACCACATACCCGTCATCGGTGCCGAAATACTCCGTGCCCGAAAGCGTCGCGCGGCAAGTGCAGGGCCACGGGCTATCATCCAGCCCCGCCGCGCGTTCGCACCAAAGCCCCGTGGTCAGGTCAAAGCAAAGCGTCGTGTCGCCTGTTCTGCGCAGCGCATAGAACTTGTGCCCCCGATCCGTGAAGGTAAAACCGCCCTCAATCGTGGACCCGGCAATCGCTTCCTCGATTTCTCGCGTGGAGATAACCTGCGGCGTGGCCCCGGAAGCCCGGTAAACCACGTTGTCATGCCCAAGCCAGAATACGCTGTTATCTTCCTTGGCAACCGTTTGCCCGTTGCCGCAGCCCATTTCCATCAAGGCCCCGGCGTTGCGCTCGAACGGAAAATCCGGGTTGCCCGAGTTATACCAGACTTCCGTTGTCCTGTTCCCGAACAGCCACAATTCCCCGTGGTCGCTAATGACCGCCACAAGGCCGTCCGGTGAATTTTCCGCGAAAGCGAAATCCAGCGCATCAAAAGTCGTTCCGTCATCAAGCCCGCTGACCGTCAGTCCGTCATCGCGCCCGCCGCTGGTGCCGATGACGACGAAATAGCCATCCTGGAACGTCACGCCGACGGGATTGCTAATCGCCCCCGTGAAATAGGACGCGGTGCTGGACCCGTCGCAGATGTAATACGCTCCACCGACCACGATAGCGACTTCCGTGCCGCTTGCCGCAATCGAGGTCTCGCCGTCCGTTACCGTTCCGACATTGGTGGCGGTTGACCCGTCAAACCTCCAGACAGCGCCGCCCGCAACAAAGATGACGTTTGCACCGAACTGGATCGCGGCCCGGACCTTTCCGCCAAGGCCGCTCGCCTCGCTGTCGAGGCCCGACCGCCCGACAAGAACCCCGCTCGTCACGCCCGTATCTGCGGGGCGCAGAAACCAGTTGACCAGCCGTTCCCCGCTATATCCGGGGTCGGTCTTTGATTGCCGGACAAAGGGAACCAGTGGCATCAGTAAAACACCGCCGATGTGGGGCGGTCAGGTTCGCCGCCGAACTCGTCACGCATCACCCCCGCGATGCCCTCGCGGCGCAGCGGCAAAAACTCTTCTTTCCCGTAGGCCGTGCAGATCGAACCGGCGACCGCTGCCGCCATGTGCTGCCACAGGCGATCAGGCACCGTCTCCACTGTCCACTCCAATGCCAGCCCGTGCGTTTCGTCCAGTTCCGCGTAAATCGCCTCCAGGTGATTTTTCGCTCTTGCGTGGTCGTCCGCGCTTGCGCTTTCGTCCACCGCCGTTACCCCGATCAGCCGCAGCGATTCCGTCGTCACGTCCAGTGCCGTTTTCGTCATCTTCCACCTCGAACCACGGATGCCGCTGCAATTCGTCTCTCAATGCGTCCGGGGCGGGCCGGAACTCGCCCCGGACAAAGGTAAAGCCATGCAAGGGAAACCGCTTGTGCGGCCCCACAAAGCGCGCGCGCATTACGAACCGTCCGCGTGGTAAACCAGCGTCATGCTCACCGTGCCCGACCAATCTTAGCTGTCTGCCACGCAGCTCATGTAGCCGGTGACGATGCCGTGGTCCTTGGTGGCCGAACCGTCCGAGAACGTGAACTTGCCAAAGTTGCCGATCTCGTTGATCGAAACCCCGTGCTTGTCGCCGTAGTCGAACTTTTCTTCCGCCGTATACCACCGCTTCTTGATGCCATAGGCCATCGCCTGGGCACCGCAGAGGAACACCGGAGACACGTCGATGGACGAAGCGCCAACACCCGACAGAACCGGCATATCATCAATTTCCTTGAAGATGATGCCGTCCCATTCAACGTCGCCGCCCTTGAACAGCTTTTCATTCTGCATACGCAGCGAAACGTCACGCTGCGCGTTTTGCAGGGTGCTGTCCGACTTGAGGTCGCGGAAAACGTAGGGGTGGCAGTAAGCGATAAAGTAGCGACGCCCGGTGCTGTCCGAACGGATCGGACGAATCTTGGGCGAAGCCGTCAGCGCCATGCGCTTCATCACAGCCGCAATGGACGTGCTGAACTTGTCGTCCGTGCTGTCCACGTTGGCCAAGGACGCCGAATGGTCGTAGGTCGCGCCACCCGCCGGGGACGTCGTGGACAGGTTGGACTGAACCGCGCCGAACAGAATCCGGTCGGTGTTGTCATCTAGCCACGCATCCTTCTGCGCCTCGGTCGCGGACCCGTAGGCCACGCCCTGCACATCGTGCATCCGCTCGATGATGCGGTCGCGGGTGTCCTCCATCGCCCAGTCTTTCAGCACCTCCTTGGCCGCGTTGCGCAGGCCAATAGCCGAATACTGCTCTTCGATGTCGGAAACACGAACCGCGTTCCGGCGCTTGGTGATGTCCAGCGTGAAATCACGGCTGTCCATCGCCTCTTCGTTGCCTTCCAGCGTGGAAGAGCCGGTGACGCCGCTGCCAGTGAGGCGATTGACCAGCGCCCAGGTCATGGTCTTCCCTTTGGAAGAGCCAAATTCCTTGACGTGGATCACGTTGTTGGGCGACGTGCCCATTTCGGCACGAAAGCGGTTCTCCTGGAAGTATTCCTTGAAGAACTTATCGTCCCACTGTTGGACCGTAAGGCCCGATGCAGCCGAAGTATCAGCCATTTCTTAGGTTCCTTGCCTGTATGGGCGGCACCTATTCCCCGATCAGGGCATTCAGATCGCTTGGCCCTTGCCAACCGGGGTCGGTATTTCCGCCGCTGCCGTTAACACCAGCAAGAGACGGCGCTTTCTTGCCCGCCATCTCCTGCGCTTGCTTCGCAGCCATTTCTGCCTCGATTTTCTGCCGAAGTTCCTTTTCCAGCTTTTCCCGGTAAGCAGCAGGGTCAGGCCCGATTTCCTGGGCCACTTTCTGGGACTGGTGCCATTCCATGAGCTTCGCGTATGGGTGCGCGTCATTCATGAACTGACGGGCCAGCGCAGGTTGCGCCTTCACCGCGTCAAGAGCCTCGTTGACCGCCTCCTTGCCATATTCCTGCTCCACCATCGCCTGGCTCATGTCAGCGCGCGCAGAGGCAATCATTTGTTGCATCTGGCTCTGCATGAAGCTCTGATAGGCTTCGGGATTCTCGAACATGTCCGGCGGCTTGACCGGCTCGGGTTCTGGCTCTTTCTGCTGCTGACCGATCTGCCGCTTGAACTGGTCAAGCTGCTGTTTCAGATCGTCCCGCATGGACTTGAAGACCGCGAGAGGAACCGTTGGCTCGTTCTCGTTGCCTTCTTCGCCATCACCGGATTCAGCGCCTTCGGCTTCTGCGCTCTGCGCTTCGGCCTCCTGCTGTTCCGGCTGCTGCTCACTGGTTTGCTGTTCCGGCTCTTGCGCCTCGACAGACTTGTCGGTTTCGGGTTCTTCACCCGAGATCACACTTTCAAGGTCAGACATGGATTCCCCGTCTCGTGAGGTTTACGAAACGCCCGTTAGCCCGGCGGCGGCATTTCGCCCGTTATGGGTCGGCGGCACCCTTGCGCCCGATTAAAGCCCGGCGGCGGCTTGCAGGCGCTCCAACTGAGCTTCCTGCATAGTCTTGACCGCATCGGCGTAGTTTTCCTGCGCCTGTGTCTGGGTCTCGACTATCTCGGCTTGCGTCTTCGCAAGTTCAGCCTGCGACTTCGCCATTTCGGCCTGCTCCTGCGGGCCGGGCTGTCGCTGCTGCATCATTTCAAGCAATTTCTCTTTCTTGCTGGCGGGCATCGTCGGGTCAGCCTCGATAAGAACGTCCGGCGGAATGATCTGCCCGTATTTCATCAGCGCCTCGAAGGTTTCGCCCGCAAGCGTAATCCGGTCGGGCGCCTCTTCAAGAATAATATCCACCTGCATCCGCGTCACATCGTTCTGCACGTCCACAACGGCAGACAGGCGCGGGTCATTCGGGCGAAGCTGCATTTCCATCGCCACCTGCTGCACTTGTTCCGGCGGCATTTGCCCAAGCATCTGCCCAAAGGTGACGGGTTGGTTGATTCCGGCAAAGCGCGTGTTGCGCTCGTCGTCGGTAATCCGAACCCATTTCTCGCCGGTCCAGAACTGCTTAATGCGCTGCCAGAACGCCTCAAAACACCGCTGGGTGAAGTGGCGCAGCTCATCCATTTCCGGCGCGATTTCCACCATGCCGCCTTGTTGACGGGCCAGGACAGCGCGACCGGACGAACTTTCGCCCGTTTCGCCTTCAAGGGCCGCGTTGGCCCCCATCATGTCAATTTCGGCCTTGGCCTCTTGCAGAAGCGATGCGTGAGCCGACGCCATGTCGGCGGTCGGCAGCACCTCGAAGTCATCCGCTTCCGCCTCCACGATGCCGTCGGGGCGGGCCAGTTCGCGGCTCAGTTCCCGGCGGTTCATCGCAGCGCCCGGCGCAACACGGACCTGCCGCATAGTCATCAGGTGCAGCGCCTTGGAGCGGCGCTTGTTCACCTCGTCCTGCGGGCCGAACATATCCCGCACAATCCCGTATCGGTCGTTATCCCGCCCAACGTAAAGCGACTGCATGATAAGCGGGCAAACGCTTTCGCCGTATTCGTCCACATACGGACTCTCACCTTCGCCCAGCTTGTCCTTTTCGACAAACTTGCACCAATACCAGACGCCAGCCTTGTTATACCACATCAGCACGACACGGACGCGATTGCGCTTGGCGTCATACCAAAGCCCGCCACTGGGGCGGTCGTCGTAAGTGTCGGACAGCGATTGCGCGTCCGTCTGCATCTGTTCGATGATCCGCTTCTTGTCCGGGTGCTCTTCCAGCAGGTCTTCCTTGTCCTGCCAGACAACCGCGCCGAGATACCGCGCGTCGGAAAAGTCATGCGCCCGGCTATATGGGTCGTAAAACAGCCGGTCCCACGGGTAATGATTTACGACAATATCCACGTCGCCGTCACGCTTGGCCCGGTGGACAATCTCCACGCCGCCGAACCCCTCAACCAGCATGTTTTCCCAAACCGAAGATTTCTTGCGGTCGAACTGCGTATTATCCGCCACGAAGCGCAGCGCGTCCGTTGCCGATTCCGCCGCGCCTTCATCCTCCGGCGTGCGCGGGAACGCCTTGGGGTCTGTGCGCTGCTTGACTTCCAGCCCTTTCAGCCACTGAATCTTGCGGCGGACACGGTTGATAACAATGGGCGGCTGACCGCGCTTTTTCAGCGCCGACATTTCCGCCTCTGTCAACTGCTTCCCGTCCCAATAATCGCGGGCCCGTTCTGCTTCACGGCGGGCGTCATACGTTACACGCTCGGCCTCATTGAACTTTTCAACAAGCGATGCAACGTCCATAATCAGGCAACCTTCCAGTCAAAACCATCTTCCAGGTCTTCGCGGCGCTCGTAGCGGTCACGACGACGGGGCGCGTCAAACACGGTCGGCAGCATCTTGCCCTTGCGGTGCAACCCCTCCACCGCGTAGCGCAGCGCGTCCATAAGATGATTGTTGGCGTCCTCGATGACGGGCAGAATGTCGCCCGTTTTCTTGTCGGTCTTGTAAGCGTAGTTCCGAAACTCGTTAATCGTGTTCACGCAAAGCGGGTGGATCACGATGTCCATGCCCTGCAAAAACATCACCCCGTCCTCAATGCTGCCCTTGCCCTTCTTGGCCGGGCGCATCTTCGGGAAGCCGTGGCGCTTTACATAGTCGATTGTCTCGGGCCGGGCGCTGTCTGCCGTCACCGGCCAAAGCGAGGCGTTGGGCAGGCCATTCAACAGCACCGGAAGGCGCTCATTCGGAACGCCAACCTCGTAAACCTCCGCGTCGATGTAAAGCGTCTGCCTGTCAATGACGCAGCACCGAAGCCCGGCACTCGGGTCTTTCGCAAAGCCCCAATCCACGCCGTAGAACCAAACCACGTTTTCCGGCGGCGTCATTTCGCCAACCCGCCAGTTGCGGAACACCCGCGCCTCTGAAAGCCCGCGATACTCGCCTAGCCACACATGGCTATACTTGTCAGGATCGCGCTTGCGGTCGCGTTCCATGTCTTCCCGCAGGCTTTCGGGGAACCACGGGTTATCCGCCGCATTCGCCTGGATCACCACAGCGCCGTCCGGCGGGCTTTGCCGCAAGAACTCAACCGGGTCGTCTTCGCTTTCCGGGTTCCAGCTAAACCACAATTCACTGCCGTTTTTGCGGATCGTCGGAATTAACAGATCCAGCGAATACTGCGATGCCGTTTGTGCTTCCTCCCACCAAGCGCGATCAAAGCCCTCAAGTGACTTAATGGACGCCGCCGTGTGGTTTTGCATCCCCCGGAAAATCGCTCGCCCGCCACTTGCCGGACAGCGGATTTCCTTGTCCGTCGCCTCGAAATAGTCATCCAGGCCAAATTCGGTAATGCGCCCCTCGATAAGCGCCTTCACCGAATCCGCGATAGAGTTCTGCACCTCCCGAACGCATAAGACATTCAGGCCGCTAAGTAGCGCGTCAATTGTTTCTCCCGCCCAGAACCAAGACTTGCCGGAACCGCGCCCGCCGTATGTGCCCTTGAAGCGCGCCGGTTTAAGCAAAGGCTCGAAGACCGGCGCAACAGGTATTTCAACGCGCAATCCGCTTCACCAGTTCAAGCTGGCCGTCAATGGTCGTGTTGCTATCAACAGTCTGCTTGGGCTTGCCATCCAGCCTGTCGCCAATTTCCCGCAGAGCCGTCGTGTCGCCCTCTAGGCCAGCGTCCACCAGCTTATCCGCAAGACGGTCCAGCTTCTTCGGTTTGCCCTCTTCATTTTCGAGCCTGCGGTTGACCGCACGCATTACAGCATCGGCCCAGAACTTTTCGCCCTTTCTGCCTGCCATTGTTGCGATCTAACCTCTTTCCGTTGCTTGTATTTCTTGTCTAATTTTTGCGTCGCGCTCATACCAGCCGAGCGTCCTTGAGCCTGACTTTGCTATTTCCAGGACGACGACGTTAAGCGCCGGGATGAAAGCCATTCACCAAGTGTAATCGCTGAGTGGATCGTAATCGGACTTGATGCCCGTCATGATGCGGAAGCGGTCGCGCTTAACAATGGCGATATTATACTTGACGTACCCATCCTGATTTCCTATCTTGGGATCAAGGAGATACGCCATGTCTGTTCTTTCCCGCCCCGAGTTTCACAACGAAGAAGCCGCCTACGCATATGTTGAGGCGCGGGTCTGGCCGGAAGGCCCGACCTGCCCGAAGTGCGGTGAGCGTGAGCGCGTGTCCAAGATGCAGGGCAAGAGCACCCGCATAGGCGCGTACAAGTGCTACAAGTGCCGAAAGCCCTTCACCGTGAAAGTCGGCACCATCTTCGAGTCCAGCCATGTGCCGATGCACCTTTGGCTGCAAGCGATCTACCTGATGTGCGCCAGCAAGAAGGGCATCAGCAGCAACCAGCTGCATCGCACCCTCGGCGTCACCCTCAAGACCGCCTGGTTCATGTCGCACCGTATCCGAGAAGCGATGCGCGAAGATGGCGAGTTCTTTTTCGGCTCGGGCGGCGGCGCCGTTGAAGCCGATGAAACCTTCATTGGCCGCGCCGAAGGCAAGAAGGTGCGCAGGGGCGTTGGACACAAGCGCAAGGTGCTTTCGCTCGTGGACCGCGACACTGGTCGCGCCAAGTCGGTTGTCGTCAAGGATCTCAAGAAATCCACCGTTCTGCCGATCCTGCGCGAAAACATCGCCCGAGAGGCCCGTATCTACAGTGACGAAGCAAGCCACTACAGCACTCTCAATCGCGACGGATACAGCCATGAATGGGTGAACCACCGCGCCGACGAATACGTGCGCGGCGACGTCCACACCAACACCATCGAAGGCTATTTCTCGATCTTCAAACGCGGGATGCGCGGCGTGTACCAGCACTGCGCTGAGAAGCACCTGCACCGCTATCTGGCCGAGTTTGACTTCCGCTATAGCAATCGTCAGGCTCGCGGCGCTGACGATACCGTGCGCGCTGATCTGGCGCTGCAGGGCATCGTCGGAAAGAGGCTCACCTACGAAACGATTGGTGTCTGATGCCAAAGAAGAAGAGCGAACTGAACCCGGAAGAGCAGGCGGAAAGGTTCCGCCGAGCCGTAGAAGAACTCGAAGCCTCTGGCGAACTAAGCGCCACCGAGGCCGAGGAAAGGTTTGAGCGCGCGATGGATAAGATAAGACATCACAAAGAGGACAATCCGAATTGATAGTCACTCACAATTGAGCGCATGTCGTCATTCAGTAGTTCCCAAAAATCTCTCCGATGGGGTGTAAAAGCTCTCGATGAGCTTGAATCTGTCATTGGGCACTTTTTCAGTCTCAACCCATATGCTCGAAGGGCCTATGTTGACCCGAAAACGCAAGAGCAGGTTATTGAGTACGTCAGGACAATTGATTTCCCGCTTGATGAGATTGAGCGGCGCTTTAACGAATCCATGCTCTGCTTTAGGAACGCCTTTGACCAAGCCGCCTTCGCCGCTTGTGCCGCCATCGACAAGACAATCAGACCTAACGACACAATCTATTTCCCTTGGGCGGATTCTGAATCCGGGTGTGAAAAGCGACTGCGAGGAAAAAGCTGTAAGATCCCTGAAAAGCTCTGGCCTACGTTTCTCGGACTCAAGCCATACGGCACTTTGGACTCTGGTACGACCGATGAATACGTTTCGAGAGAGCTCGCTAAAGTAGCCAACAGGAAGCACTCCACCGGCTTCGCCGTTGGCGGCGACATCGCCCGCGCGTTGGGGCCCGGGAAGTTCGTTATCACCGATCCCGCAGGCGTCACTTGGGCCCCCCCAAAAGACAGAACGTGGGACCCGATGAAAGAGCAGATAGAAATCCTCCGATATCCACCGGGCATGGAATTTCATGGCCAAGAGACAGTCTACTTCAATGTAGTCTTTGACCGCTCCACGAGCCTTAAAGGCACGCCAATTGTCCCTGCTCTTCGCTCTTTTTCGGCAAAGGCGGAGCATTCCATCGAGACGCTGATGACTGAAATCGCTCGGATCACGCGCGGCTGAATACGGGCTCATTCACCCCCCCCCCNGCCGCGCCTAGGTTGGG
>PR_CR_10_Liq_3_inCRDRAFT_1000435_pt1 | contig 11323 bp, 8 predicted proteins | sample PRCRCaboRojoPR_2_FD_10240 | JGI IMG/M metagenome (IMG submission 10240)
TTGCCAAGCAGGTTCTGCCGGAAACGGCCCTGCTTGCCCTTGATCATGTCCGCCAGCGACTTCAGCGGCCGCTTGTTGGTGCCGGTAATCGCCCGCCCGCGGCGGCCGTTATCGAGCATGGCGTCCACCGACTCCTGCAGCATGCGCTTTTCGTTGCGCACGATGATGTCCGGTGCCGAGAGATCCAGCAGCCGGCGCAGGCGGTTGTTGCGGTTGATCACCCGCCGGTAGAGATCGTTGAGATCGGAGGTGGCAAACCGGCCACCATCCAGCGGCACCAGCGGCCGCAGATCCGGCGGCAGCACCGGCAGCACGGTCATGATCATCCACTCGGGGCGGTTACCCGACTCGAGGAATGACTCCACCAGCTTGAGCCGCTTGGACAGCCGCTTGATCTTGGTCTCGGAGTTGGTGGCGTCCATCTGCTCGCGCAGCTTGTCCGTCTCTTCCTGCAGATCCAGGTTCTTGAGCAGGTGATAGACCGCCTCGGCGCCCATGCGGGCATCGAACTCGTCACCGTACTGCTCCATGGCGTCCAGATACTGGTCGTCGGTGAGCAGCTGGCCCTTCTTGAGCGGGGTCATGTTGGGCTCGATGACCACGAAGGCCTCGAAGTAGAGGATGCGCTCGATATCGCGCAGCGTCATATCCATCAAAAGGCCGATGCGCGAGGGCAGCGACTTCAGAAACCAGATATGGGCCGCCGGGCTGGCCAGCTCGATGTGGCCCATGCGCTCGCGCCGGACCTTGGCCAGGGTGACTTCGACGCCGCATTTCTCGCAGACCACGCCCCGGTGCTTGAGCCGCTTGTACTTGCCGCAAAGGCACTCATAGTCCTTGACCGGGCCAAAGATCTTGGCGCAGAAAAGCCCGTCCCGCTCCGGCTTGAAGGTGCGGTAGTTAATGGTCTCGGGCTTTTTCACCTCGCCAAACGACCACGACCGGATCTTCTCCGGAGAAGCCAGTCCGATACGGATGGCGTCGAAATCGTCGAGCTGCGCGCCCGGCTGCTTGAACAGATTCAGTAGGTCTCTCATATCGGCTACCCGTTCAGTCCTGCTCGAGCTCGATATCAATACCGAGGGAGCGAATCTCCTTGACCAGCACGTTGAAGGATTCGGGCATGCCCGCTTCCATCTGGTGCTCGCCGTCGACGATGTTCTTGTACATCTTGGTGCGCCCGGCCACGTCGTCGGACTTGACCGTGAGCATTTCCTGCAGCGTGTAGGCGGCGCCGTAGGCCTGAAGGGCCCAGACCTCCATTTCGCCGAAGCGCTGACCGCCAAACTGCGCCTTGCCGCCCAACGGCTGCTGGGTGACCAGGCTATATGGCCCGGTAGAGCGGGCGTGCACCTTGTCATCCACCAGGTGGTTGAGCTTGAGGATGTGCATATAGCCCACGGTCACCGGCCGATCGAAGGCATCACCCGTGCGGCCGTCCCAGAGCTGGGCCTGGCCGGTCTCGGGCAGTCCCGCCAGACGAAGCATATTCTTGATTTCGTCCTCGTTGGCGCCGTCAAAGACCGGCGTGGCCATGGGCACACCCTCGCGCAGGTTCTCGCAGAGCTCGATGACCTCCTGGTCGCTCAAGCTATCCAGTGCCTCCTGCTTGCCGCTGGAGTTGTAGACCTTGGCCAGAAAGTCCCGCAGCTCGGCGACCTTGTGCTGGGCATCGAGCATCTCGGCGATGCGCCGCCCCAGCCCCTTGGCCGCCCAGCCCAGATGGACTTCGAGGACCTGGCCGACGTTCATGCGGGATGGCACACCCAGCGGCGAGAGGACCACATCGATGGGCTCGCCATCGGCGGAATAGGGCATGTCCTCGACGGGCACGACCCGCGAGATCACGCCCTTGTTGCCGTGGCGGCCGGCGAGCTTGTCACCGGCCTGGATGCGGCGTTTGACGGCCAGATACACCTTGACCATCTTGAGCACACCCGGTGCCAGGTCGTCACCGGCGGTGATCTTGGCCTTTTTCTCCTCATAACGCTCGTCAAAGGCTTCGCGCTGGGCCTTGAGCTGGGCCTGGACCGCTTCGAGCTGGTTCATGGCCGCCTCGTCGCGCAGCCGGATCTCGAACCAGCGCTGCCGATCCACGCCCTGCAGATACTCGGCGGTAATCTTGCTGCCGGCCTTGAGCTTGTCCGGACCGCCCTCGGCGACCTGGCCGATGAGCGCCTGCTCGAGCCGGGCAAAGGCGTCGTCCTCGAAGATCCGGTACTGATCGTCCAGATCCTTTTTGACGTCGGCCAGGGCATCGGCCTCGATGGAAAGCGCCCGGGCGTCTTTCTCGACCCCATCCCGGGTGAAGACCTGGACGTCCACCACGGTGCCGTCCATGCCCGAAGGCACCCGCTGCGAGCTGTCCTTCACATCCGAGGCCTTCTCGCCAAAGATCGCCCGCAGGAGCTTTTCCTCGGGGGTGAGCTGGGTCTCGCCCTTGGGCGTGACCTTGCCCACCAGGATGTCGCCGGCCTTGACCTCGGCGCCGACATAGACGATGCCCGACTCATCCAGTTTGGAGAGCGCGCTTTCGCCCACATTGGGGATATCCCCGGTGATTTCTTCCGGGCCAAGCTTGGTATCCCGCGCCACGGCGGTGAGCTCTTCGATGTGGATGGTCGTGTAGCGATCCTCTTCGACCACCTTCTCGGAGATGAGAATGGAGTCCTCGAAGTTGTAGCCGTTCCAGGGCATGAACGCCACACGCATGTTCTGCCCCAGCGCCAGCTCGCCCATGTCCGTAGACGGCCCGTCCGCCAGCACATCACCCCGGGCGACGGTATCACCCGGCTGGACCAGCGGTTTCTGGTTCTGACAGGTGTTCTGGTTGGAGCGGGTGTACTTGGTTAGGTTGTAGATATCGACACCCGGCTCACCGGCCTGGGTCTCGTCATCATTGACCCGCACCACCACCCGGGCGGCGTCGACCTGGTCGACCACACCGCCGCGGTCGGCCACCACGGTGACCCCGGAGTCGATGGCCACGGCCCGCTCCATGCCGGTCCCCACCAGGGGCTTTTCGGCCCGCAGTGTCGGGACGGCCTGACGCTGCATGTTCGAGCCCATGAGCGCGCGGTTGGCGTCATCATGCTCGAGGAAGGGCACCATCGAGGCGGCCACCGAGACGATCTGCTTCGGCGAGACGTCCATGTACTGGACCTTGTCCGGCGAGGACATGCCGAATTCGTTCTGGTGGCGGATGGAGATCAGCGAATCCACCAGGTGGCCGTTTTCATCCACCCGGGCGTTGGCCTGGGCGATGATGTAGCGGCTCTCCTCGATGGCCGAGAGATACTCCACCTGATCGGTGACCCGGCCGTCCTCGACCCGGCGATAGGGGGTCTCGAGAAAGCCGTAGCTGTTCAGTCGCGCATAGCAGGCCAGCGAGCTGATCAGCCCGATGTTGGGCCCCTCGGGGGTCTCGATGGGGCAGACCCGGCCGTAATGGGTGGGATGGACGTCGCGCACCTCGAAGCCGGCCCGCTCGCGGGTCAGCCCGCCCGGGCCCAGCGCCGAGACCCGGCGCTTGTGGGTCACCTCGGAGAGGGGATTGTTCTGGTCCATAAACTGTGAGAGCTGCGAAGAGCCGAAGAACTCTTTCATCGCCGCTGCCACGGGCTTGGCGTTGATCAGCTCCTGGGGCATCAACCCCTCGCTCTCGGCCAGGCTCAGGCGCTCGCGCACGGCCCGCTCGACACGGACCAGCCCGACGCGGAAGTTGTTCTCGGCCATCTCGCCGACACAGCGCACCCGGCGGTTGCCGAGATGATCGATGTCATCGACGGTGCCTTTGCCGTTGCGGATGTTGATGAGCTCGTTGAGCACCGCAAGGATATCGTCGTTGCTGAGTACGCCACTGCCTTCGACCTCGTCGCGGCCGACCCGCAGGTTGAACTTCATCCGCCCGACCGCGGAGAGATCGTAACGATCCTCGCTGAAGAACAGATTGGCGAACAGCGTCTCGGCCGCATCCTTGGTCGGCGGCTCGCCCGGGCGCATCATCCGGTAGATCTCGACCAGCGCCTCGAGCTGCGTGGCGGTGGTGTCGATCGCCAGGGTATTCGAGATGTACGGCCCCTGGTCGAGATCGTTGATGAAAAGCGTCTGGAACTTCTTGATCCCGGCCTCGCGCAGTGTGCCGATCAGCTCTTCGGTGATCTCGGTGTTGGCCGCAGCGAGCACCTCGCCGGTGGATTTGTCGATGAGATCCTCACCCAGCATCCGGCCGACCAGATAGTCGTCAGGCACCTGCAGCTTTTTCAGCCCGGCCTTGTCCATCTGCCGGATATGACGGGCCGTGATACGCCGGCCCGACTCGACGATGACATTGCCCTCGCCGTCCTTGATATCGAAGGTCGCCGTCTCGCCACGCAGACGCTCCGGGACCAGCTCCAGGTCGGCACCCTTTTTGCGCAGGGTGAAGGTGTTCTTCTCGAAGAAAAGATCGAGGATCTGCTGGTTGTCATACCCCAGCGCCCGCAACAGCACCGTCGCCGGCAGCTTGCGGCGCCGGTCGATGCGCACATAGATGGCATCCTTGGGATCGAATTCGAAATCGAGCCATGACCCACGGTAGGGGATCACCCGGGCCGAGAACAGCAGCTTGCCCGAGCTGTGGGTCTTGCCCTTGTCGTGGTCAAAGAACACGCCAGGCGAGCGATGCAGCTGCTGGACAATCACCCGCTCGGTGCCGTTGACCACAAAGGTGCCATTGCGGGTCATGAGCGGCATCTCGCCCATGTACACCTCTTGCTCGCGGATGTCCTTGACCGTGCGGGTGTCCTTGTCATTGATGACCAGACGGACCAGCACGCGCAGCGGCGCGGCGTAGGTCAACCCGCGGAGCTGACACTCCTTGACGTCGAAGGCCGGCTCGCCGATGCGGTAGCGCACGTACTCAAGCCGGGCGCTGCCGGAGTAGCTCTCGATCGGAAAGACCGAATCGAAGGCCGCATGCAGGCCCTTGGCCTCGCGGCTGTCCGGGTCATGATCGAGCTGCAGAAAATCCCGATAGGATTCGATCTGCGAGGCCAGCAGATAGGGGACATCCAGGATGTTCGGCTGCTTGCCGAAATCGTTGCGGATGCGCTTCTTTTCAGTGTAAGAGTAGGCCATCGAGGTTCCTCAACCAGGTTGGGTTCCGCCATGTGCAAGGCTTCGGGTGCTTGCCGCGTGCAAACCCCCGCAGACTTGGACATGCCGGCCGGGGCGGGGATTCCGCCGGTCGTCCATGCATTGTGTGTAAACGGCAAAAGGCCGGTGGCCATAACGGCCACCAGCCCTGCCAACGCCGGCTTGCGGCGTCGCCGCCACCGAGCGCTTACTTGAGCTCGACAGTGGCACCGGCCTCTTCGAGCTGGGACTTCAGCTCGTCGGCCTCTTCCTTGCTGGCGCCTTCCTTGACCGGTGCCGGGGCACCCTCGACAAGCTCCTTGGCCTCCTTGAGGCCCAGGCCGGTGGCGCCGCGAACGGCCTTGATGACACCCACCTTGTTGTCGCCAAAGCCGGCGAGGATGACGTCGAACTCGGTCTGCTCTTCGGCAGCCTCGCCCTCGCCACCACCGGCGGCAGCCGGCGCAGCGGCCACGGCGGCAGCGGCAGTGACACCAAACTTCTCTTCCATGGCCTCGATGAGGTCGACGACCTCCATGACGCTCATGTTGGAGATGGTCTCGAGAATATCTTCCTTGGAAACGGCCATCGTCTTTTCTCCTGGCTGATTCGGTTCAATAAAAATGCGTTACGGCAGTGACGGAGGTCGCGGCCTACTGTTTGGCGTCCTTGACCGCAGAGACGGTGCGCACCAGCTTGCCCGGCACCTCGTTGAGGGTGGTGGCAAGCTTTTGCACCGGCGCCTGCATGGTCGCCATCAGGCGACTGATCGCCTCATCGTAGGTCGGCAGTGTGGCAAGCCGGTCGATTTCCGAGCCGGGGAACTTCTCCCCGCCCACGGCCAGCATCTTGACCACAAGCTGCTCGTGTTCTTTGGCAAAGCCCTTGAGAACACGGGCCGCCGAGCCCGGATCTTCCTGCGAGAATGCCAGCAGCAGCGGACCCTCGAGCTCATCGCTCATGCACTCAAAGTCCGTGCCCTCTACGGCGCGTTTGGCCAGGCTGTTCTTGACCACACGCACATAGACACCCGCATCGCGGGCCTGCACACGCAGGGCGTCCATCTCGCCGGCACTCAGGCCACGGTACTCTGCCGCCAGGGCAGAGTGGGCTCCGTTGGCCACTTCGGCGACTTCCTGCACCATCCGCTTTTTCTGTTCCAGACTTACGCCCATCCAAATGCCTCCTGGAACGGCGGTTGGTCACGGTATGCGGCCCGAAAGCCGACATACCCCCTAACGGTGAACCCGCGCAGGAAACCCGTCCTGTCCCGGTCACACCGTCTACCGCTGGCGGCCCGAGGGCCTTTCGGCGGTTGCCCGCACCAAACGGTCTTTGACGGCCGTCTTGACGACAGCCTCGGCCGCCCGCGGGCGGCCGATTCCCGAGCGTGCCGGCCTAGGCCAGCGCGCTCAGATCCACTGGCACCCCCGGCCCCATGGTCGTCGAGACCGTGGCGCGCTTGAGGTAAACCCCCTTCGAGGATGCCGGCTTGACCTTCTGCAGATCGCTGATCAGCGCCTGCAGGTTCTCCACCAGCGCCCCGGGCTCGAAATCGGCCTTGCCCAGGCTGCAGTGGATCAGCCCGCCCTTGTCGGCGCGATAACGCACCTGACCGGCCTTGGCGTTGTTCACGGCTTCACCCACTTCGGCGGTCACTGTCCCCACCCGCGGGTTGGGCATCAGGCCACGCGGGCCCAGCACCCGACCGAGCTTGCCCACCACGCCCATGGCGTCGGGGCTTGCGATGACCACGTCATAGTCGAGCTCACCGCCCTGCATCCGCTCGGCCAGATCGTCCATACCCACGGCATCGGCGCCGGCGGCCTGGGCCGCTTCGGCATTGGCGCCCTGAGCGAACACCGCCACGCGCACGGTCTTGCCCGTGCCGTTGGGCAGCACGGTGGAACCGCGCACCATCTGATCGCCCTTGCGGGGGTCGATGCCGAGGTTCACCGCCACATCCACCGACTCGGTGAACCGGGCGGTGGAGAGCTCCTTGAGCAGGGCAAAAGCCTCTTCAGCGGGGTAGAGGCGCTCGCTGTCGATCTTCTCGGCGAACACCTTCTGGCGTTTGGTCAGCTTGGCCATGGCTTACACCCCCTCCACTTCGAGGCCCATGCTGCGGGCAGAACCGGCGATGGTTTTCACCGCCGCATCCATATCAGCGGCGTTGAGATCAGGCCACTTGGTCTTGGCGATCTCCTCGAGCTGCTCACGGTTGACGCTGCCCACCTTGTGGGTGTTGGGCGTGCCACTGCCGGATTTCAGCCCGGCCGCCTTTTTCAGCAGCACCGCCGCCGGTGGCGTTTTGGTGATGAAGGTGAAGCTGCGGTCCGAGTAGACCGTAATGACCACCGGAATGGGCAGGCCGTTTTCCATCTCCTGGGTCTGGGCGTTGAACGCCTTGCAGAACTCCATGATGTTCAGGCCATGCTGACCCAGCGCCGGCCCCACCGGCGGGCTGGGATTGGCGGCCCCGGCCGGGACCTGCAGCTTGATGTAGGCTTCGACTTTCTTTGCCATCTAGTGGACTCCTGATGTGGGTGGTAACGCCAGGGGCTCTCACCCTGGCTCCCCGGACGGCGCGACGCCGCCGTTAGGCCTTCTCGACCTGACTGAAATCGAGCTCCACCGGTGTGGAGCGACCAAAGATCAGCACGGCCACACGCAGCCGGCTTTTCTCGTAGTTGACCTCTTCGACCACGCCGTTGAAGTCGTTGAACGGTCCGTCGGTGACGCGAACGACCTCGCCCACCTCAAACAACACCTTGGGACGGGGCTTCTCGACCCCCTCCTGCACCCGGTTGAGGATCTGATCGGCCTCGGCATCCGAGATGGGCGTCGGCCGCCCCCGCGAGGCCCCGATGAACCCCATCACCCGGGGCACGTCCTTGACCAGGTGCCAGGTGTCATCGGTCATGTCCATCTGCACCAGGACATAACCGGGAAAAAACTTGCGCTCGCTGCGCTTTTGCTGACCCTCTTTCATCTCCACCACTTCTTCGGTGGGCACGAGGATCTCGCCAAACTCATCTTCCATGCCGGCACGCGCAACGCGCTCTTCCAGCGCCTTTTTGACCTGGTTCTCAAAACCGGAATACGCATGGACCACGTACCAGCGCTTCGTCATGAGTGATCAGCCTCCAGGGCGTACCAGGGCGCCGACGCCCCACATGAAAAACATATCCATCAACCACAGCAGAATGGCCACGATGAACACCATCACCAACACGATCAGTGTGGTTTGCAATGACTCCTGCCGGGTCGGCCAGACGACGCGCCGCAGCTCCTGACGGGCCTCCTGGGCGAACGCCCAGGCGTTGCGGCCGGGCTGGCTGGTCATGGCAATGGCAATCGCCAACGCCGCCACCGCCACCATGCCAATCACGCGGATCAGATCAGACTGCCCCTCGAGCAGATAAAAGCCCACGACCCCGGCCAGGAACGTCCCGGCGGCCAGCGCCAGCTTGGCCTTGTCGGTGGTGGTGGTTGTGACCTGTTCGTTTGCGCTCATGAACCCGTAACGCTGTTGGTGGCCGGCTTAATGGCAGGCCAGGAGGGACTCGAACCCCCAACCTACGGTTTTGGAGACCGTTGCTCTGCCAATTGAGCTACTGGCCTATTCCCCGCCGGACCGGCCGTCAAACGGCGAGCCCGGCAGTCTACGCAAAGACGCGGGGCAATGGAAGCCCCGCGTCCTGGTACCGCGAATGGGTCGGGAATTACTCGAGGATCTTCGAGACGACGCCGGCGCCGACGGTGCGGCCGCCTTCGCGCACCGCAAAGCGCAGCCCCTCTTCCATGGCGATCGGCGCAATCAGCGAGACCGTCATCTGCACATTGTCCCCCGGCATCACCATCTCCGTGCCCGAAGGCAGGTCACAGGCACCGGTGACATCCGTGGTGCGGAAGTAGAACTGCGGCCGGTAGCCATCAAAAAACGGCGTGTGACGACCCCCCTCGTCCTTGCCAAGGACATAGACCTCGCACTCGAACTTGGTGTGCGGGGTGATCGAGCCAGGCTTGCAAAGCACCTGACCACGCTCGACCTCATCACGCTTGGTGCCACGCAAAAGCGCACCGATGTTATCCCCCGCACGCCCCTCATCGAGCAGCTTGCGGAACATCTCCACACCCGTGACCACCGTCTTGGTGGTGTCGTTGATGCCAACGATCTCCACCTCTTCGCCGGTCTTCACAATGCCGCGCTCCACACGACCGGTCACCACCGTGCCGCGGCCGGAAATCGAGAACACATCCTCGATGGGCATCAAAAACGCCCCGTCCACCGCACGCTCGGGCTCGGGAATGTACTCGTCCATCGACTGCACCAGACCCACAATCGCCTGCGAGCCCATCTCCGAGGTATCCCCCTCGAGCGCCTTCAGCGCCGAGCCGGTCTGAATCGGAATGTCATCCCCCGGGAAGTCATAGCTCGAGAGCAGCTCGCGAACCTCCATCTCGACAAGCTCGAGCAGCTCGGCATCATCCACCATGTCCGCCTTGTTCAGGAACACCACAATCGAGGGCACCCCCACCTGACGGGCCAGCAGAATGTGCTCACGGGTCTGCGGCATCGGACCATCGGCAGCCGAAACCACCAGAATCGCCCCGTCCATCTGCGCGGCACCGGTGATCATGTTCTTCACATAGTCGGCATGACCCGGGCAGTCCACATGCGCGTAATGGCGCTTGTCCGTCTCGTACTCCACATGCGCGGTGGCAATCGTAATGCCCCGCTCACGCTCCTCCGGCGCATTGTCAATCTGACTGAAATCCTGCGCCACACCACCGTACTCAGACGCCAGCACCTTCGTCATCGCCGCCGTCAGCGTCGTCTTACCATGGTCAACATGACCAATCGTGCCGACGTTCACATGCGGCTTCGTGCGCTCAAACTTCTCCTTGGACACGGTGGTGTTCCCCCTGCACTTCGTCGTGAATAACTGGAGCCCATGGGCGGATTTGAACCGCCGGCCTCTCCCTTACCAAGGGAGTGCTCTACCCCTGAGCTACATGGGCCTTTTGCCTTGGAGCGGGTGATGGGAATCGAACCCACATCATCAGCTTGGAAGGCTGAGGTTCTACCATTGAACTACACCCGCATGCCCGCGCCCGCTGTTCGCGGGCCGCGTGACGGGCGGGCCTTCGCCCGGCCATCACCGCTTCAATCCTGGTGGAGGGTGGAGGATTCGAACCTCCGAAGGCTAAGCCAGCAGATTTACAGTCTGCCCCCGTTGACCGCTTGGGTAACCCTCCAAAAACAAGCCGGTAAGTTTGCTGCCCCAGCCGTTTGCCGTCAAGACTCCAGCGGTGGGTTTTCCGGATTGGGCCATGACTCTCCACAAGTCGGCAAATACATGTCACGGTCGCAGCCTCTCACAACCGTTTCATAGCAGATCAAAGGGCGCTCAGTGATCAATCGGCTACCCCGGTTCGGGGTTCTGCTTCTCGGGGCTTTGTTAGGGGCTTGCGACAACGCCGCGCAGTCGGACCGGCAAACACCAGCGGCAGAGACCTCCCCTGTAGAGACGTTCTCGGTGGGCGTTACCGACGATCTGGTCAACCTGCCCTGGGTGGTCGCCAACCAACAGGGTCTGCTCGATCCGGTCGCCCGCCGGCACGGCATCCGGCTCGAGTTCATCGAGTTCTCCGGCGAACCAAGCGCGCTTCAAGCATACAATCGCGGTCAGATCGATGCGCTGACCATGAACCTGAGTGCGTTGATCAACAGTGCCAAAAGCAGCCAGCACGAGACCCATATCCCTTTGCTTTTTGGCTTCTCGCGAGGGGATCACGGCATTTTCAGTCGGGATATCAAAAGCATCGACGCGCTAAAAGGCAGAGAAGTCCATCTACCACTCCACTCGTCGGGGCATTACCTGTTATTCCGCATGCTCGAACGCAATCAGCTATCCATGGGCACGCTGCGACTGGTCGACACCGCGCGGGCCGACCTGGCGGAGGGCTTTATCGATGGCCGCATCAACACCGTGGTTGCCTCGGGCAGTGCCTTTGGCCGTATGCGTCAGCTTGATGACGCCCATCTGGTGGCCGACTCGCGCTCGCTGTACGGCGAGATCATGGCGGGCTTGATGATTGACGGCGAAACCCTGGATGCAACGCCCGCCCTCGCGACGACGCTCGTCGAGGGCTGGTTTGTGGCCATGGACGCCTTCTTTCCCGACGGCGGTCCACTTGCCCG
>PR_CR_10_Liq_3_inCRDRAFT_1000437_pt1 | contig 11291 bp, 10 predicted proteins | sample PRCRCaboRojoPR_2_FD_10240 | JGI IMG/M metagenome (IMG submission 10240)
CCACCCAATGAGTGAAATTGTTCGGCAGCCATTAACTATATCCTAACTTGTCGCTAATGTATTTATCTGTAACAGTTAATTTATATCGCTGGAATAAAGAACCATACTTCACTTTTTTTAATAAATACAACATGATTACTTCGCAAAAGCCAAGGCCTGTTTGTCAAAATTGTAATTTTGCGTTGGCAAAGCCCAATGGCAAAAGCAAACATGGATTTCAAAAATGGCACAAATATTGTGATGACTGTGCTAAGGCTATATACAGCAAAAAGCATCAGCACTTGCAATACAAAAAAGCTACTTGCGAAGAATGTGGGTTTGTACCAGAAGACCGATGTCAGTTAGATTTAGTTTATCGGGACGGGAACAAAAGCAACAAAGAGAATGCAAATCTGCAAACTCTTTGTGCTAATTGTAGTAGGCTTCACAAAAAAATGATTCGATCTAAAAAGAAATCAGTAATGAATGTTACTGTAGACACAGATACTAGAATTACTTAATTAAACCAACTGCTGTTTTAATTGCAAGCAGAGTTTTTTCTACAGCAATTTTCTTTTCTTCGGTGTCTAACATTTCAGTAATTTTTTCAATATCTAACTCATCTTGTGCTAATTCTTCAAATTCGCTTTGACTAATTTGGTTTGATTCACGCAATACTTTAAGTTCTTCTACTTTTTTACGTTTTTCTTGTTCAAATGCTTGCAAATCCATAATCATTTAATCCTTTTACCAAAAATTTCTAATGCATTGTCACTGGCTACTGCGATGTTTTCACGTTTTAATCTGCAATAAACATCGCTTGGGTTTTCTCTTTCACTAAGTTCTACTGCCAAATTGTTTATTTTTTTATAGATATTTGCAGTGTTATCGTTTAGCGTGTTTTCGCTATATACTAATAAAACAGAACTAAGAAATTTCATTTTATCAATATGATCCTGATTGCAATTTTCTTCTAAAGTACTTACTGCACGAAGTTCTGACAAATATCCAAATTCTACATTATCAAATCTGTTTGGTAATAAACCGCACCCTGTTAGCATTACTGCAAAAATAATTGTTAGTGTTATGTTTTTCATATTTGTATTTATCATATTCTAGATAAATAATACAACACAAAGAGAATTTTAATGAAGCCTTTAAATCATCAAATTGTTGACTTGATCTGTAACGGGGAACATGACAAAGCCAAACTGCTTGTCAATGAGTATGTCCAGCAAGTAAAAAATCAATTGCATGAAGAAGCAGTTGAACAATTATTAGAAATCGATTGGAATGCTCCCGATATCGTTAAAAATGCACTTGATGCCGATATTCAATGCGGTTTTGAAGCAGAGACCCTTTGGACTGATTATGAGTCTGCTGAGGGCAGTGGCGAACTGCCTGACGTATATGATATTGTATCTGAATCTCCTGACTTAAGAGAAGAATATCAAGAGTGGATTCGTGCATCCAAAGAGTTTAAAGAGGCTTATGATTATGCTATGCAAGAATATCGAAACGAATGGGTTTATGCAAATTTAGATAGTAGCGAGTTAGAAGACGAATACCGAGAAGAAGATGGTATAAGTGATGATCAAGAAATTGATCAGGAAAAATTTATTGAATGGTTAGAAGCGTATTTTTATGATTATATACTAGAAGATTATGATGATTCGGCAACCGAAGATGCTGAATTAGCCACCCAAGAAGAACTTAGTTTAGATGATTGGGTAGAAGATGAATACAATAACATGTATAATTTGATGGATGCTTATGGTATTGACCCGCCTAGTGAAGGCGACTTACCACAAATTGCTCAGGAAGTTGAACAATGGGTAGAAAAAAACAGTAAGTTTAAAGAAGTAATACACGGTGATTATCACAGCGGTAGTGGTCAAACTGATGTTTGGCGAGTAGAACCTGATGGTAGTATTAAAGAATTTGATGGTGCGGGCGTAGAAGTAATTTCTCCTGCTTATGACGAACCATCAGAAATGCTTGAAGAATTAGAAAAGTGGCTAACTTTTATGACAAAGCGCCAAGTAGTTTCTATGGAAGATACTGGTTTGCACGTTACTATGAGTATGTCAGAAAAGAAACTTAGTGAACCCAATCGTGTAAAAATGGCAGTTCTGCTAGATGACGAGTATTTGCTTAAAGAATTTGAACGTGAATTTAACCAATATACGCCCAGCCAACTACGAGCACTTAAATCTAAAATACAAGATATTGAAAACGGTGACAAAAAATCAATTGAAGATTTAGAAAAAATATTAGAACCTGCAATATTAGACAGACGTGGCGCTATACACTTTAAAACATCTCGTGATGGTAGCGACAAATTAAATGAGTTTGGTAACCAAATGGTTGAATTTCGTATCATGGGCAATCTTGGTTATGAATTCAGATTCCAAGAAATCAAAAATGCTATTGTAAGATATGCTACTATTATGCAAGTAGGTTATGATGAAACACTTTATCGTAAAAATTATCTTACCAAATTAGCTAGATTGATTGACAAGGCTACAAGTATTGATTTAAGCAACGACAAAACTTCAGTATTTAAAGATGATCTTACTGGTATTCTTACACAGCAAGAATTAAATGTTTTATGCAAATTAAACAATGATGGTAAAGACTTTACCAGCAACAAAAATATTTTAAATAAATTTGCTAAACATTTCGATTTAGATCCAAAACAAGATCAAGATAAAATTAAATCTAGTGTACTTGATGCATTTGGTGAAGAAATTGAAAAATATTGTCAAGAAAGACAAAAAATAGAAATATTTGAACAAATATTAAGCGAACTTAAAATTGATCGTAGCTTAGAACGTTTTAAAGACACGTTGATAAAACAAAAAGATTATACTGGTGCATTAAATCAAATTGTTACTTATATTAGAGTAGGTGAAAACAAAGTAGAACCTAACGCTAGAATTCAACGTTTAATGCGTTTAGCATTAAAAAAATTAAACATTACTACACAAGACCTTATCAAGCATGCCAGTCATTGGGGTGTTTTTCAAGACCCTGAAACTGGTAAACAATATGCAGATGCACTATCTAGGTTGCTTGGTACAGAAATCAAAACACCAGAACCCAAATCAATTAAAAAATTTAAATCACAATCTGGTTATGCGTTAGTAAAAGGCAGCGTACTGCAACCTCTTTTAAACGCAGGTGAACCACTCAAATATTATGATGATGGTTTGGCCATAGACTTAACTGATACAGATATAATCGGAAAAATTGGTAAACTTGGCAGAGAATTAGAACCCCACGAATGGACAAGTTCACCAGAAGTAAAAGAATTATCTAAAAAATTAGGCGTACCGATTGCTTATCCTGGTAAAACAATTTATTCTGGCGAACAATTTAATTCTGATCTTTATTATTTGATAACACAAGGTAACGGTAAAATTACCGATTTGCTTTTTAAAGTTGGTATAGATATTTAACTAACGCTTAAACAACCATTGCCACTTTTCAGGCAGTGATTCAAACTTTACCATTCGTTCATAGTACTATTTAACTTTTTATCAAGTTTATTGGGTTAATAGGAAAAAAGAAAGGGTACCGAAGTACCCTCTCTTTCTAGTGCTTTTGAGATTCCTATTAAATCGTTTCGATTTATTGGAAAGTCAAGTTTTGTACAGCGATTTCACCAACGTAATCAGCCGCGTTCCCGAACGAACTCGCGGTGTTAGTTAACTCGATGTAACCATAACGTGTCATGAAGCTGACGACTGGCTCGAATGTCGATGGATCCAGTACAACGCCACTGCTCATTAATGGAATATATGGGCAATAGAACGCTGCCGCGTCAGTTTCACTTGAACCTTTATAACCAACCAATACAGGCTGTGTGTCAGGTGCATATGAATCAACAAATACACGCAAAGAACCGTTCAATGTACCAGCGAACTTAGTGTTAGTTGGTGCTTCGAAAGTTCCTTCAGTTGTACGTGCAAATGCTGAAGTTGTAGCAGACTGAAGAACAGTCAATGCCGCTGAAGATACAACAGCATAGTTACCTGCACCACGACGTGTACGTTGTGCAATCAAGTTAGCAACTCTGTTGATCAATACTGATAGAGCAGCGTGCTCGTCACCAACATAAGTAGCAGTACCTGATACGGTAGACTGGTTGTATGTAAATTCAGTTGAAGCAAGTGTGCGAAGTGACAACAAGATTTCTTGGTCAATTTCAGCAGTAATTTCTTGAGCAAGAGCAGCCATAATTTCTGCTTCTACGTCAATACCATGCTGAGATTGAGCGTCTTGAGCCGCTTCAAACGTCCAGCGTGCTTGCAACTTACGTGATTTAGCTTCAACAGCTTGACGTAAGATTTGAACACTGATTTGCTTACCACCGTTACCTTCTAATGAAGCAGTGTCAGCGCCAGTGTAACCATCTGTGCTAGCCGCATCGCCTTGTACACGCGAATATGCTTGTGCAATCTTGAATGGTGACAACGCTTCTTCACCAGCATTTACCGAAGTAGAGGCTGCTGAGTTGTCTTGTAAAGATTGAGCATAGCGCACACGCAATGTGTGAATTTGTCCAACAGGGCCGGTCATTGGCTGAACACCTACCAACTCGTTAGCAATAACTGTTGGCATAACACGACGGATTACTGGAAGAATCACTCGGTTAAGTGTAGCAATATTACCTGCTGTTGTTGTACCCGCTGTTGATTCAGAGAGTAATTGTTTTTTGGTGTTTTCTAAAACAACACCTACAGTTGAGCGACGGGTTCCATTCAACCCTTCTAACAGGGCCTCTTTGGTCTCGTCCCAACGGCTTTCTAAGAGTGCATTTGACATTTTTTAAATCTCCTAATTATGTCTTATTATTTTAAAGCCCTGCCAGACGCTTTATTTCAATAACATTACTGTTATCATCTAAATCAACTTCCGTTGACTGTTTGGCAGATTTATCGCCAGTTACTTCTGTAACAACAGTAGACTCAGTTAACGCTTCTTTTTTCTTCGAAACTTCGTCACCATTATTAAGAACTGCTGGCAAATACTTATCGAAAGCGTTCTGTAATTTGTTAGTTTGAACACTTTCCAGCAAAGTCTTCATTATTTCAGCCTTTTCTTCATTCAAAGGAGCTAAAAGATCATTTAGTACCTTATCACGTTGAGTAGACTCTTTAATAATTTTTACTTCACGTTCCTTGTTTTCTACTAAGTTCATCGCTTTTTCGATTTTGTTAGTAGCTTCAGCTAGTTGATTTTCTTTTTCTTCTAGTGTTTTCAACAATTTGCGAGTTTCAGCCTTTTCATTTAAGTGTGTAGCACTGAATTCACTTGCAAATGCTTCAAACAACTTGCGTCCAAAGTCATTTTCTCTAGCTTGTTTAATATCTTCTTTAAGTTGTGATAGTTCACCTTTAAGATGTTCTGAAATAGCGCCGCTAACTTTCTTAGAACTTTCAGCGATAAATTTCGCTTTAAGAGATTCTAATTGTTTGCGACCTTCAGCAACTAACTTAACCTTAGCTTCTACTACTGCTTGCTTGTCTTGTGAAAACTCTTTGATTTCACGAGCCAATGCATGAGTAATAAATTTCTCAAGTTTGGCTTGATTTTCCATCTGAAGTTTGCGGTCAGTACGAAGTTCTTTAATCTCTTCTGACAGTTTAGTAACTAAGAATTGATTAAATTTCTCTGCACTTTCTTTCATCTTCATTTGGGCTTTTACGCGGTCTTCGCTAATCGCTTGTCTTTCAGCATGAAATTCTTCAATTTCACTCTTAAGACTTTCAGAAACCATCTTGTCTAGTGCTTCTACCATTACACTTCTATCATGTTCATATCGTTGTGCAAACTCTTCATGCAATTCTGCACGAGCCTGCTGACGAGCTTCATTAAGTTTAGATTCCCAAGCCTCATTGAGTTCTTCGGCGATATCTTCCTTAATTAACCCGCTTTCAAGTAATGGTTTAATAGCATCAAACATGCTGATATCCTCTTTGTTTTATAATTTCAAGTCCTTAATGAGGCGCATTACTTCCTCTTTAAGATACTTTTCTACCTTTTTGTCACCGCTAGCTTCCTTAGCAACTTCTACTAACCTATGACCATGTTTCATGTTCATCAAACCTTCATAGATAGCAGTAGGGTATGCGTTTGGTGCACTAGGTTGGGCGACAACATCTACTGTGATTATTTCAAAATCACTAACACGGCCGTCTAAATCGTTTACATTTCCTGATCCACGACTTGAAACGCCCAATTTTACTCCTGACTCCAACATAGTACTTACTAGTTGACCCATTGGAGTCGGAAGAATCTTTAATTTACCATAGCCATTTGGACCATCCATCCACATGCTTTCAATCATGTGTGATACACGATCTAAATTTATTTTTAAATCATCAGGGTGATCGACTTCGCCTAAAACTGAATAGCCTTCGCCGATTTGATTGTTTAATGTATCTACAGCGGTTTCAATTTCATTCACGGGGTAAACACGCTCATTTGCATTTTTTACCCCGCCTTGAATGAAAATACCTTTCATAAAAAGAGTCTTTAAATCAGACCCTTCTTCTTTAACTGATTCAACCACCATATTAGCGCGGTCAAATGTTAAGTTTTCTCTGAGATACAAAGCCATTGCCTCAGTTCCTTATTTCGCGTATGGACTCTTGTCATTTTCTGCACCATCTTTAGTTACTGGTTTTGGTGCACTTGACAAGTCTACTTTTGCTTTGCCAGCGGGCGCATTTTTAAATGANTCTGCGTCTTTTACGTCTTTTGCTTGCGGTGCTGGACGACCTTTTTCGTCTCCGCCACCTGAGTAATCAACGGGATCGCTATCCATTCCCTCTTTTCCAGAGTTTGCCGCTACTGGACTTTGTTTTTGATCACCATCGTCTCCGTGATGAGGTGAAACTTTTTGAAGTTGAATTGCTTCTTGCATCATGTCTTCGTCTTCTTCTGAGTCTGACTCTACTTCTTCTTCAGAATCAACTTCGACTTCTTCTTTTTCTTCGCCTTCATCGTCCATTTTACCTAGAATTTCTTCAAACTCACCCATGAGTTCGTCTAGTTTGTCTTCAATTCTAACGACTGCATCTTCAACTTCTTCCGAAGAATCATCTTCTTCTGAATCTGCTTCTAAGTCAAAGATTTCTTCAGATTCTTCTCCACCGAAATCTTCTTCTTTTTCTGAATCCATTTTAACTTCTTCATCTTCATCTTCAGAAACGCCCTCTTCTTCAGCGGTAATTTCATCCATCAAATCACCAACGTCTCCTCCCATGTGTTCGTCTTCATCTACGCCCATCATTTCTTCTGCCATGATAGATTCGTAAATACCACGCGATTGTTCTACAACAATTTCATGAAAAAGTTCTTTTGCTTTATCTTCTTCTTCATTAATAATGAAGTTAATTAGCTGTTCATATTTTTTACTGTCCATTATTTTTCTCCTGATATTGAATGGCTTTGTACTATTATTTATGTAATTGACAAAAAAAGTGCGTTATAAGTACGCATTTTTAACATTTTTTGCTTAAAATAGGATATTTTAAAGGGAAGGACCGCCGGAATCGTCAGATTTTGCCCCATATTGGTTTCTGACTTTATTAAGATGTAATGATTTTTCATAAGACCTTACGTCAATCATTCTTCTTAATTTTCTAATTTGACTTAATGTTAATTTGGTTTTTCTTGATGTTCTGTACACAGGTTTGCTGTTGTCGTCATCAACATTTTGCATTCCTGCTATAGGGGCATCAAACATTTCAAATAGTTTCATTTAGATAATCCTCTAATGTATTTATCTTTTTACTCTGCTCCCGGGGGCGGAGGAGGTGCGGGCGGAGCTCCGGGTTCTGCTGATGGTGTTTCTGTTCCAACCGGACCTGCAACATCAGGACCTTCACCTTCGGCTTCTTCTCCTGCTTCAATATTTTCTGCTGTATCAAAATCAGCATCAAAGTTTCCTGTTGAAATTCCTACATTTCTAAGATCAGAACCTTCGGGTTCGGTTTCTACGTTTTCTTTATTTTCTTCAGCCCATAATTTTTCATTTTTAGAAATTTCTTCTTCAGTTAAACCTAAAAATCTTTCCATAGCAAATCGTTTACTAATATAAGGGAACCCTTCTACAGTAGAAAATGTGCTTACTCTTGCGGTGTCTAATTCGCTTTGACGATAGGCAGCAAAGTTTTGGGGAGGATTAAATGTGATATCAAATAAACTGGTGTCAATGTTAAAGCCTCTCCATCGCAAAAACAATTTAAATTCTTCGTCTAGTTTTTGACAAATATAGTTTTGTAATCTTTCACAATACTGATTAAATCTAAACTCTTGAATCATAGCAGTACCAACTCTACCGTCACTTAATGGAGTAGGGTTGTCTTCTGGTCCTGTTGGTAAGTATGAACTAGGTACACGAAGTCCACGTGCTAATCTATTATTAAAATATTTTAAATCATCAATTTCGCCTAAGTTTTGACCGCCTGGTAAAACTTCAATAGAAGATCCTCTGCCTTCAGCAGTCATTGGGAAAAAGTAATCTTCATTCATTGACAAAGGATTGTAAGTAGCATCAACTACACTTTGACCGCCTAATGTTGATGGAATTCTACGCTGGTGAATTTCATTTTTAACACGTTCAACAAAACTCATAGCCATATGTGATGGCATATTACCTACGTCAATTTTAAATAATCTGCGCTCAGGTGCCCTTTGAACTCGGTAAATAAGAATAGCATCTTCTAGTAATTCTTTTTGTTTATAAACTTTAAAAATGTTTTCTAAAATGCTTTCACCAAACGGCCAAAAACGATCTAAGCCTTCGGTAAGCGACAAATGAACAATATGTTTTGCATCAATAGCTGATTCGCTTTGACCCAAAGTAAATCGAGAACCTGTTGTGTTGTATGGCATTGCGGGTACTGTGTATCCGCCTGTGCCGGCGCCTTGTGCTCCTGCTCCAGTGCCACCAAATCCAGTAGCTGGGTTGGCTGCAAAATCTGTATTTGTTTTTTCAGCAACAGTTAAGTTTTGTAAGTTAATGTTCATGTCTTTTAAAACATATTGTTCGGGCAATTTACCCTCACTTTCATTAACAATTACTTTAATAACTTTGACCATATCAACCCAGTATAGTTTAAAATTCTCTGGGTCACGAACAAAAACTTGATCTCCGTATTTTAGAACGTTTCTAAAAATTTTAAACATTCTTGTATCAAGTTCATTTAATTTGCACCATTGATGTAACTGTTTAGTTAACAACTCAACTTCATGAGGCGTTGGTTCTTCTTTAAATTCAAATGAAAAAGGTGTTTTGTTATGATCGTTTTTTTGTGTGGAAAATTCAGAAATAATATCTAAACATGCATTAATCTCAGCATCTACGTCCATCATTTCATATTGATTGTATCGTTCAATACGATTAGGGTGCCCTGTATAAACTTCAGGAAGCCTAGACATATAGTTTTTATATCCAAAGTCTGTGCTTCCAGTTGAACCGCTGCCTTTGCCTGAACTGCTGTTCCAAGCACCAGTGTTGCTGTTTAATCCTGAAATAGGACTAGAAATACCGCTTTTGTTTAGAAACTTTTTTGTATACGCCATTAAAACACTCTCTTATATGTCTACTATTTAGTGCAGGTTAATACGACTGTTTTAATATTCGGTCAGATACTTCATTGCTTGTTTCAAGTTCACTTATCATAACATCTAACTTGCTTGATAGCATTTGCATCATTTCCATTGTAACATCGACATTTCTTTCGAGTGTTTCAGTTGCTTCAGATGTAGTGTCATCTGCTCCTTCCCCGCTAGTGTCAGTAGATGAAGTTTGTGCCAGCTCCATTAAAATAGAGTTTGGATCAAGAGGTGCAACTAATTCAGTGCCATGTAACTCAACTGGAAATCCTGTTTGGGGTCCTGAAAATACTCCGCCTTTGGCTGCTTCTAACTTTTCCTTGGCTCCGCTTCTTACTAATTCACTAATAGAATCTTTGTTCGCAGGATTATTTTCCAAAATACTGTATGTGCCATCACCGTTATCAATTACTGCTTCTTTTGCTAGGCTTCTTGGCCAATCTTCTGCGGTCTGTGCCATCTTCATGGCAATCTTTTCATTTTTGTATTTCTTGCCAGTGGTTTTATCAGCAGACGAATTATCTGGTGCTCCGCCTGAACCACTCGCACCTTGTGCAATATCATCAACAGATTTGGGAGGTCCTGACCCTGCCGAAGTATCAGTACCATCAGCGGTGTCGCTAGCAGTGTCGCTAGCGGTGTCTGAAGTTTGTTCGGGAGATTCTCCCAGTTCTTCTAGTTCTGCCTTCGCGGCTTCTAATGCATTGTTTCTTGCTCTTGCTTCAGGATCAGTGGTAATTCCGAAGAATTTGTCATCGGGACCTGCTTCTTCTTTTTCTGCCTCAAGTTTTTTGATTTGTTCTTTTAATTCTTTTCTTCTTTCTTCTTCTTGAAGCAATTTTTCTTCTTCTTCACGCGCCTTACGAATAGCATCAGCTTCTGCCTCGGTTGTTTCTAACGCTTCTTTTTGCGTGTCAACTCGCTCTTGTAAACTTGCAATAAGTTCTTGTTGTTGCGCTGTGGGGTCTTCTATTGCTAGTAACCCAGCAAGTGCTTGTTCTGTTTCAAATAATTCACTTCTTTTTTGCGATGCTTGTTTTTCTAATTCTGCAAGTTCTTCTAATTGCTCAATTTCTTTTGTATTGCCTTCTAATCTTGCATCATTTAATTGTTCTTGAATCAAAAGGTGATTCATTAATTCATAATCTTGATCTTTTTGTGCTTGAGCCATTTGATTTTGAAGTTCTAATTCTCTTTCTTTGTGAGCAATTTCTTCTTCACTGGCTCCTGTCATTCTCATCGCATCAAGTTCAGCACTTGATTGTTCCATTTCTTGGCTAAAGTCTCGTTTTTCAACGGCATCACCAAACTGTTCGCCGATTGCTTCGCCTATCATGGCTCCGCCTGTTTTACCTGCCCAGGCACCTAAACCGGCCCCAATCAAACCACCAACTGTTGCTCCAATTGGTCCTAACACTGCTCCCATAGCGGCGCCTTTTGCGCCACCTGCTAATGCGCCGGCTGCAACTCCTACACTTTGTCCCGATGTTCTAGTTGAACTTACACTTTGTGCTGATTCAGCCTCTTCAGCACTGATTAAACCTGCTTCGCGCCTTGCTTCAATATCTTCTCTTCGGTCTTGTCCTTCTTTTATAGATTCAGCAACACCAAGCAACGCTCCAAGTGCACCGGCGCCGCCACCAACTTTTAATGCAGTACCCGATAAGCCAGACACTTTG
>PR_CR_10_Liq_3_inCRDRAFT_1000438_pt1 | contig 11259 bp, 7 predicted proteins | sample PRCRCaboRojoPR_2_FD_10240 | JGI IMG/M metagenome (IMG submission 10240)
CATGAATGAGAATGGCTTGATTCGTGCTCGGGAATTCTTGCACAAATAATACGGTGGCCGCCCCCATCATGATGGTCAATACAATCTTTAAAATTCGATATAACGCCACATGCACTTTCAACCGGACGGAAGAAGTGAAGAGCGTGAATAGATAAACATAGATAATGAGTAAATCAAATGCGCTCATGAATCCCCCAAATAGATGTGTAATAATTGTCAATTTATTATAAATTTATGGTATATTTTTCTCAACGGCACTAAAACGTTTTATATTTAAAAAAAATAAGTTTCAAAAGCAAGGTTTTACGGTGTTTTTCAACCCTTTTACATCAGAGTTTAATCCAACATGATTTGAAAAACATTTTCCAGATATTTATAATTATAGCACCGTCTGTTTTTTATTTTAAGGAGGCTTTCATGTCGCGTTACTCTGATGTTCAAATTGAGCGTTTAAATGCTGATATTCAGGCAAATTTCCCTCATTTATATCCGATAGAAGATTCGATGAAATTATCCTTAGAAGGGGTCTCGCGGTTGGTCATGATTGACCGCTACACCCAAAAAGACCTCACGCTGAAGACCTTAAAAAAAGACGATCTCGTGATTACCATTGTCCGTCACGACCCTAAATTCCCATCCCGAGGGATTGGAAATGTGGTTGCCATCGATGGCGATATGGTCACGATTAAAGTGGAAGATGAATTTTTAGGCAGCACCGAAGATGCCGATGAAAACGGTATGATTCGCCGCACCAAAAGAGAAATCGACAAACCGATGGAACTCTTTTACGAGCAAATCGCCAAACGTCTGGCCAACCACCTTGGTGAAGATGAAAGCGATGAAATAAAAGAGGCCTTCTACCATGAAGTCGCGTCTCAAAACTTGGTTCCTGCAGGCCGTGTCTTATTCGGCGCCGGCTCCATGACCAAAGTCACCTATTTTAACTGTTTTGTCATGCCCTATATTCACGATTCAAGAGGCGGCATCTCCGATCACCGAAAAGAAGTCATGGAAATCATGTCTCGCGGTGGCGGCGTGGGCACCAATGGGTCCACGTTACGGCCTAAAAACTCTTTGGCCAAGGGGGTCAACGGAAAATCCAGTGGCGCCGTCAGTTGGTTGCACGATCTCTCCGAACTCACTCACTTAGTCGAACAAGGGGGGTCGCGTCGTGGGGCCCAGATGATCATGCTTGCGGATTGGCATCCAGACGTCATTGAATTTATCATTTCGAAAATGCAAAATCCCAAAATCTTACAGTTCTTACTGGAAACCTCGCACGATCAACGCATCAAAGATGCGGCTCGCAATAAACTGAAATTCACTCCCCTTTCAAACGAAGAAACGGAAATCAACGAATACATCTTAGAAGCTTCGAAAGCCAATCCTGAACTTTTCAGCAAAAAAATCGTGGATACGGCCTTTGAGCGTTTAAACAAAGGTGGGACGTATTCCGTCAACAATTCTGAATTCTTATCGGGGGCCAACATTTCGGTGGCCATCACGCAAGATTTCATGGACGCCGTTGAAGCCGATGCGTCGTATGACTTAAGATTCCCAGACATCGATAATTATGATGCCGATCAAAAAGCGGCGTATGATGAATTGTGGCAAAAAAGCGGAGACGTCCGTGAGTGGGAGAAAATGGGTTTCCCCGTTAAAACCTACTACACGATTCAAGCCAAAGAACTCTGGAATTTAATTAACATTTGCGCCACTTATTCCGCCGAACCTGGCCTCTTCTTCATCGACAACGCGAACGAACAAACCAACGCCCAATCGTATGAACAAAAAGTGGTGTGCACCAACCCCTGTGGGGAACAACCTTTAGCGCCCTATTCCGTGTGTAACTTAGCCGCCATCAACATGGCCAACTTCGCCAATGATGCCGGGAATGATGCGGATTGGGATAAACTCAAACAAACCATTCAAACCGCCGTTCGTCTTCAAGACAACGTCATTGATAAAACCCATTATTTCCTTGATAAAAACTCCACCCAAGCCCTCGGTGAACGCCGCATTGGCCTCGGGGTCATGGGGCTTCATGACTTGCTGATTTGGGCCGGGTACCGGTACGGATCNAAAGAAAGCTTAGCATTNATTGACAAGCTCTTTAGCTTCATGGCGGAAACCGCCTATGCGACCAGCATTGAAATCGCCAAAGAAAAAGGGTCGTTCCCCTTCTTAGATTCTCAAGCCGCCCGCGAGCGGATGGTCAACACCGGCTACATGAAAAAAATGCCTGAATATATCCGAAAAGGCGTCTTAGAACATGGGATTCGTAACTCCCATCTCCTGACCATTGCGCCGACCGGTTCCACCGGCACCATGATTGGCGTCTCTACGGGATTAGAACCGTATTTCGCCTTCTCCTATTTCCGCAGTGGACGCCTGGGTAAATTCATTGAAGTGAATGCGCCCATTGTTGATGAATATTTAGAAAAACATCCGGAACACAATAAAGAAAAACTCCCCGATATTTTCATCAGTGCGATGGAACTCTCTCCGGAAGAACACGTGGACGTTCAAACCACCATTCAAAAATGGGTGGATTCGTCCATCTCCAAAACCGTCAACGCGCCGAAAGGCTACACCGTGGAAGAAGTTCAAGAAGTCTATCAACGGTTGTACCGTGGCGGAGCCAAAGGCGGAACCGTCTATGTCGATGGATCCCGGGATGCCCAAATCCTCTCGCTTTCCAAAGATGATGATGACAGCCCCAAACAATTCGACATGGCTGAATACGGCATCGATACCCCCGAAGAGAAAAAAGCGCCGAAAGAAGTGAAAGATGCGGGGGCTCGCAGTGACCGCCAAGACCGCAACATCGGCAACGAAGTTGGCGATCTGTGCCCGATCTGCTTAGAAGGGGTTGTGGAAGAAATCGGTGGCTGTAACACCTGCACCAACTGCAACGCCCAATTAAAATGTGGACTCTAAGATGCTCATTTGAGCATCTTTTTTTTGATATACTAAACCCATGATTAAAACCTATCTCATCCAACTCTCCACGCCCCAAACCCCCTCCGATCCCTATGATCTCGAAGAGCTCAAAGAACTCGCATTACAAGTCGGATTAACCCCAAAAGATACTTTCCTTCAACACGGATCCAAACCGACGGCTGCCTTTGGCATCGGAAAAGGAAAAGTGGCGGAACTCAAACGGTTGATTGACGCCAACGCCATTCAAATGGTGGTGTTTTTCAATGAGCTTTCCAACACCCAAATGCGCAACCTTGAAGCGGAATGGGGCGTGGAAGTCATCGACCGGACAATGTTGGTTTTGGAGCTGTTGAGTCAACACGCACAGTCCAATCTTGCGAAAAAACTCGTGGCCATCACGCAAAAAAGATACCTCTTACCGAGGCTTTCAGCCATCACCCAAATCAGCGACCGCCAACAAGGCGGCATCGGCTTAAAAGGGCCTGGGGAAACCGCCCTAGAACTCAACCGACGCGTTTTAGAAAAAGACATCTCGAAACTGCAAAAAGCCATTCAAAAAGAAAAGAAAGTGCGCGCGCAAAATCGGAAACATCGGCTGAAAAAAAGTATCCCGACCATCTCCATTGTCGGTTATACCAATGCGGGAAAATCGACCTTGCTCAATCACTTTTTAGATGGTGCTTCTCCTGAAAAACACGTCTTCGCAAACGATCAGCTCTTTGCAACGTTGGAACCGAAATCTCGCCGCATTGAGCGACCCCACATTCCGCCAATGGTCCTTTCAGATACCGTGGGTTTCATTTCGAAAATGCCCGATCATCTCACCCAGTCGTTCATTGCAACCTTGGAAGAAATCGAAACCTCTGAACTCATCTTGATTGTTCTCGATGCCTCAAGTCCTTTTCTGGATACGCATCTTGAAACGACCCATGCCATGCTCGATCAACTCAACGTCAAAGACATTCCTAAGCTCTATGTCCTCAATAAAATGGACCGAAGAAAAGATGCGGAGGACTTTTTGTTTTACCACCATCCGTATGTAAAAATTTCCCTGAAAACACAGATGGGCTTGGACGCCTTAGAAACCGCCATCATTGAACACTTGTTTGCTTCAAGCATTGATAAAACGTATCTCATCCCTTTCAGTGCCGATCACGTGCAATACCAAATCAAAGAAAGTGCCTGGATTCATCAAGAAACCCAAACGGATGAAGGCACATTACTCCACGTGAAAATTCCGCCTTCGATGCTTTCAAGCTTGAAACATTATGAGGTATAAAAAAAGTCGACTGAGTCGACTTTTTTGTTAGACAATTAACCTTAAGGAATTGAGAATAACGAGAATGGTGGACCCTTCGTGGAAGACCACCCCAATGGGGAGGAGTATCAGTCCGAAGGTATTCACCGTGAGTAAGAAGGCAATGACCGCAATGGAAAAAACAATGTTTTGCGCGATGATGTTTTGGGTTTTTTTCGCCATATCGAAGGTTTCTTTGATGGCGCATAAATCATTACTGATGAGCACAATATCGCTGGTTTCTAAAGACACATCCGTCCCCGAACCCATCGCCACCGACACATCGGCCAACGCAAGTGCTGGGGCATCATTAATGCCGTCCCCCAACATCATAATGGATCCGTACGTTTCTTTGTAGTGTTTCACAAACGCCACTTTATCTTCGGGATAGCACTCACTGTGAATGTGATCAATGCCAATTTTTTGACCAATGACGTTGGCCGTGGTTTCATGATCGCCCGTCACCATGACCGTGATCACCCCACGTCGGTTAAGCGTTTCAATCAATGATTTGGCATCCTCTCTGACTTGATCGGCACATCCATAAAATCCGANCACGTGCCCATCTTGATAGATGCGTACGATGGATTCCCCTTGCGCCATACTTTCTTTCATTTTCGCTTGCAAGGTGGAAGATTCTTCCCCATCAAATCGGCCGACTTGAATGCGTGTGCCATTCACGGTGGCTTCTAAGCCTTGACCCGGGATTTCCGAGGTTTCCACGGAGGCATCGGCTTTTCCGTCGATGGCGTCCACAATGGCTTTTGCGAGCGGGTGCGTGGAGGCCGATTCCATGGCTTTAATCACCGGTTCTAATGCCTCTGAATCCACGCCTTCTTCGAAATATTGCGTTTGGACTTTGGGCACACCATACGTCAGCGTCCCGGTCTTATCAAAAAGCACCACTTTGACTTGATTGATGTTTTCAATTTTTGATCCGCCTTTGATCAATATCTTTGACCGTGAGGCTTTCGATAAGGTCGATAAGATCGCCGGAGAAATGGACGCCACCAAGGCACAGGGGGAGCCCACCACTAAGACAATGATGCCACGGTAAAACGCATCCCCCCACGTGAGCCAGTTAAACAGCGGTGGAATGAGCATAAACGCGATGGCCATCGCGATGACCACATAGACATAAATGCCTTCCACGCGGTCAATGACGGTTTGGGTTTTGGGTTGGTCGTCTTGCGCGGTTTTCACAAAATCAATGATTTTTTGCACAGTCGATTCTTTCGGGTCTTTATCGGTTCTGACATGAATCACACTTTGTTCATTCAGAGTGGAGGCAAAGACCGCATCGTTTTCCTGTTTTTCCACAGGGATACTTTCGCCGGTGATGGTTGATTCATTGAGCGACGTATGGCCTTTGATGATGGTGCCATCCACGGGCACTTGCTCGCCCACTTTCACGACCACCACATCGCCCACATTCAAACTAGCCACCGCCACCACCGATTCCGTCCCGTTTTCATAAAGGGTGGCTTCTTCTGGGGCTAAGTTTAAAAGCGAAGTGAGGGCTTTTTCACTCTTGGCCGTGGTGTATGTCTCTAACGCCCCACTGACCGAAAAGATGAGGATTAAAATTGCCCCTTCGGAAAAATTGTTGGTGCCAAACGCCCCAAGGGCCGCCATGATCATCAGAATTTCAACATTCAAAACTTTGTTTTTGATGGTTTCGGTGATGCCCTCATGCGCTTTGTAATAGCCGCCGATGATAAAGGATGCGGCAAATAATCCGCGTACAAGGAGGCTGGTTTCTTCGACCCAGATTTGAACGATGAAGGCGGATGCTATCAAAATCGCACCGATCAGTGCGAATAAACTTTCATAAAAAACGGATGGTTCGGTGAGTATTTGCTTAATTTTTTGCATAAAAAACCTCACTTAAGGATGTGAGGTTATTATATTGTAATCATTTTAATTTTAAACACGTTTACATTATAAAAATTACAAACGAGCCGCTAAATCGGCATGGTATAGGGATATGTGCTCCATCACTTTTTCCATGGTTTTTAACGGCATCAGCGCTTTTCTGAACGTGGACGCATGGGGAAGGTCTTTCACATAGTGACTGGCCTGAGAACGCATTTCTAAGACGGCGATGTGATCGCCTTTGAGTTCTTTTAGATACGTGGCGTGCTGGGTGAGGATGCGGAACCGTTCGTCTAACGAAGCGTCCGGTAATGTCTCCCCAGACTTTAAAAAATGTTTAATTTTGGGAATGAGCCACGGATTGCCCATGAGCCCTCGCCCAATCATGAGGCCATCGACGCCCGTTTCATCGAGCATGCGTTTTGCATCTTCGGGGGTTTTAATATCCCCATTGCCGATGACGGGAATTGAGACTGCTTCTTTGATGTTTTTAATGGCCTCAAGCGACGCATGCCCATTGTATTTTTGGGCCCGGGTTCGCCCGTGCACGGCGACCCAAACCACGCCAGCTTGTTCGGCCAGTTGGGCCAGTTCAACGCCGGTCATGATCTCATCGTTCCACCCGGTTCTAATTTTTACAGACACCGGTTTATCGGACGCGTCCACCATGGCTTTAAGTAAGTCGTAGGCTTTTGCGGGGTTTTTCATGAGCGCCGCCCCCGCGTCCGTGTTGACCACCTTGGGCACAGGACACCCAGCATTGAGATCAATCACTTGCGCCTGCGAGGATTGATTTACCACTTTGACCGCATGCGTTAATGCGTCCACCTCATCCCCAAATAGTTGCAGGGACACCACGCCTTCATCGGATTTTACGTCCAACATGTCGAGTGTTTTTTGGTTGCGATATTCAATGGCTTTCGCCGAGGTCATCTCGGTCACGGAAAGGTCGATATCAAACTCGGCCATGATGCGTCGGTAGGCCCGATTAGAAATGCCCGCAAGCGGGGCTGCGATGATGGGGACGTCCCCACCAAAATTAATCAGATTTTTCATATCCACAGTGTACTCGAATTCAAAGGCTTTCTCAATGGTCTATGCTATAATGGCCGAAGGTGAAACCAATGGATAAACTGATTAAAGCATACGCATTTGAAAAGATGGCGCGCGTCTATGTGGCCGATACCACAACGCTCGTCCAAGCCGCCAAAGACATTCATGATTTATGGCCCACCGCCAGTGCGGCGCTTGGGCGTTTTTTAACGGCAACTGTCATCATGGGATCGATGTATAAAGGTGCGTTCGATCGAGACGATGCTGAGCTCACCTTACGGGTGGATTCCGATGGGCCGATTGAAGGCATGGTGGCCACCACCAATACCCAAGGGGACGTCCGGGGGTATGTGGGAAACCCGCATGTCTTTTTACAGTATGATTCTGGCAAATTGAATGTCGGAGGCGCTGTGGGAAACGGGCAACTTCACATCACCAAAGATCTCAAAATCCGTGACATATTCACGTCCAGTGTGGAACTGCTCACGGGGGAAATCGCGGAAGATTTTGCCTATTATTTTAAATCCTCTGAACAAATTCCTTCGGTGGTATCGCTCGGTGTGAAAGTCGATGAGCACAACAACATCATTGGTGCCGGTGGCGTCATATTACAGATGCTCCCAGGCTTTAAAGACCATCACTTAACCGACGTCGAAGATGCCTTTAAAAAACTGCCTCATATTTCCTTTATGTTGGAAGATGGACTCACCCCCGAGGCCATTCTCAAAACCATCACGGATGACCATCAAGTGTTGGAATCGATGCCCCTAAGATATCAATGCGATTGCTCCCGAGAAAAGTTCGAACGCGGATTAATTTCCCTGGGCGCCGATGAACTCAATACGATGATTGAAGAAGACGGTCAGATTGAAACCGTATGCCACTTCTGCATGAAAAAATACACCTTCGATGATTTGGATATTCAAACGCTCATCGAAGAGAGTAAAAAATAAATAAGCCATCGTCTGAGACACTCAGACGATGGCTTTTTTTATGGCAGTGGGAAGGGTTGAACTAAAGTTAAGACCGCTTTTTTGAGGGCGGGCAGTTCTTCATCCGTGGCCTTTAAGGCTTGGTCAATCAGTGAGGCCACTTGTTCCATTTCTTTTTCTTTAAATCCCCGGGTGGTGAGGGCCGGGGTTCCCAGACGAATGCCACTGCCCACAAAGGGACTTTCATCATCGTTGGGAATGGAATTTTTATTGCAGGTAATGTTCACCGATTCGAGGCGTTTCTCGGCCCATTTTCCCGTGATGCCTAAGGTGGATTTTACGTCCACTAACACGAGATGATTATCGGTGCCTCCACTGATGATTCTATAGCCCAACGATTGCAAGGAGTCTGCGAGCGTTTTCGCATTCTCTACGATCTGTTTAGCATACGCTTTAAATTCGGGCGTGGCCGCCTCTTTAAAGGCCACCGCTTTCGCCCCAATGATATGCATCAAAGGACCGCCTTGAATGCCTGGGAAAATTTTCGAATTAATCGCTTTAATCAACTTGGCATCGTTGGTGAGAATGAGTCCACCGCGCGGGCCTCTTAACGTTTTATGCGTGGTCGTGGTGACCACATCCGCGTGGGGAAACGGACTGGGGTGAACCCCCGCCGCCACAAGCCCTGCGATGTGGGCCATGTCGACCATCAGATAGGCGCCGACTTTATCGGCCATCGCTCTAAAGCGAGTAAAATCAATCGTTCTCGGNTAGGCGCTATANCCNGANATGATGAGCTTNGGCTTGANCTCCAGGGCNATTTTTTCAATGGCATCATAGTCCAAACGTTCCGTTTTTAAATCTACGCCATAGTGGGTGAAGCTGTAGTCTTCACCGGAAAAACTCATGAAATGACCGTGCGTTAAATGGCCCCCATGATCGAGTCCCATCGCGAGCACTTTATCGCCGTGGTTTAAAAGCGCTCTAAAGACGGCTTGATTGGCACTGCTTCCCGAGTGGGGTTGCACGTTCGCATGCTGAACGCCAAATAATGCCTTAGCCCGCTCAATCGCTTCGGTTTCAATTTTATCGACCACCGAACACCCACCATAATAGCGTTTGCCTGGGTAGCCTTCGGCGTATTTATTGGTGAGAATCGATCCCCCCACATGCATCACATCTTGACTGGTGAAGTTCTCAGACGCAATCAATTCAAGGTGTTCAAATTGCCGGGTTTTCTCTTCTTCTATATAATCAAAGATAATGTCTTTCACCCTCATCACTCTCCTGCTTAAGTCTTCTTTATTGTATCAAAATTCACCGTGAAAAACTTTCACATCCTGGGAGTCAACTTTTGAAAAATATCACCTTACTCAGAAACGATCCAAGGCTTTTAGATTTGGAACAAAAAGATCCCAAACTCACGGGCCTATTTAATGATGTGGGGGACCTTCCCATTACGCTTTCTTGGGACGCATTTTCGTTTATGGTTTTCACCATCATCGGCCAGCAACTCTCGGTGAAAGTGGTGGAAAAACTGTATCAAAAAGTCACCCAAGCCTGCGGGGGAACTCTGACGCCCAAACGTGTGCTCAATCTCTCGTATGACGCCCTAAGAGCCTTAGGCCTCTCCGGCCGTAAGGCGGAGTATTTACACACCACCGCCCATGCCTTCTTAGATGGGCATTTCCATCCTTCAAAAATTACATTGGACGATAAAGATGGCCTTTTTAAGCACCTTCAAAAAATCCGAGGGATTGGCCCCTGGACGGTGGATATGTTTGTGATGTTTGTGCTCGATGATATGGATCATTTTTCGAAAAAAGATCTGGGATTGATTCATGGCTACAATCGTTTTTTTAAACGCGATTTATCGCCCGACCAAATCGAAAAGGACGCCCTTAATTGGCGTCCTTATCGGTCCATCGTGGCGCATTATTTATGGCACGTCCACGACCGTTAAAGTACTTCTAACGCAAACCTTAAAACAAATACAACTAAGAGGGCCCACATCACAGGGTGGACGTCTTTGGCGCGTTTGGATGCCGCCATGGTGATGGGATAGAAAATAAAGCCCATCGCAATACCTTCGGCGATGGAATACGCCAAAATCATAAAGACAATCGTGAAAAAGGCGGGAATGACAGCGGCTTTATCGGAAAAATCCAAATCTTTCAGTTGGCCAATCATTAAGGCCCCCACCATGATCAAGGCCATGGCCGTGACCGGAGAATAGACAATGGCTTCGCCAAAATCATTGAAGCCGACGACGACCCCATTGACGACACTTAAGAGGGGATAAAGTAAAAGCGCCAAGACAAAGAGTAAGGCCACGGTCACACTGGTGAGGCCCGTTCTTCCGCCTTGTTCAATGCCGGTGGTGCTCTCCACATAACTGGTGACGGTCGAGGTGCCGAGTGCGGCCCCGATGACGGTTCCGAGTGAGTCGGCCACAAGCGGTGCATTGCCACCTTCTAGCTCGCCTTCTTCGTTGATCAAGTTGGCTTCTTTGCCAATCCCAATCAGCGTCCCTGCGGTGTCAAAGAAATCCACGAATAAGAAGGTGAAGATGATTAAGAATGCTTCCGGTGAGGCGAGTAAATCGCCGAAGCCTGAGAGGAATGAAAACCCGATTTCAGAGAGCCCTGAAAATAGTCCATCGAGGCCTTGCGCAGAATAGGCGGGCATGTATTCCACGCCTAAGAGTCCTAAGACCACCCCAACCACGGTGGTGATCCCAATCGCAAGGATGATGGAAAATTTATTGCCTGCGGCATAAAGNGCNACCGCGACCACCAATCCAAAGAGTCCGAGNAACACCGCCGGNTTCGAAAAATCACCCAACGCGACGAGGGTGGCCCCATCATCGACAATGATGCCGGCATTGGTCAACCCAATGAAGGTAATAAAAAAACCGATTCCAGCACCGACCGCAATTTTAAGCGCATCNGGAATGGCATCGATCACATATTTTCTCAGGCCACTGACGGAGATGATTAAAAANAAAACCCCGGAAATAAAGACGGCCGCGAGTGCGGCTTGGTACGAAAGCCCATACCCAAAAACCACGGTAAAGGTAAAGAACAAGGTAAAGAACGCATTGACGCCCATCCCAGGAGCCAAGGCCACGGGGTAGTTCGCAAAAAGCCCCATGATGAG
>PR_CR_10_Liq_3_inCRDRAFT_1000439_pt1 | contig 11258 bp, 10 predicted proteins | sample PRCRCaboRojoPR_2_FD_10240 | JGI IMG/M metagenome (IMG submission 10240)
GCCGAGGGCGAAGCCATTGTGCTGACACCCACTGATCCGGCCTGGGATTTTCAACGCCTGCGCCTTGAGCTTGCCGAAACCACCCCCTCACGTCTTCTCCTGCGTGATGGCCTGGGGCAGGTCATTGAGGTGCAGTTCATCTCCCTCGAGACCAATCCGGCGATTGCCGATGACCAGTTCTCCTTTACACCACCGGCCGGGGTGGATGTTCTCTCGGATTCATGATGGATGAGACGCGACCGCTGGCTGATCGCATGCGGCCCCGGCGGGTNGATGAGTTCGTCGGTCAATCGCATCTGCTCGGTGATGAGCGCCCGCTCGGAGCGGCGCTGGCTGCGGGTAAGCCCCATTCCATGGTGCTCTGGGGTCCGCCCGGTACGGGCAAGACCACCCTGGCGCGCATTGTCGCTGAGACGGCCGATGCCGAGTTCCTCACACTCTCTGCCGTTATGGCCGGTGTCAAAGAGATTCGGGAGGCCGCCGCGCTCGGCCGGGAAAATCGCAAGCTCAATCGCCAGACGTTGTTATTCGTCGATGAGGTGCATCGTTTCAACAAATCCCAACAGGATGCCTTCCTGCCCTATATCGAGGATGGCACGTTACTGTTTATCGGGGCGACCACCGAAAACCCCTCTTTTGAACTGAATAACGCGCTGCTCTCGAGGGTTCGGGTTTATGTGTTGCGGGCGCTGGAAGCCGAAGACCTGGGACATCTGCTCGATCGGACCATGCTCGATGGCGAGCGGGGGCTTGGCGGGCGAGGCCTGACGCTGACCGCTGAGGCCCGGGAGGCCATCACCCGATTCGCCGATGGCGATGCCAGGGCCGCGCTGGGGTTGCTGGAGCTCGCCGCGGATCTGACACCGGCTGATGGTGAGATTGCCCGNGCCTTGGTGGAGGAAGCCGCGGCCGGTGGTCGGCCGCGTTTTGACAAGGGTGGAGATCAGTTCTACGACCTGATCTCTGCCTTGCACAAGTCAGTCCGGGGCTCTGCCCCCGATGCGGCGCTGTACTGGTTTGCCCGCATGCTTGAGGGCGGCTGTGACCCGCTGTATATCGCCCGGCGGGTGGTGCGCATGGCTTCAGAGGATATTGGCAATGCCGACCCCCGTGGCCTGCAGATCGCACTCGATGCCTGGCAGGCGCAGGAGCGTCTGGGCTCGCCGGAGGGCGAGCTTGCCATCGCCCATGCCATTGTCTATCTGGCATCCGTGCCCAAGAGCAACGCGGTCTATAAAGCCTACAAAGCAGCACTTGCCGATGCGCGTGAGCAGGGCTCGCTTGAAGTCCCGATGCATCTGCGCAACGCACCCACCCGGTTGATGAAAGACCTCGGCCATGGTCATGCCTATCGCTATGCCCACGATGAGCCGCATGCCTACGCTGCCGGTGAGCAGTACCTGCCGGAGGCGCTGGCCGGGCGTCATTATTATCAGCCCACCGATCAGGGCCTGGAGCGCCGTATTGCCGAGCGGCTTGAGTGGTTGGCCGGGCTTGATGCCGCAGCGGCGAAGCGCTGATTAGTCTTCGAATAATTTTTGCGATTGGCGTAAAATCCCCGCCTTTCCTTAAAGACGGTATCGCCATGCTTGATGCGAAAACCCTGAGAAATGATCCGCAGGCAGTTGCCGAGGCACTAGAGGCGCGCGGCTACACGCTTGATGTCGATGCCTATGAGGGGCTCGAGGCACGCCGCCGTGAGTTGCAGTCCCAGACCGAGTCGCTGCAGCAGAAGCGCAATGAGAGCGCCAAGGCCATTGGCAAGGCCAAGCAGGCCGGTGAGGATATTCAGCCGCTGCTCGATGCCGTGGCAACGCTTGGTGATGAACTCAAGGCCGCTGAGACCGAGCTATCTGATATCCAGCAGCAGCTGCAGGATTTGTATCTTGAGCTGCCCAATCTCGCGCATCCCTCGGTGCCGGCGGGGATGGATGAAAACGACAACCTGGAGGTTCGCCGCTGGGGGGAGCCACGGGCGTTTGATTTCAAGCCCCGGGATCATGTGGATTTGGGTGAGGCACTCGGCGGGCTTGATTTTGCCGCCGGTGCCAAGCTCTCCGGGTCACGCTTTGTGGTCATGCAGGATCAGGTGGCCCGGCTCCATCGGGCGCTTGCACAGTTCATGCTCGATACGCATACCCGTGAGCATGGCTATCGGGAAACTTATGTCCCGTATCTGGTGGACGAGACCGCGCTGCTCGGGACCGGGCAATTGCCGAAGTTCGCCGAGGATCTTTTCGCGATTGCCAATTTCGATCGTAATCTGCATCTCATCCCGACCGCAGAGGTGCCGCTCACCAACCTGGCGGCCGATAGCCATCCTCGAGGCTGATCAGCTGCCGCTGGGGTTTGTCAGTCACAGTCCCTGCTTTCGCTCTGAAGCCGGCTCTTATGGCCGCGATACCCGTGGCATGATTCGGCAGCATCAGTTCGACAAGGTGGAACTGGTGCAGCTGACCCGCCCGGATGATTCCTATGACGCACTCGAGAGGCTGACGGGGCATGCGGAGGTCATTCTGCAGCGCCTTGAACTGCCGTATCGGGTGGTCACCTTATGTACCGGCGATATGGGCTTTGCCGCTGCCAAGACCTATGACATCGAGGTCTGGCTGCCGGGGCAGTCGGCCTACCGGGAAATCTCCTCCTGCAGTAATACCGAGGCATTTCAGGCAAGGCGTATGCAGGCGCGCTGGCGTAACCCCGAGACCGGCAAGCCCGAACTTCTGCATACCCTCAACGGCTCGGCGCTGGCGGTGGGTCGGTGCCTGGTCGCCGTGCTGGAGAACTACCAGCAGGCAGACGGGCGCATCGATATCCCGGCGGTGCTGCAGCCGTACATGGGCGGGACTGAGTGGATCGCGCCATGATGGGTGACGTGCATGCCGCCATGCAGGCCTGGATTGAGCGCACCGAGCCGGTGGCCGACCGCCAGGAGGGCACATTGGCTTATCGCTGGTTCGGCCATGTTCGCGCCGTGCTCGAAGCTGAATCGGCTTATCTGGTGTTAATGCGCATTGAGACCGATCCGGCCTGGCGCGGTCAGGGCGAGGGCAGTGCAGTGCTGGAGTGGCTCAAAACCCTCTGTGATGAACATGGTGTCACGTTGCTCGGCCAGGCCAATGTCGATGATGAGACAGGCCTCGGGCAGCAGGCGCTACTGGACTGGTACGCGCGTCATGGCTTCCAGATTGATGATACGCATCAGGGCGAGCCGCTGGTCTGGTACCCGACCCGCCCGGGCAGCTAGGCGCCGTCGATCAGCGATTAGCTGTTGCCAGCTCGATACGCCCGTCCGGCCCGAGGATATGCCGCTGCAGCCAGCCCAATGCAACGCCATAGGCAGGGACGAACAGCAGCAGGGAGATCAACAGCTTCGAGGCATAATCGACTGCGGCGATCTCCGGCCAGTTCGCGGCCATGAATGGATCCGGACTCTGGTAGAAGGCAATGGAGAAAAATGCCGCCGTATCGGCAAGGTTGCCGAAGATGGTGGACACCGCGGGCGCTACCCACCAGCGCGCTGCCTGTCGCAGGCGATCGAAGATATGAATATCCAGCAGCTGACCCAGTGCGTAGGCCATGAAGCTCGCAGCGGCGATCCGCCCGACAAAGGTGTTGAGGCTCATTAGCGCCTCGGCGCCCTGAAAGCTGCCCTGCTGGAACAGCACACCGATCAGGTAGGACAGCAGCAGGGCCGGTCCCATTGCAAAGAAGATGATCCGCCGGGCCGTGACCTTGCCGAAGGTTCGAACGGTAAGGTCAGTGGCAAGGAAAATAAACGGAAAAGAAAAAGCACCCCAGGTCGTGTGCAGGCCAAAAAGATCAAATGGCAGCTGCACCAGATAGTTACTGGCGGCGATAATGGTGATGTGGGCACTGGCAAGCAGTAAAAGCGCCCGACGATACTGAACAAAGGTCATGGTTTTCATGGGCGCCGAGTATAGCAGCATGGATTCAACGGTCGGCAAATCGCAGGCGCGACGGCGCATCGCAACGCTTGCCTGGCCCTTGATTCTCTCCAATATCACCGTCCCGCTGCTGGGCCTGGTCGACACCGCCGTCGTCGGGCATCTGCCGGATAGTCGTTATCTCGGTGGGGTCACGCTCGGTGCCACACTTTTTAGTTTTCTGTTCTGGGGATTCGGTTTCCTGCGCATGGGAACCACGGGGCTGACCGCGCAGGCGCATGGGGCTGAGGATATTGCAGCGATGCTGCGTCTGCTTGGCCAGGGCCTGATGCTCGCGCTGGCAATCGGGTTGATCCTGATTGCGATCCACCCGTTTGTCATTCCATTCGGCCTTGGCCTTTTCGATGGCAGCGCTGCCGTCACCGCCGAGGCGGATACCTATGCAAGAGTGCGCATTGCAAGCGCGCCGGCGGTGCTCGCCAATTACGTGTTGATCGGCTGGTTTCTCGGCCGGGGCTATAGCTGGGTGACGCTGTTGCTCATGGCAATCAACAATCTGGCGAATATCGTGCTGGATTTATTCTTTGTCCTCGGCCTTGGGATGACCACGGCCGGCGTTGCACTTGCGAGTGTGATTGCCGATTACCTCACCCTTGCTGTGGGGCTTTCGCTTGCCGTTTTTGCCTGGCGGCACTGGCATTGGCAGCGGGTGAGCGGAGTATTCGGAGAGCTCGCCGGTTATCGACGGCTGCTCAGCGTTAATTTCGCGTTATTCATTCGCACACTCTGCCTGCTTTTCGCCTTCGCCTTTTTTCACTCGCAGGGCGCACGCATGGGGGATACCACGCTGGCCGCCAACGCGGTTCTGCTGCAGTTTGTCCTGCTCGCCTCTTACGCCCTCGATGGCTTTGCGCATGCCACTGAATCCCTCGTTGGACAGCGGATCGGGGCGGCTGATGAGCGCGGTTTTCGTCACGCCGTGAGGGCGGCGGTGGAATGGTCGTTGATTACTGCGGTGATCCTCAGTCTCGGCTTCGCGGTGGGGGGTGAGGTACTCATTGCGCTTTTGACCGGTTTGCCGGCGGTTCGTGAGATGGCTGCTGAATTCCTGCCCTGGATGATTGCCATGCCCATACTGGCTGTGGGCAGTTATCTGCTGGATGGGATTTTTATCGGGGCGACGCGCACCCGCGCCATGCGGGATACCATGATTCTGTCGGTTGTGGTCTTTTATCTGCCGGTCTGGTGGATGACGCAGTCCTGGCAGAATCACGGCCTGTGGCTTGCGTTTGTCAGTTTCACCGTTGCCCGTAGCGTTCTGCTTGGCGGGATTTTTTATCGTGAGTGGCGGGAGCGGCGCTGGTTCTAGGCCAGTATCTCATCGAGTGCGCAGAGCAGTGCATCATTCTGCGCCGGCGTCCCGATGCTGATGCGCAGGCAATCATTCAGCCGCTGTGCCGGGAAATAACGCACCAGGATGTTGCGTGCCTTGAGCTTTTCGTAGGTGGCCTGCGCGGAGTGCCGAGCGGCAGCTGGCATGCGGGCAAGGCAGAAGTTGCTATGGCTGGGTGCGACAGCAAAACCGCGTTCAGTCAGCGCCTCGGTTATCCGAGCGCGTTCCTCGCGCACCGCCTGCCAACTTGCTTTGGCTGTTGTCTGATCAGCCAGTGCGGCAGCGCCGATGGCATCGGCCAGGGCGTCGACGCTGTAGCTATCGCGGGTTTTCTCGGCGATCGGGCGGATCAGGTCGGGGCTGCCGATGCCGTATCCCAGGCGAAGACCTGCCAGAGAATAGCCCTTGGATAATGTGCGCAGGATCATCAGATTGTCGTGCCGTGCAATAAGGGGAATGACGTTATGACTTGCCGGTGCGAAGTCCACGTAAGCCTCATCGACCAGCAGCACGCCATCGAGGGCTTGNGCGAGGGCATCNATGCGATCGACATCGAACAGNCTGCCGCTTGGTGCATGCGGGTTGACCAGTAATGTCAGTTTCACTCCGGCNGCGTTCATTTGCGCGGCAAAATCTTCCGGCAGNNCATAGTCTTCGAGAAGCTCAANCGCCTTGATGGGGCTTTCATGAATGGCGGCAAGCACCGGGTAGAGCGAGTAGCTCGGATCGGCAATACCGATCGGCTCGCCGGGTGGGACAAAGGTGGTCATGGCAAGCCTCAGCAGCTCATCGCCGCCATTGGTGGCCACCAGGCATTCCTTGTCGACGCCATGCAGCCGTGCGGCTTCGTCGAGAAATGCCGCTGCCGTGGGGGAGGGATAGCGCCGGAGTGCTTCAGGCGAGATATCATTCAATGCGGCCATGGCAGCGGGTGAGGGCGGCCAGGGGTTTTCATTGGTATTGAGCTTGATGACCTCGGTGGCACTCGGCTGTTCACCCGGTGCGTAACCGGCCATCTCCCGGATATTGTCGCGTTCATAGTGCATGCCGGGGATCATACCGTTTTCCTGTCCGGGGCTGAAAACAAAGCCGCGCTGACGTATTATGTGGACCGAATAAGTCCGAATAAAAAACCGCTGCCAGGAGCGTATCAATTTGGCTGCCCCCGCCCACTCGCTACCGCTTCTAACCCGCCTGGCCCTGTCGGCAAGAAGGGCCGGCATCTGGCCGGTGATGATGGCTGTCATCGCGCTTCTGGTCTCGTTGCCGGTGTTAACGGTGCTCTTTCATGTGTTTGTCCCCGCCCCGGAGATCTGGGGGCATCTGGCAAGCACCGTGTTGCCGCGGTATCTGCTGAATACGGTGGGCCTGACCCTCGGTGTTGGTCTTGGTGTGCTTGTCATTGGTGTGGGGACCGCCTGGCTGGTGGTGATGTGCCGATTCCCGGGGCAGCGTATTTTTGAATGGGCGCTGCTGTTGCCGCTTGCCGTGCCGACCTATGTCATCGCCTACGCCTATACCGATTTCCTGCAGTTTGCCGGGCCCTTGCAGACGTTTCTGCGGGAGCTTTTCGGCTGGAGCGGTGGGGACTACTGGTTTCCGCCGGTACGCTCGCTCGGTGGTGCGATCGCCTTGCTCACGCTGGTGCTCTATCCGTATGTCTACCTGCTCACCCGAGCGGCCTTTCTGGAGCAGTCTGTCTGTGTGCTTGAGGTGGGCCGCACGCTCGGTCGCGGGCCCTGGAGGCTCTTTGCCACGGTGGCCGTGCCGCTGGCTCGTCCCGCCATTGCCGGTGGCGCTGCGCTTGCACTGATGGAAACCCTGAACGAGTTCGGTGCCGTGCAGTTCTTCGCGGTCGATACCTTCACCACGGGGATCTATCGGACCTGGTTCGGTCTTGGAGAGCGGGCTGCAGCCGCTCAGCTGGCCGGTGTGCTGCTTTTATTCGTCATGGTCCTGCTGGTCCTCGAGCGGGTCTCAAGGGGCAAGTCGCAGTTCTTTCACACCTCAAGCCGCTACCGTGAACTGCCGCGCTATGAGTTGAGCTCGGGTAAGCGCGTGCTCGCATTCCTGGCCTGTGCCATGCCGGTTGGATTTGGTTTCGTGCTGCCGGCGCTGTTGCTCCTGGAGATGGCGCTTACCAATGGTGACAGCCAATTCGGCTGGGCCTTTCTGCCTTATGTCTTCAATAGCATTAGTCTGGCCAGTATCGCGGCTCTGCTCGCCGTCGGCCTGGCCGTCGTCCTCTCTTATGGTGTTCGGCTGGCACCATCGCCGCTTACGCAGGCCGCCATTCGGGTCTCCGCGATGGGGTATGCCGTCCCCGGGGCGGTGATCGCCGTTGGCGTACTGATACCGCTCGGCTGGCTCGATCAGCGTCTCTACGGCGTGCTGCACGGTGATTGGGGCTGGGATGTCGGCCTTATTCTCACCGGCACGGGGGTAGCGTTGGTTTATGCCTATCTGGTGCGGTTTCTCGCGGTTTCCTACAACGCGGTTCAGGCCAGTCTCACCAAGGTGACCCCTACCATGGATGCGGCCTCGAGAACGCTCGGTCGTACCGCCGGCGGGACCCTGCGCCGGGTGCATGCGCCCATTATCCGCGGCAGTCTGTTGGGCGCCGGTATTCTGGTGTTTGTGGATGTCATGAAAGAGCTGCCGGCAACCATTATTCTCAGGCCGTTTGACTTCACGACCCTTGCGGTGCGCTCTTATGAGCTGGCCTCCGACGAGCGTCTCAGCCAGTCATCCACCGCATCGCTTGCCATCGTGTTGGTCGGCATCATCCCGGTGATCCTGTTGTCCAGAGCCATGCGTCGCTCGCGGCCGGGGCATGGAGAAGCCGCGGATTAATCCACAGGCGAAGTACTTGCTGGGCTCAGACCGGGAAGACGAAGACCTGGCTTGGATCCAGGTGGATGGCAATGGGGTCGTTTCGCTGCGGTAGGAAAACACCGGGCATATGCGCATGCATGTGGTATTCATCGTTGCCCTGATGCACACAGAGATGGATAAAGCTTGCCCCGCCGAGCAGGCGTGACATCAAAACATGGCTTGTGCTGTGATCACGCGGCCCGGAGCGCATTTCCACCTGCAACGCCTCCGGGCGGATAAGTACCTGTACCGCTGTCCCGTCGCTGAGGTCGCCCGCATCCACCGGCCCGAGTGGCGTTTCAACACGGCCGTCGGCCACCACGCCGCGTAATTCATTGACGTCGCCGAAGAAGCGCACCACAAACGGGTCGGTGGGGTTGCAATAAATATCGGTCGGATTGCCCTGTTGAACGATCCGTCCGTCGCGCATTACTGCAATGCGGTCGGCCATGAACAGTGCTTCTTCCGGGTCATGGGTGACCAGCAGCGTGGCAGTGCCGTTGCGCTTTAGCAGATGCAGCGTGTCATCCCGGATGCGGTCCCGTAGCCGGGCATCGAGATTGGAGAAGGGCTCATCAAGCAGCATGATCCGGGGGGCCGGTGCCAGTGCCCGCGCCAGTGCCACGCGCTGTTGCTGACCGCCGGAGAGTACATGCGGAAAGCTCTCGGCAAAGGGCGCGAGGCCCAATTGCGCAAGCAATGCGCGAGATCGCTGCTCGCGCTCGCGGGTGGAGACTTTGGGTAAGCCAAAGCCCACGTTATCGAGGACACTCAAGTGCGGAAACAGTACTGCGTCCTGGAATACCAGCCCGACATGGCGTTGCTCCGGTGGCATCCACACGCTGCTCTCGGAGTCGGACATCAGTTGATTGCCGATTCGCACCCGTCCCTGCTGCGGGCGTTCAAGACCGGCAGCAAAGCGCAGCAGTGTGGTCTTGCCGCAGCCTGAGGGGCCGAGCAGGCAGAGTAGTTCCTCCGGCTCGACGTGCAGGCTGATGTCATCGGCCGCCCGGACGGTATCGAAGTCGTGGCTGATGGCTTCCAGTTCCAATGCCTCGCCGCTCGGGCTTGGGCAGGGAGCCTGGACGGCCGCGACTCCGCCGGCGGGGAAGCGCGATACCAGTGTGTCTTCTTGCGCACTCATTACCGCAGAGTTTCCGCCAACCCGGGTGTTTTTGCAAGCGATTCTCAATTGAGGGTTGACCTTTCTATCGGCCTTGTTGTTGAATGCTTCGCAGATGCGAATGATTCGTATCCGCAATAAAACTGGAACAATTGCAAGGAGACAGACATGGGCAAGATGACTCACGGTGCCGCATTCGCGCTGGGTGTTGGTCTCGCGGCCGGTGCCAGCGTGGCCGGCGCACAGACGCTTAACCTCTACACCGCGCGTCATTACGACTCGGACGAAGCCATTTACGAGGCCTTCACCGCCGAGACCGGTATCGAGGTGAATGTACTTGAGGGTGATTCCGATCAGCTGATCGAGCGCATCCGGCGTGAGGGTGCGGCGAGCCCGGCTGATGTGTTCATGACCGTGGATGCCGCCCGTCTGCGGCGGGCAGAGGATGCCGGGATTCTCGCAGCAGTCGACTCGGACTATCTTGCCGATCGTCTGCCCGCGGAGTTGCGTCATCCGGAGAATCTCTGGTTTGGATTCAGTGAACGGGTGCGGGTGATCTACTACGACACGGAAGTCTATGATGAGCCGCCGCTGACCACGTATGAAGAGCTGGCTGATCCGCGTTTTGAGGGTGAGATCTGCATTCGCTCCTCAAGCAATGACTACAACCAGTCCATGGTCGCAGCGCTGATCGCCGAGCATGGCCTGGAGGCCACCGAGGCGTGGGCCGAAGGCCTGGTGAACAACATGGCACGTGCCCCACAGGGGGGTGACACCGATCAGATTCGGGCCGTTGCCGCCGGGGAGTGCAGCCTGGGAGTCGGCAACAGCTACTACTGGACGCGCCTGCAGAAATCGGATGATGCCGATGACCGGGCGCTGACCGAGCGGGTCGGTTTGATCTTCCCGAACCAGGATTCTCAGGGCACGCACCGCAACATCGGTGGGGCTGCCATGGTGGCCGGTGCGCCGAATGCTGATGCCGCGGTTGCCTTCCTGGAATTCCTCGCGACCGATGAGGCCCAGGAGCTTTTTGCCGCCGGCAATAACGAGTTCCCGGCAGTCCGTGGCGTGGATCCGGTCCCGGAAGTCCGTGAATTCCTGGACTATAACTACGATGACATCAACGTCGCTGTGTTGGGTGAAAACAATGCCCAGGCGGTGCGTTTGATGGATCGTGCTGGCTGGCGCTAGAGCCAAAGCCTCTCAATCTTTCTCTTGGAACTTGAAGTGCCGTGGCCGGGTTTTCCCGCCACGGCTTTTTTTATTCTAGACTGCCGGGCATGGCAGTGCGTACCACAACGCCACCGGTAATCAGCAGCTTTATTGATGCGCTTTGGATGGAGCGGGGGCTGGCTGAAAACACGCTTGCGGCTTATCGAAGCGATCTGCAGGGCTTTGCTCAGTGGCTTTCTGGGCGTGGTATCGATAATCCACTCAAAGCCTCGCGGGCGGATGTCATGGAGTATCTCGGCTCGCGAGTGGCCGCCGGGGCCAGTCGGCGCAGCAGCGCTCGATTACTCTCTACGCTCAGACGCTTCTATCGTTTTCAGGTACGCCAGGGGATTATGAGCGAGGACCCCACCGCGCGGGTGGAGGCACCGAAGCCCGACCGCCCTCTGCCGGCCGCGTTAAGTGAGGCGGAGGTGGAGCGACTACTCGAGGCACCGGATGTTGATACACCGCTTGGCCAGCGTGATCGCTGCATGCTGGAAGTCCTCTATGCAACCGGGCTCAGGGTCTCGGAACTGGTTGGGCTGCGGCTGGATCAGCTGAATACCCGTCAGGGGGTTGTTCGGGTCACCGGTAAGGGCGGCAAGGAGCGTCTTGTCCCCCTGGGTGAAGCAGCGCTTGCTGCATTGGATGAGTATCTTACCCAGATGCGACCGGTGCTGGCCCGAGGCCGAGTGGTGGATGCGGTTTTCATCACCAACCGCGGGGAGGGGATGAGCCGGCAGGC